>Ga0207687_10000549_pt1 | contig 25211 bp, 28 predicted proteins | sample KBSM54metaG_FD_184399 | JGI IMG/M metagenome (GOLD analysis project Ga0207687, IMG submission 184399) | Miscanthus rhizosphere microbial communities from Kellogg Biological Station, Michigan, USA - KBS M5-4 metaG (SPAdes) (version 2) | ecosystem: Host-associated > Plants > Roots > Rhizosphere >...
TCGTCTTTCCGCCTGAGAAAACAGGGCGGTCTGACAGAGCAGGTGCTTCCAACCCCTCCGGTACAGCCAACGGATGCCGGCCGAGTCTATCGTGTTGGCGCAGGGGTCTCCGCGCCCGCTGTGATCTTTCAGGAGCAGCCACGCTACACCGACGCGGCAAGCAAGGCTGGAATCGACGGAAGCGTGCTGATCTCGCTAGTCGTCGGCGAAGACGGAGTCCCCAGAGATCTTCGAGTGACTCGTGCCCTGGACCCTGGATTGGACCAGAATGCGCTGGACGCGGTGAGGAAGTGGCGATTTCGACCCGCACAGAAAGATGGGCAGCCCGTCTCCGTGCAGTCTACTATCGAGGTTAGCTTTCACCTGCTCAAGAATCAGCGCTAGGCAGGAGCGTCGAGAGGTCCAATGGTTACAGCTTTAGTCTCCGTGATCGCATTGCTTTGCCAGGTTCCTGCCGGAGGATCGAAGCCGGTTGCCGGCGAGAAGCCGCACGCGCTCGAAGTACTGAAGAACGGCGCAATCGACCATGATCCGGATACGCGGCGTCAAGTAGCTGTCGCTCTCAGCCTGGGCCGCTCGTCCGACGCAGTAAATGCGATTGTGACGGCGCTGATCAAGGACGCAGATAGCTATGTACGTCAGGCCGCGCTCGACACCGCGGGTGAGCTAGGAGATAAGAAGCTGGCTCCGGCCGCCCAAGCAGCGCTCAACGATGACGTCGCCGAGGTCGTATTCGCCGCTGCGCGAGCCTTGTATCGTTTGCATGATCCCGCGGGCAAGTCGACGCTGATTGCCGTGGTCGAAAAGGAGCAAAAAGCGGAGTCCAATCCCTTGCGCGTCAAACTGCGGAATATGATTCGCCGGATGAAGACGCCTAGATCCGCCCTGTTCCTTGCCGTCGAGCAGGGAGCCGGTTTTATCCCCGTCCCCGGCTTGGGTGCAGGGGTCTCGGCCATGAGCGCCCTCCTCAACGATGAAAACTTTTCTCCGAGGGCCACGGCGCTCTTGTTGCTGGCGGCTGATAGATCGGCTGATGTGCGAACGCTGATCGAGCAGGCGTTTTCGGACGACGACTGGTCCATGCGGGCTGCCGCGGTGCAATTGGTTGCGAGGCCGCAAAACGCGCGCTGGCAGCCACGATTGATTCCGGCCCTCGACGACACCAACAAGAAAGTTCGCTATCGGGCGGCAGCGATCTACCTGCGGGTCAATCGTTGACTCTCAGGGACATTGTCTGAACCGCTGACACCTTCGCTACGCCATGCTAATCTCCTACTAGAGCCATGGCCAGCTCCGGTATCCAGGATTCATTACGCGAGCGGGGCGTCCGCCTCACACGCCAGCGGCGCTTGCTGCTCGATCTGATCGACAACTCCGGTCTGCATCTGGACGCCGAGAGTCTGTATCAGATGGCCAAGGAAAAGGATCCCAAGCTCAACCGCGTAACCGTGTATCGCACGCTGAAGCTGCTTAAGGAAGGCGGCTTGGTCGACGAACTGGACCTGGCGCACTTCGAGGGTGAAAAGCATTACTACGAAACCCGCCTGAAGCAGGAGCACGCCCACATTATCTGCCTGCGCTGCGGCCGGGTCGAGGAATTTTTCGGCGAACAGCTCCAGGCCGTTCGCGGCCAGGTGCAATCGCAATTCGGATTCGAGATCGCTTTTGCGCGCACGGAAATCGGCGGCTACTGCTCACACTGCCAGGTTCTTCGTTCAAAAGACGACACACGCGCTAAAGAAGACCACGGAGAAAAACAGGCGGTCTGATGGGGGCTCTGGGCGCTACAGGGCAGGCGGATGCCCGCACGGGGTTGCCGCCGGCGGCTCTGGTGGTTCTGAATCCTTCCGGCCAGCGCACTCGAACCGCTATCGAAGCGCTGCCCTTCCTGATCGGCCGCCAGCCCGACAACAATCTGGTTTTACGCGATAACCGGGCGTCCCGCACGCATGCCCGCATCATCGCCGAAGAAGGCCAGTATGTGCTGGAGGACCTGGACAGCCGGCACGGCACCTGGGTCAACGGCGAACGCGTCGCGCGGCATGTCCTGCGCAACTCGGATCGCATCGACCTGGGCGTTCCGGAATCCTACCAGTTAACGTTCACGCTCGAAGCCGGCGAGATCAATCGCATCATGGATAAGATCTCGTCCACATCCGGCACCGCCGGCATGGGCGACAACAACCTGGCGAAGCTTCGATCGCTGGTGGAGGTGGCGCGGGCGCTGCAAAACTCGCTGTCCACGCAAGAGGTGCTGACGGCGGTGGTCGACGCGGCTCTCGCCGTTACTGGGTGTGAACGCGGATTCCTGCTGCTGCGCAAAGGCGACACGCTGGAGGTATCGGTATCGCGGGATCTGGCCGGCCAGCCGCTCGACGCCAGCGATCTGCGCGTGCCTACGTCGGTGATCCAGCGCGCGCTAAACTCGCGCCGCGAGCTGTTATCGATGTCGTTCAATCCCGGGCAGGAAACGATGGAGGCGCTCGACCGGAGTGTGGCGGCGCTCGAACTGCGCAGCGCCGTGTGCGTTCCGCTGGTGCTGGTGCAAAGCGGATCCATGGAAGAAACGCGGATCGCGTCGCATGCCCAGCAAACCGTGGGACTGCTGTATCTGGATTCACGTATGTCGCCCGCGGATCTCTCGGCAGGGAATCGCGAGGTACTGACTACGCTGGCGATTGAGGCTTCGACGATTCTGCAAAACGCCCGGCTGATGGAAGACCAGCGCGCCAAGCTGCGCATGGAAAGCGAGCTCAAAATCGCGCGCGATATCCAGCAAGGTCTCGCGCCGGTGTCGCTGCCCAGCGAGGGATGGTTTCGTGCGGCCGGATCGAGTTGGGCGTCGAACGAAGTGGGCGGCGACTATTTCGACGTTCGGCAGGTGTCGGCGGACGTGTGGGCGGCTGTGGTCGCCGACGTATCGGGGAAAGGTGTCAGCTCGGCGCTGCTGGCGAGCCTGTTGCAAGGTGCGTTTCTCATGGCCTCGGGCGATTTTGCCGAGATCGAGCCGACCATGTCACATCTGAATCGCTTTCTGCTGGAGCGCGCCCGCGGGGAAAAATACGCGACGGTGTTCTACTGCATGGTGAATTCGGACGGACTCCTTAGCTATGCCAACGCCGGGCATTGCGCGCCGTTTCTGGTGAGCACGGACGGACGCTTGCGCAAGCTGCACACTTCCGGGATGCCGGTGGGCATGCTCGAAGAGGCTCAGTTTCAGGTGGTCCAGATGCAGCTGGAGACCGGCGACAAGATCGTGATCTACAGTGACGGACTGACCGAAGCGGAAAATGCCGCGGGCGAGTTCTTCGACACCGAGCGATTGCGAAATTGCCTGCGTGAAAATGCGTCGCTCAGCGCGGCGGAGCTTCACAAGGTGCTGCTGAGCACGCTCGACGAGTTCGTCGAGGGCGGCGTCATTCGCGATGACATCACCGCGCTGGTGCTTGAATATACCTAAGGTCATCTACACGGCCGCGCATGGCGGTTTCTCGAGGGAGGCTGTGCCCTTGGGCGGCGGAGCGGCCGTCTTCGAACACTTGGTTGCGGAGTGGTCGCGCACACGACCTTTTGAGCTACAAGCGGTGACCCCGGCGATTCTGGGAGGCTCTGCGCCGAGTGGCGGCGAATTGGTACAGTTCGGCGAACGCGCCTATGCCAAGTTTTGCCGCGAGTTTGAACGCGCTTCGATGGCCGAAATCCTGCGGCATGATCCCGCGCGGACCGTGGTTCTGGCAAACGACATTTCCGAAGGTCCGGATTTCGCGGAGCTCGGTGCGCGCGGCTATCGTGTCTACAGCATCTATCACGTGGATGTGGTCGCTTACGTCGCGGCGATGTATGGCCGCGGCCTGATCGCGCCGGAAACGACAGTGCGGTGGTATCGGCGGCTGCGATGGTGTTTGCCGGAAATGGCGAAGCTGGTCTGGGAGAAGCAAGAGGCGAGCGTACGTCATTCGCGCGGCCTGATCGTGCCTTCGGAAGGCATGCGCGAGGTGCTTCTGCGTTGCTATCCCGAATGTTCGCCCGAAAAGATTCACGTGCTGCCGTGGGGCAATTGGAATGCGGATGCGCCCGCGGATCCTGCTCCGTTGCGGCGCGAATTCGGTGTGCCGGATAATGCTCGCGTACTGTTGACGCTCAGCCGGATTTCACCGGAGAAGGGGCAGGACCTACTCTTGGAAGCGCTGCTCGAGTGGGAACAGCGCGATGATTTCCCGGCGTATCCACTATGGCTGTTTGTGTGTGGTGACGCCGCGTTCATGCAAGGGCAGAGATTCTTCGAGGAACTGCACCAACGAGCCGCGCGGCTGAAGCGCACACGCGTCGTGTTCCCCGGATACGTCACGGGCGAACGCAAGCGGACATTCTTTGCGTTAGCAGATCTGTACGTGTTCCCGTCGCGGCACGAAAGTTACGGCTTGACGCTGATGGAGGCGCTGGCGGCGGGTTTGCCGGCGGTGTGCGTGGATACCACGGGCGCGCGCAGCGTGATGCGGGAGGAGTTCGGGGCGCTGGTAGCAAGCTCGGGATTGCGCGCCGCGATCGCGGCGCTGTTGGCCGACGAAGGACGCCGTAAACAAATGGGTACGGCGGCGCGCAAATTCGCACGCGGACAGCGATTCGAGGATCGAGCCGCGGAACTCGCTGGTCTGCTTACCTGAAGTCTCCGGAAGGAAACGGGCTGGATCTTGCGAGCGCCGCCAGCCTCTCGAAGCTTTCGGCTGTGCCGAAATACTGGAGCCATATCCGGGTGACGTAATCGAGCGCAGCCTTGCGTTGCTCCGGCGGCAGCGCGTTGGGACCGTCGTAGGTGGCCGCGCGTGTGAGGTGGTAGATCGCCGGACGCTGTGCGGAAGGATCCTCGCGCTGGGCCATCATCGCGGTTCCCAATATGTACGAGACACCCGCTTGTGTGGGATCTATCGCGAGCACGTAATAGAAGTCCAGGACGGCAGTCGCGTTGTCATGGCGCTGTAAGTCGATCCAACCTAGGTTTGTTAGAACTCCGATAATCACGGGTTGTTTCGGAATACGGTTAGAGACGTCAATGTGGGTAAACACGATATCAGGCGAATCGACCATTCGACGGCAGGCTGTCGCCGCAAACTCCAGTTGGTCGTCCGTCGGAGCGATGAGTTGAATGCTACTAGCAATTCCGATCAGCCCATACAACCGGAAGGGATCGATTTCAAGCAGTTTTCTGGACGAGTCGAACACCTCGCGCCACTTCTGAAGCCGCTGGTACGCTATTATTTTCTGCTCCAGCCGGAGCTCCGCGAAATCGCTGTTGGGAAACTGGGCTTCCCAGTTTTCGAGCGCAACGAGCTTCGCGGCGGCAGGTTCTCGAGTTTCGCGGGCGGTAGAGGCAAGTTGCGCTTCCTCCACGCTCTGCCATGCCTTCGGCGCGAGAGGTTTCGGGCCGAACGGCTTGACGACGATCTGCTTCGACGCGCAACCGGCGCCGAGCAGGCTCAGCAATGACACCAACGTCAGGGCGGGGACAGTCCGCATGCGGGACCTCCGGAGTCAAGCTTACTACGGGATAACTCTGTCGGCGATGGCCCTGTTCGCAAGTTCCAGGAGCTTCGCACAGCAGCCGCTCATCTGAATAGTGACGTCTCGCAAGGTTGTCCCGTTGAATTTCAGCCGAGGAGGCTGGCGATGATCTGGGCAGCGGACGGTCTCCAGCTTTCGCGCCGTATGCTTCTTGAATTCCTCTACGGACATCCCCAGAGCATTTTAGCATGGGAATGTTTTTTTACCGCGTGGGATAATTGGGGCAATCCCTCCCCCCGTCGTTAGGCAACGTCAGTTATGGATTTCGCCGAGCAGCTCAAGTCGTCCATCGACATCGTCAAGGTGGCGGGAGAATACGTGCGCCTCAAGCGCTTGGGCGCCACGGCAAACTACAAGGGTCTGTGCCCCTTCCATCAGGAAAAGACGCCCTCCTTCAACGTGAACCAGGCGCGCCAGTTCTACCACTGCTTCGGCTGCAACGTAGGCGGCGATGTGATCAAGTTCGTGCAGGAGATCGAGGGGCTGAGCTTCTGGGAATCAGTCAAGATGCTGGCCGAGCGTCACGGCATTCCGCTGCCCAAGCGCTCGGACTATTCGGACGCGGAATCGAAGCAGCGAGGCGCGCTGATGGACATGCACGCTATCGCGGCACGCCTGTTTCAAGACAATTTGCGGGGTCCGCAGGGCGCGGAAGCAAGGGCATATCTTGCCAAACGCGGCGTTACACAGGAAGCGATCGACACGTTTGAATTGGGCTACGCTGAGCCGTCCGGTCAGGCTCTTACGCGGAAACTATCGGAACGAAGCTTTTCCACGGAGCAAATGGAAGTCTCAGGACTGGTTCGAAAGCGGAATGAGGGCGCAGGGTACTACGACAATTTTCGTGGCCGTTTAATGTTCCCGATTCACAATGAGTCGGGTAAAGTCATTGCTTTTGGCGGGCGGGCGATGAATGATGAGGATCAGCCGAAATACTTGAACTCGCCGGAAACGCCAATCTACAAGAAGACATCTGTCTTATATAACCTCCACCGCGCGCGAGAAGCCGTGCGCCGTTCGGGGCGGGTCGTACTGGTCGAAGGATATATGGATGTAATCGGGGTGTTCGCGGCGGGGGTAAAGGAAGTGGTCGCGAGCTGCGGCACCGCGCTCACCAATGGCCAGGTTCGCACCATCCATAGGCATGCGGATACTGTGGTGGTAAATTTCGATCCGGACACGGCGGGCGCGAATGCCACCGAAAAAGCCATCCAGCTTCTGTTAGATGAAGGGCTGCACGTTCGCGTGGTGGCGCTCGATGGAGGTCTTGACCCGGACGAATACTGCAAGCGAAACGGGGCCGAGGCATATCGCGCGAAATTGGATGGCGCGTCGACGTATTTCCATTGGCTGGCCGATCGGGCGCGAACGCGTTTCGACATGAAGACGTCCGACGGAAAAGTGGCAGCCTTCAAGTTTCTGCTACCGGCGGTGCAGAAAATCAGCGACAAGCTGGAACAGGCGGCGACGGTCAACGATCTGGCTTCGTATCTGGGCGTAGATGCGGGATTGGTGCTGGATCAATTCAAGAAATCGGCGGCCACCCGCAGAGCGCCGGTTCCGCAAGCGGCGCCCGCCAGCGGCATTCCGCACATGGAGCGGATCCTGCTGAACGCCTTGCTTTCGAGCGATCGCGCGCGCGCCGAAATGCTGCCCGCGCTGCTTCCGGAACTGACCGGGAGCTTTGTAACTCGCGAGGTTTTCGAAGCTTTGCGGCACGTCGCCGGGGCGGATGGACCATTCTCATACTCCGCTCTGGAGGGCCGTTTAGAGGGCCCCGGGAAAGAACTATTGCGTGACGCGGTTACTGCCGATGAATCTTCAGGGGAAGCTGTGTCATGGGAACAAGCGCAAGCTTGCCTGCGCCGTTTGGAGAGCGATTTTCGGAAACGCCAGGTCGGCGAATTGCGCGCGCTGGTGAAGTCCGCCGAGCGCGAAGGGCGAGTGGAAGAAGCGCTATCTTGGATGGCGGAGTTGAGCCGTTTGGAACGGGAAAGCCGGGCGACCTCCGGCGGATGATTGTTGTACACTGAAATGCATTCGGAGATGATCTATCCGGCATAGCGAAATGGCTGGATGAAGTTACATAGAGGTTGATCGGGGACGAGTGGCAAGCGAAGAAAAAGTCGGCCGGCTAAAACAGCTGATGGACTCCGGCAAGGAAAAGGGCTACGTCCTTTACGACGAAGTCAACGAGCTGCTGACGGACGAATTCGCGACGGGTGGACGCGAGCTGGACGACCTGCTCAGCGAACTCGACACCGCCGGCGTGGAGATCCTGGAAGAGCCCAAAGTCGAGTTCGACAAGAAGCTTGAGGAGGGCGAAGAGCCCACCGATCTCGACCTGGTCCAGGACTTCAGCGATAAGACCAACGATCCGGTGCGCATGTATTTGCGCGAGATGGGCACCGTGCCGCTGCTCACGCGCGAAGGTGAAATTGAGCTAGCCAAACGCATTGAGCGGGGACAAGCCGCCGTGCGCAAGTCGCTGTCCCGTTCGCCGCTGGTAATTCGCGAAATTCTGGCTTTGGCCGAGACGGTGACTCAGGACCCGTCCATGGTGCGCGACATCCTGGTGATGCCGGACCTGGTAGTCACTGATGAGAACGTCACCGAGCAAGCGGACGAGCTGCTGAAAATCCTGGCGGAAATCGAGAAGCATTACAAGAAAGCCCAGCAATTCCGGCAAAAATTGCAGGCAATTTCCCGGGGGATGAAGCCCAAGGCGCACCGGTCGCTGCGCTGGAGCTTGGCGCGCACCATGGTGCTGACCTCCAGGCTGATCCGCGGAATTCCTTTCGCCTCGACATCACGGCGGTCGCTGGCGGGCAGCCTGCGGAAAGCTGTAGAAGATCTGCGGCCGCTGGAAAAAGAGATCGCGCGCATCCAACGGAAGCTGGAAGCGTCAACTCCCAACGGAGCTTCGGGCGGCGCGGCCACGCTGCGCAAGGAGCTGCGATCGCACAGCCAGCGCATCCAGCATCACGAAGAGGAATCGGGCGCCAGCGCAACGGAGCTGCGGCGCACGCTGCAAATCGTCGAGCGCGGCGAACTGGAAGCCGAAATCGCCAAGAAGCAATTGATCGAGGCCAACCTGCGGTTGGTGGTTTCTATCGCCAAGCGTTATACGAACCGTGGACTACAGTTCCTGGACCTGATCCAGGAGGGCAACATCGGCCTGATGAAGGCCGTGGACAAGTTCGATTACCTGCGCGGCTACAAGTTTTCGACCTACGCAACCTGGTGGGTGCGGCAGGCGATCACGCGCGCGATTGCGGATCAGGCCCGGACGATTCGTATTCCGGTGCACATGATCGAGACGATCAACAAGCTGGTGCGCATCCAGCGGCAGTTGCAGCAGGATTTGGGCCGCGAGCCTACCACCGAAGAGCTATCCGTCAAGATGGAGCTGCCGGTGGGCAAGGTGCGCAAGGTACTGCGCATCGCGCAGGAACCGATTTCCCTCGAAACACCGGTGGGCGAAGAAGAAGAGTCGCATCTGGGCGACTTCATCGTGGACCGGCGCGTGGTATCGCCGTCGGAAGCGGTGATTAATCTCAACCTGCGCGAGCAGACCGCGGAAGTGCTAAAGACGCTGAGCCCGCGCGAAGAGAAGATCATCAAGATGCGCTTCGGGTTGCAGGACGGCAGCGAGCATACGCTCGAAGAGGTCGGCCAGCACTTTGCGGTGACCCGCGAGCGCATCCGGCAAATCGAGGCGAAGGCGCTGCGCAAGCTGCGGCACCCCAGCCGAAGCCATCGTCTGCGGGCGTTTTTAGAAACGTCCCTCAGGGATTAGGCGGGGCTAGAAAGCAATCGGTTTGCCGACCCGCTTCGCGGCATCGACCAACTCAAACATTTGGCGCTCCAACTGGCGCAGGAGTTTTTCGATGCTCTCTTCCTCACAGTGGATGGTCCGTAGCGATTCTATCTCAGCAGCCAGGCTGCCGATCTGATCGAGGTCGAGATGATCTCCGCAGTGCGTGCCATCGTAAACAACCTTGGTCAGAATGACTGGGAACGCGTCCGGCCTTCGAGACAAGCGTTCCCGGAGCACGCCGATTAAGGCAACATTCCCGAGTCGATGCGAGACCAGTTCCCCCATTGGGCGTGGTCACAAGCCGCCTTCATCCAATCGTAAAGCCTATGCTGATCCGCTCCAGGAACTTCCCATCTCAGTGACCTTCGCCCGGTCGCATCCACGTAGACGAGTTCAGGTTGCGGCGGAGGCACGCGCACTCTGCCCTTCTCATAACAGTCGCAGTAGACGATGGCGCCAAGGCCCATCAGCCAGAGTGTAACTGAAGAGTCTCCAAAGAAGGAGTGCCGATTCCTCCAGCTATCGAAGCTGCTCGAACTCCTTCTCCGAGATTCCGAGTTGCTTCAAGATTCGGTAGAAGAGCGGCGGACCGATTTGGCGACTGCCATGGATCGGAATCGTAGTAGCGCGGCATCTGCGTGGATCCATCGCTCATGACTGCCTGTTTGCCTGGCTCTTCGGAAACCGAGTTTGCTGGCCGCTCGCTGGAATTCGCCCGAACGGGCACTAGGCATGAACGATCTCGGTGGTGTCGACCCGGGAGCGGCTGGTTCCTCTCGCGGTATTCCTCCGAAATCAGCTGGAACACAGCGGCGAGCTCGGCGAGAGCCTCCTCGCGCGTTGGCATGAGTGCATGGCACCCAGGTATGGCCGGGATTTCAGCTACCCAGCCTTCCGGCTGGTTGCGGTACAACACCACTTTGTAGTCATCGAAACCCATCGACACCTAATTGTACTGCTTACCCGACCCGTCGAGAACTGAACCGCTACTGCCAGGAGATGGTCTTGGACAGGAACTGACCATCGGAGAGGTCGACCTGCAGCTCCTGGCGCTCGCTGCCCTTGATCACCTGGATCTTATGGGAGCCGACCGGCAAGGTCAGGCTTACAGGCGTCTTTTGCGCGTTCTCGCGGCCGTCGATGACAACGGTCAATCCGGCGGGATCGGTGACCAGGTTGAGGGTGCCGGTCATGGGAACCAGATCGACAATCAGGCCGGTGTCATTCGGGATGGTGATGATCTTCTGCGTCTCGCGGAATCCCGCGTGGCGCAGGACGAAAACGTGGCGGCCGGCCGGCAACGTGAGATTACAGGGAGTGGTGCATGCGATTCCCGACGTATCGAACGTCGCGGAAGCCCCAACGGGGGAAGTGGTCAGTTGGAACGTGCCTTCTTTCGGAAGGGACGGAGCGGCCGGCAGGGCTGTCGCCACCTTCTGGACTGGCTGTATTTGCGGAGGCGGTTCCGCGGGTGGCGGGTCGGGCGCAGGCGCTGGCGCGGTCTCCACGGGAGCAGGTTGGGAAGCAGGGACCGGCAGATTCGCCGCAGGCGCCTCCGGCTGCGCGGCTGGTTTTTCGGTAGCGACCTTTATCACCAGGGCCATCACCGCGACGGTGGCCACGCTCAGCAATACATTGCGCAGCGTGTGACTCCGCTCGGGCTCGATCGCGGGAACGCGCGCCGTAACCGGCACCGCAACCGAAGCCACAAGTGGAGTCGCAAGCGGAGCAGGATCGGGAAGGGGAGGCGGCACGGGAATCACTCGCGTCGCGTCGTTATCTCCAACGTCCAGGGACACCGGGCGAGTGTCGGCGATGGTCTCCGTGAGGTCGTCACGCGAACCGGCGGTCGGCATGTTCTGGCTCGATCCTCGCGGCAGCGGGGTCCAGTCGGAATTGGCGTTGCAGGCGGTGGTCAGCGCGTTGACGAACTCGGTGCAGTTTTCGAAACGGTCTCCCGGAAGTTTCGCCAGCGCCTTACTTAGAACCAGTTCCACCTGTGGGCTGAGCGTATTATTCAGGCGCTGCGGGGGTAGCGGGTCCTCCCGGACAATCTTGTACAGCAGGGTCGGCATGTACTCCGCCGCGAAGGGTTTCTCGCCGGTGAGCGCTTCGTAAACGATCACGGCCAGCGAGAACTGATCGGCGGCGCCGGTGATGGCGGTGCTCTGCACCTGCTCGGGCGACATGTAACTGGGCGTTCCCATCATGGTGCCCGAGAGAGTCATCTGCTGGGACATGATTTTGGCGACGCCGAAGTCGGTGATCTTGGCGGTGCCATCTTCATGGATCATGATGTTGGCAGGCTTGATGTCCCGGTGGACGATGCCTTTTTTGTGGGCGTAATCGAGCGCGGCGGCTGTCTGGCGGAAGATGCTGAGGAGGGTCTCCTTGTCCGGCGTCTGGTCCACCTTAAGCATTCTTTCGAGCGGCGGGCCGTTGACGAACTCCATGAAGATGTACGCCATGCCGTTCTCCTCGGCAATGTCGTAGATGGTGACGATGTTGGGATGGGAGAGGATCCCGGCGGATTGCGCTTCACGAAACAGCCGTTCCCGAAGGCGGGACCGCTCGGTCTCATCTGTCAGATCCTGAAGCCGGATGCTTTTGATCGCGATGGTGCGTCCAATGGCGGGGTCCAGGGCTTTGTAAACAATACCCATGGCGCCGCGACCCAATTCGGATACGATCTGGTATCGCCCGACTTGTTGCACTTCTTTCGATTTTAGCTCAGGCGGCAGACACACAATCTTGATACTTGTCGGGTACAATCTTTTTGGAGGATATGTTTATGAGCATCGCGCAATCTTTGCTGCCGGAGTTCGATCAGGAGATGGCGAACACCCGGAAAACCCTGGAGCGGGTCCCCGAGAACAAGCTGGACTACAAACCCGATCCTAAGTCCATGTCGATGGGAGTGTTGGCCAGCCATGTCGCCGAGATGGTGGGGTGGCTGCCCTCTATGATGCAAGGTCCCGAACTCGACATTCCGCCGGATTTCAAACCCTTTCTCGCGACTTCCCGCAAGGATCTCATCGATACGTTTGACAAGAATGTGGCCGGTTCGCGGGCCGCGCTGGCAGCGGCGGGAGATCAGACGCTGATGCAGGACTGGACGCTTAAATTTGGCGGCAATGCCATGTTCAGCATGCCTCGGATCGCGGTTTATCGGACCATGATCATGAACCACGTGATCCATCATCGGGCGCAGTTGACGGTGTATTTCCGGCTGAATGGCATCCCGGTTCCCGCGCTGTACGGACCGTCGGCAGACGAAGGCCAACAAGCCGCGGCCGGCCATTAGATTGGCGGTACACTGAGAGCAGGAGAGCCAGTTATGACCAAACTCCTGCGAACAGCAATTTTAATTTCTGTAATCCCGGTGCTGGCGTTCGGCCAGCGCGGCGGAGGCTCACGCGGAGGCGGCGGAGGCGCGCGGTCCGGAGGCGGCGGCGCCCGCATTGGTGGCGGATCGGTCATGCGCGGCGGATCGGTTGGCGGCGGCTTCCGCAGCGGCGGTGCGGTGATTTCGCGCGGTGGATCGGTAGGCGGGTTCCGTGGCGGCGGCGGATTTCGAGGCAACACAATCGTCCGCGGCGGTCGCTTTGGGAACACTCGATTCTTCGGCGGCCGCTATTACTACCCCAGTTTTTATGGTTTTGGCTTCGGCTACGGCGGCTACCCGTACTATCCGTATTCCTACTATCCGTATTCGTACGATCCGTATTATTACGGCTCGTCTTATGGTGCGCCGTATTACGACAACGCCTATTATGACAACGGATATTACGACAATAACGTAGGATACGCGCAGCAGGCGCCGCCCACGGTGATCAATCAGAACATCGGAACGCCCAGCACCGCAGCCCCCTCAGGGTCGTTCTACCGTGCCGCGGACTATTACCTGATCGCGTTCGACGACCACACTATCCGGTCCGCGCTTTCCTATTCGGTCGACGGCGATCAGCTTCGCTACACCACTCGTGAGCACGAAGAAAAAACGGCTCCGTTGTCTAGCGTAGACGTACGATTCAGCGAACAAATCAATCGCGACCGGAGGGTGGAGTTCAGGCTACCGTAGCCGTTTCAGCTGCTGCATGTTCAAAACCCTCTTCGGGTCTTCGCCTTCTAAAGAACCGAGCGCAACTAAAGAACCTAGCCTATTAGAGCGTCTGAAAGCCGGCGTCCAGAAGACGCGCGCCGGGCTGATGGAAAAGCTCGAAGACGCGGTCAGCGGCCGCAAGGAGATCGACGCCGAGGTTCTGGAGGAGTTGGAATACGCACTGATCACCGCCGACATCGGCTCGAAGACGACTGCTGAAATCCTGGAGCGAATCCGTGAGCGTGTCGCGCGCCATCTGGTGGGCGACGCTGCCGAGCTGAAAGGCCTGATCCGCCAATACCTGCTGGAAGTGCTGGAAGCGACGGAACGGCCGCTGCCCCAGGTCGCGGAACCGCCCGCAGTCATCATGGTGGTGGGCGTGAATGGCGCCGGCAAGACCACTTCGATCGGGAAACTGACGCGACGCCTGCAATCCGAGGGACGCAGCGTATTACTGTGCGCTGCCGACACCTTTCGCGCCGCCGCTATCGAACAGTTGGAAGTGTGGGCGCAGCGCACCGGCGTGGATCTGATTCGCCAGCAGCCTGGATCGGACCCAAGCGCGGTGATGTTCGATGCGTTGCAGGCCGGCAAGGCTCGCAAGATTGACTACGTGATTGTCGATACGGCCGGAAGGCTGCACACCAAGGAAAACCTGATGGCGGAGCTGCAGAAGATGCGCCGGACGGCGGTGCGAGTGATTCCCGGAGCTCCGCATGAAGTTTTGCTGGTGATCGAAGCGACCACCGGGCAGAACGGATTGGAGCAGGCTCGCAAGTTCACCGAATCGTCGGAGGTCACCGGCATCATTCTCACCAAGCTCGACGGAACGGCCAAGGGCGGTGTGGTAGTGGCCATCTCGCGCGAGCTGGGCTTGCCGATCCGCTACGTCGGCGTGGGCGAACAGTTGGACGACCTATTGCCCTTCGAGCCCGCCAATTTCGTGGCATCATTATTCGATTAGCGTTCACATGAATCATCTGGAAGAGGCTTTGGACCTCGCGGCGCGCGGGTGGGGCGCGACTTCCCCGAATCCCGCTGTGGGCGCCGTGGTGGTGCGCGATGGCGAGGTGGTGGGCCGCGGCTATCACACCTGGTCCGGATTGAAGCACGCAGAAGTGCTGGCGCTAGAGGAGGCTCAGGAGCGCGCGCGAGGCGGGACGCTGTACGTGACCCTCGAACCCTGCGCGAGCCATGGCCGGACGCCGCCGTGCATCGACGCGATTCTTGCAGCGGGCGTCCGGAAAGTCGTCGCGCCCATGGAGGATCCGAATCCGCAGACGCGGGGCCGCGGATTCATGCGTCTGCGGGATGCAGGCATCGAAGTGGAACTGGCGGCGGATTTCGCGGCGCGGGCCACGGAAATGAACGAACCGTTCATTCATTTCATGCGCACCGGACGTCCGCTGGTAACGTTGAAATCGGCCGTGACGCTGGATGGCAAGATCGCTGCTCCCGAAGACAATGCGGGTTGGATCACCAGCGAAACTGCGCGCCGTCATGTGCAAACCATGCGTCACAGATCGGACGCGATTCTCACCGGCATCGGCACGGTGCTGGCCGACGATTGCCGGCTTACGGACCGCTCGGGACTGGAACGGAGCCGGCCTTTGTTGCGGATCGTGCTCGATTCGCAGCTGCGGATCCCTTCCGAATCGCACCTGACCACGTCCTGTAACAGCGATGTATTGGTGGTAACTACGTCAGCGGCGTCACCCGACCGGCGGAGGCGTCTTGAAAGCATGGGCTTGCGAGTCGAAGTCCTGGAGCGTTCCGATGGCAGGGCGAGCCTTCAGGGTGTAGTGGAGCTGCTGGCGCGCGAAAAATACTTGTCGCTGATGATCGAGGCGGGCAGCCGGGTGAATTGGAGCGCGCTGGAATCGGGCATCGCCGATAAGATCTATTTCTACTACGCGCCCAAGATTCTGGGTGGCACACAGTCTCTTCCGGTCGCGGGAGGCGCGGGGCGACGCCGCCGCAAGGACGCGATCCGGTTTCGCGACTTGAAGCTCCACTCCATCGCGAAGGACGAGTTTGCTGTCGAAGCCTGGGTGGAGCGCGACGACTGATGTTCACGGGGATCGTCGAGGAACTGGGTACGGTTGCGGCAGCCGGTTCGAAGTTAGAGATTCACTGTTCCACAGTGCTTTCCGATCTTTCGATCGGCGCGAGCATTGCGGTGAACGGCGTGTGTCTCACGGCGGTAGCGGTGACCGAGGGCGGCTTCGCAGCAGATCTGGCGCCTGAAACGCTTTCGCGAAGTAATCTGGGCGATCTCGCGGCGGGCTCGCGTGTGAATCTGGAGCGGCCGGTAACGCCAGCGACCAGACTATCCGGTCACATCGTGCAGGGGCACGTGGACGCGACCGGAGAAGTAGTCGCGTTGGACGCGTTGGGCGATGAGAATTGGTGGCTGAAGGTGCGCGTGCCGAAATCGCTCGACCGGTATCTGGTCGAGAAAGGCTCGGTCACGCTCGATGGGATCAGTCTGACCATCGCGGCGCTGGATGGGGACGTGATCGGCGTGACCATCATTCCGCACACGTTCGCGAACACGACCATCGGTCAGGCTCGTGTTGGCACTCGCCTCAACGTCGAGGTCGACGTGCTGGCGAAGCACGTTGAAAAACTCCTGGCGCACAGATAGCACGATGGTTCCAACACCTCTGTTGGTCGCAACAGCCCAGGCGCTCCAACCCGGCCGAGCGCTGGATCTGGCGTGCGGCACGGGACGCAACGCGGTGTGGCTCGCTGAGCATGGCTGGCAGGTGACGGCCGTGGATCGTTCACCAGTGACGATTCCTGGGGTGGACACGCACGCGGCCGATCTCGAAAAGCACGAATTCCCGATTGTAGAGGCAAGCTGGGATCTGATTGTGGTGTCCCTCTATCTGCAACGCGACCTTTTTGAGCCCATCAAGCGTGGCCTAAAGCCTGGAGGCGTCGTGATCGTGATTGTGCTCCTGATGGAGCCGGGGCATGAGCGGTCGCTTTTTAGAGTGCAGCCGGGCGAGCTGGCGAAGTACTTCGACGGCTGGGAGATTTCGCATTACTACGAAGGTAAATCCAACGACCACCATCGGGCGGTCGCGGAGATAGTGGCTACCAAGGGCTGAGGGACTCTTCGAAAAGCCTCGCTAATTCCTCGGGTCCGGCGGGGCGAGGAGATAGCTTGGTCACGCGATGCTGCGGCAGAGAGCCTTCGACCAGCGCCGGAATATCCGACGACGAGTATCCGATCTCGCGCAGGCCGTTGGGAGTCTTCAGGCGCTGCATGAACCAGGTGATGCGCTCGGATAGAATGCGGCCGGCATCGGCGGCCTGGCAACGCGAAACGTCCACGCCTAGGGCGTGCGCGGCTTCCAGGTGCCGCTCCGGGTTCGCCGAAGCAGTAAAGCGAAACACTGCGGGCGCGTTCAGGATCACCGAGAATCCGTGCGGCACGAGAGCATGATCGCTAACGTAGCCAGGAGCCCTGTAGCTCTTGACGTTTCCTGACACCGGATACGACATTCCGTGCGGCAGATGGACACCGGCGTTGCCAAATCCGACGCCTGCGTAAGAAGCAGCCAGCAGCATGTTGGCGCGGGCTTCGTCGTCGCCCGGATCTTCCACGGCGCGAACCAGATATTTCGCGACCATGCGGAGGGCTTGCAGCGACCACACATCGCTGATGGGATTCGAGCCTTGATACGCCGGGCGCAGCAAAGGGCGATCCGGCAGCGCACGTCCGGAGAAGGGAAGCGCGGTGAACGATTCCACGGCGTGGCTGAGAATATCGAGCCCGCTCGAAGCTGCCACCTGCGAAGGCATCGTGCGCGTGTTCTCCGGATCGAGCAGTCCCAGAGTCGGTTTCAAGCGCCGGCTGGCGATGCCGGTCTTGGCGTGCATCTTAATTAAGTCGAAGATGGTGACGCCGGTGGTTTCACTGCCGGTGCCGGCTGTAGTGGGGATCGCGATCAAAGGCTTGAGGGGGCCGGGAACGGGCAGGCCTTTGCCGATCGGCGGATTCACATAATCCAGAAAATCCGCCGGCGGATAGGTGACGTACAAGTTCACAGCCTTAGCTGTGTCTATCGTCGACCCGCCGCCGACGGCGACGATCGCATCGTAGCTTCCCTGGTTGTTGCCTTTGTTTCCAAAGGCGATCGCGTCGAGAAAGGACTCGTCGGTAGGCTCCACACGCACGCGATCGTAGAGCGTCGCGGCAATCCGATTGGTCTCGAGCGATTCGAGTACAGTCGCGACCGGCGGCATGGCTCGCAGGACAGGATCGGTGAGGACTAAAACATTGCGCACGCCGAGATCGGCCAGGTCCATGCCGACTTCACGCGTCACACCCGGGCCAAACCGGATGCTCGAAACCGCCATCTCAAATGCTATTTCGTGAGGCATCGGGATCAGATCGCGACAGCCGCCGTGGATCGCTCCGTCCGGCGCAAGCGGCGGGCGGCGGAACTAAGCACGCGATTCCACCACATGATCGCTCCCGTCACAAACAAGAGCACCGGAAGCAGCCCTAGGACGACCCACAGCGTCTTCGTCTTCGGACCGGCGAAGTTCCCGAAGTGCAGGTAGTAGATCCAGCGGATGAAATTATCTCCCGCGCTGCGGCGGATGGGCTGGCGGCGTCCACCTTTTCCATAGTTGAAGGACTTTGCCTGCGATGGCTGTGCCAGTACCAATGCTGTTGGATCAGGGGCTGTGGGTGCAGCCAGAGTCACATCCTCAGGCAGCGCGTATTGGATCAGGGTCGAATAGTGGTTGATGATCTTCTGGAACGGCAACGGGAATGCCAGATACACGCCGGTGATGGCCCACATGAAAATCAGAGCGAAGGACCAGAAGCCGATCGCGCTATGCAAATCCCAGTTGAGGCGCTTCCAGTTGGATCGAAAATCAATGGCCAGGTTGCGCCGCCAGCTCGCGACGCCCGGCCACCAGATGATAAAGCCAGTCACGCACAGCAGCGTGAGGAAGATAGCGCCGATACCATTGACCTTGCGGCCGTTGTCGCCGTACAACAGATCCGTGTGCAACTTCGCGAGCCACGCGGCCACGCGAATGGCTTGTGGCACGGAATCGCCCAGGTCGGCGCCTGTGTACGGATCGAAGAGCCGCTGCACGCGCTCCTTGCCGTGTTCCATCCAGACTTCGGTCGCCGTGGTCGGCTGCTTGCCTTCGAAGATGAAGCTGAGGGTATTGTCCGGATACTTCTGCCGGACGATCTTCTTCAGCTCGTCGGCGGGAAGCTTGGTCCCGCGTACCTCGACGATCCGCGTTCCGGATCCCGCCTTCTGGTAGATTTCGTTGCGGAAAACGATCGCGCTACCGGTTACGCTAATCAAGACTACATACAGACCGAATCCGATACCGGTCCACAAATGGATCTGGAATAGGGCCCGGCGCAGCCACACGTTTTGCGGGCGGCGGAGCCATCGTGTCCACAGGGTGGGTTCTTCAGCCGGCACAGTGTCCTTAGGTCCAGCCGCTATAATAGCGAAATCCATGATCATCGATCCGGCCACCAAAGATCCGTTCGACGTGTACCGCCTACTGTCGGGCGCCATTCTCCCCCGTCCGATTGCGTTCGTTTCCACTCTCAGCGCGCAGGGCGTGCGCAATCTGGCACCCTTCAGCTTCTTCACGGTCATCAGCGCGAATCCCCCGGTGATCTGTTTTTGTCCCATGATCCGGGGCGGTGAGCGGCCCAAGAAAGACACCCTGATGAACATCGAAGCCACGCGCGAGTTCGTGGTCAACATCGTCAGCGAGGACTTTGCCGAGAAAATGAATCTCTGCTCGGGCGAGTACCCTCCGGATGTGGATGAATTCGAACTTTCCGGGCTGACGCCTGTTCCCAGCGACCTGGTGAAACCCGCGCGCGTGAAGGAATCGCGCGTGAACATGGAGTGCAAGCTGCACCAGATTGTGCATGTGAGCCCGAACGTTCTGGGCGGCAGCCTGGTGATGGGCGAGGTGGTCCGATTCCACGTCCAGGATTCGATGATCAACCAGATTTGCGAGATCGACGCGGATCAGCTCAATGCGATCGGGCGCATGGCGGGGCCGGTGTATGTGCGCACCAAGGATCGGTTCGAGATGGTGCGCCCGGCATAGAAGGTGAAAAGAAAAAGGGAACAGGCAGCTCTGTCCACTCCAACGCTGGCAGGCGGAGTCAGGAGCTTACGGGAGGGGACAGAGTAGCCTGTCCCCTTTTTCAGGCGCACCCGGCGTAAGATCAATAGCGACACCGGTCTAGCGGTGTTTGCGACCAGCGCCTGCGTGTTCCGGTACGGAAGCTTGGAACACTTTGATCATTTCACGATTGAAGGCCGGTAGATCATCTGGTTTCCGGCTGGTGACAATTTTCCCGTCCGTCACCACTTCCCGATCAACCCAGTTCCCGCCAGCGTTACGGATGTCGGCCCGAAGGGAAGGCCAGGAAGTGAGCGTCTTGCCCTCGACAACATCGGCCTCCACCAGCATCCATGGTCCATGGCAGATGACCGCGATAGGTTTGTTCTGCTCATGGAAGTCTCGAACAAATTGGACAGCCTTGGGAATCATCCGAAGACGATCGGGATTCGCCACGCCGCCGGGCTGCAGCAGCGCGTCGTAATCTTTCGCACTGACCGAATCAAGCGTTTTATCCACGGCGAATTTGTCGCCTGGTTTGTCGTGATTCATGCCCTGTACATCTCCCGTTTTCGGCGAGATCAGGTGAGTTTCCGCGCCGGCTTGTTGCAGCGCTTCGCGAGGCTTAGTCATTTCGACTTGCTCGAAGCCATCTGTGACCAGAATGGCGACTCGGAGGCCTTGTAGTTCCTTACTCATACCGGTTAGATCCGGCCGAGAGAATTTCTGTTTCGGGGACTATCTCTGCTGCAATTCGGCGCGGACGATCTTTGCGCCGTCGGCCATCGCCTTCATCTTGCCGAACGCGACTTCACGAGGCAGATATTTGAGGCCGCAATCGGGAGCGATGATCAGGCGGTCGGGGCTGACAAACGGCAGTGCCCGGCGGATGCGCTCGGCGACCGTCTCAGGCGTTTCGACATCGTGCGTGGATAAATCCAGCACTCCCAAGAGGATGGTTTTTCCCGGAAGCTTCGTAAGCACCGAACAATCGAGCTTGGACTGCGCGGTTTCGATCGATACCTGATTCACCGAGGTCTGCTCCAGCTCGGGAAGAAACGAATATCCCTCAGGACGTCCGGCCACCAACGCGGCATAGCCGAAGCAAATGTGGACAATGGTCGTTCCCCGAACCCCATCGAGCGCACGATTGAGCGCATCGACACCGTACGCACGGGCTTTGTCGGGAGAGGATTGCATCCACGGCTCGTCGATCTGAACGTAGTCGGCGCCGGCGGCGAACAGGTCCTTGATTTCTTCGTTCACTGCGGCGGCGTAGTCCAGAGCGACGGCTTTCTCGTCTTTGTAGAATTCGTCCACAGCCTGCTGGGTCATGGTGAACGGACCAGGCACAGTGATCTTGATCAGCCGGTCGGTGTTGGCGCGAAGGAACTGGATATCGCGGACCTGGACGGCGTGCTTCCGCCGGATCTTGCCGGTGATCCGTGGGACCAGAACTTCATGGCCGCTACGGCTGATGACCTTGCCAGGGTTATCCAGGTCGAGACCTTCGAGCGCGGTGGCGAAGCGGTTGGAATAGCTCTCGCGGCGCATCTCGCCGTCGGTCAGGATGTCCAAACCGGCGCGCTCCTGGTCGCGGATCGCGAGCCGTGTGGCGTCATCCTGGGCCTGTTCCAGCCATTCGAGCGGCACGCGCCACAGCTCCGATGCACGGACGCGCGGGGGCATCCGCTTGCTGAGCATGTCGCGGTTAATCAGCCAGTCAGGTTGTGCGTAGGACCCCACCAAGGTGGTGGGCAGCAGAGTTTTAGATGGGGGCAATTAAATCGTCTAGGACTTGATCATCCGGCCGTCGTTCAGTTTGACCAGCGAACTGAGCATGGCTGGAGCGCCGCTTTTGGCGGCTCCGCCGGTGCAGGTGATCACGTCGCCTTCCTTCACGGTATCGCGAGACCAACCATAGGACTTCAGGTGGTTGAGGCTCATCATTTCAACTTCCCACTCGACCATCTTACCGTCATCACCCTTGACTTCCAGATAGATGTAGGCGTGCGGATTGGTCCATTCGAAGCGTTTCACCGTGCCGGTGACGGTAGAAGGATTTCCCATGTTGTACATGGTGGTGGAGTGGTGCGCGGAGAGCGGGGTGGTAGTGATCAGCACACCCAGCCCGACGAGCACAGCCAGAAGTCGAGATTTCATTCGGTCCATCCTCCCTTGCTTCTTCAGATATATAGTATCAGGCCGTTTACTGCTTTGCGGGACCTGGGGTGGCAGTCTGCTGGCCGCGCTCCGTCATGGTAAGTCCGTCCGCAAAAGTGACCGAGACGAACTGGCCCCCGATATCGCCGTTGACCATCGGATGCACCCCGAAAGTCGCTTTATCGCCAGCCTTGAGCATGGTCGATTTCCACCCCGCACGGGCGAGAATGCCGGGAGCTGTCATCTCCAGGTTCCACAGTTCCGGGACGCCTTTGGCGTTGACGATCTCTACTTCGATCCAGGAATGCGGATTCGCCCACTTGAATTGCTTAACGGTGCCCGTGATGGTGATCGTTTTCGCGCGATCGAAGCCATTCATCGAGTGATGTGCGAAGGCTGAGGTGGCCAGTCCGAGGCCAATCAAAAAAGTGGCTAATAAAATTCTCATGTGTCCTCTCCTAGCGGCCACTGTGTTCCGCTTTGACGCTCGGCATATGCTCGTTCAGATCGGGCAGGCACGATGCCTCGGTGATGTCGGTGTCATCCATGCGCCGGAAACGCTTGGTCCACTTCCACTCGCCTACCCAGCTCTTGGGATCCGTAGCCGTATACTCCACTTCCATGGTGGCTCCCTTGTCAATCAGCCGGATGCGCTCGATCATCTGAAATGCGTCCGTGAGCGGAATGCCTCCATCCAGCCAGTGGTGATCGTCCACGAAGTAGCGGGTATCCACCACTAGAGCATCGTTTTCCCAATGCCCGATGGATTCGCCGCTGAAGCTGGGCACCACGACGTCCGGATCGGTGTGCGGCCTTCCATCCAGGTAGATGATGCGGATACTGTTCATGAAGCCGCTGATCATGTAGATCGCCGTAGGCAACTGAACCATGGCGATGGGCCAAACGCGTGTCATGATCACGGGCAATCCGGCCGGCCAGCAATTGCCGATGTCGTCCTGGTAGACCTTTCCAGCGGCGGACGCCTTGAGCGACGCGTCGTACTTGGCCTGAGCCGCGGGAGTCAGCTTAAACCCCTCGGGCGGAGAAAATCGGAATCCATTGTTCTGCCCGCCGCCATGCTGCCAGGTCCCCGTGAGGTCGAATGGCGGCTTCGGACGGCTCTTCGCAATATTCGCGGGAGCCAGCGCACCTAGTTGCGGAGGAGGCGGCGTCTGGGCAAACAGCCCGGATGCAGTTAAAAGAAGAAGCGAAACTTGAACATGCTTGCTCATCGTCATTTCACCTTCATCCGGACAACGCCCTTTTCATCGACGTATTCGCGATTATTATCGCAGACGAACTCGACCATTTCGTAGTTCGGCAGGCGCTTGTAGGCCAACGTGTAGACCATCGGCTTTTCGAGCACCACCGGATCTTCGATGGTGATCTGATCGTGCATCACGTCGGGCGTGATCAACTTGAATCGCTCGGTGATGTGCATCTGTTCGCTGTGCGGCATGCCGCGATAACCGCTCACCGAAGTCTTGATGCCGATGGTATCCACCACCAGCGTGTCGCCATCCCACTTTCCTACCGAGCGGCCGTAATATCCGGGCGGGACGTCTTCGAGCGGCACCTGCGGCCGGTCCAGATACACACGGCGCACTTCGCTGAACGCTTCCGAGATGATCGTCATCTGCTTGGCGGTCTGAACGATCTCGACCGGATACACCGCCACCGACATCATCGTCGGTACGCCATACGGGATGCATTGGGCCCCGCTAGAGGCTAGCTGCTCGCCGCGCTTGTTGGCCTCGGCTTCAACCGCGCGCCGCGCCTCATAGGGCTTGGCGTACTCCGGTTTCAGCACGAGTTGTCCGGCAGGAGGCGGGTTGAGTTTCGGATCTCCGCCGCCGCCGCGACCGGCCGTGAATGTCCCCCATGTACCGGTGAAGTCCGGCGTCTTGGTAGACTGCGCCGGAAGCAGTGTGACACCAGGGAGTACGACAGCGAGTGCAGCGTACAAAATCGTTTTCATGGGCGGCCTATTTCTGTGGCCCACGCCCGGGTCCATTCCCCAATACTCTGCCATCGGGCAAAGTGGCAGTGTTCAGAAATCCGCCGGGCCGTCCATCCTTCAGAGGGTTGATGACCAGCGTGGTCTTGTCGCCCTTCTTGAGGTTGCTGAACTTCCAGCCGCTCTGCTGGAGGATACTGGGGCTGCCCATTTCAATCGCCCAGTGCTTTGTGACACCGCTTTCGTCCGGGACATCGATCTCGATGTAGGAGTGGGGATTGGTCCACTGAAACTCGGTCACGGTGCCGGTGATCGTGATTTGTTTCGTGGTATCGAACATGGTGAAAGAGTGGTGCGCCAGGACTGGAATCGCCAACGCGATCGTCGCTGCTAAGACGTTGAGCAGTCTGGATTTCATGGCGGAAATAGTAGCACACCGGCTACCTGTATGCAATCCCTCGCGATGCCAGGATCACTCCTGCCCACAGTGCCAGTGAGACCGCCATCGCCAGGCGTGCGTGACGCGCCGGGAGCAGAGCGGTTACGCCGATCAGGATTATCAAAAGCATTTTTATGCGAAAGAACTGGCTATAGTACAAGCGCAGTGGCTGCGACCAAAACAACAGCGCGCCTGTGAACAGCAAAATCGAAATCCCGATCCAGCGGAAGCGACGAAGCCTGGCATCGTTTACGAGAACCGAGCCGCCGAACCATGCGATGGCCAGCACGTGGATCGCTCCGATGATAGGAACGGCCCAAGTGGACTGGCTGAGATCCAGGCGCAGGGATGTGTCCTGGAGCCAGCGGGCGAGCGTCAGCAGGGGATTAAACATCGAAATCGGCGATCGCACGGGCCGCCAGGACCACGCACGTCCAAAGTGCCAGCGAGAGGCCAGCAGTAAATCGCGTTTCGCGCTGGTGCAGCGTAAAATGTGCAGTCAATGCGAGAACCAGCAGCGTGATCTTCACGTGAAAGGCCGGATTGTGAAGGTAGCGTGTGGTATCCGACAGAAACATCACAGCGCCGGTGAGGAGCATCACGGCAAGACCGGCATGGGCCCACATTTTTAGCCGCCGAGTATCCGGGATTCTGAGACCCAACGTGTGCAGATCCTCAAGGACGATGGTCCCCACGAAAGCCGCAAGGCCGAAGACGTGGATCGACTCGACGACGGGAAAGATCCAGGAGTTTTCCAGGGCCATTAAGCAATTCTCGGTGGCGCGCCTTCGCCGCGCCAAGCGACGAATCCGTCGGGCCGCACCAGGACTGCTCCCGAAGGCGAGATCCCGTAGGCCGCGGGGAAATCGGGATGCGTGATCCGGTGGACTGGAAAACTCTCTTCGCCCTTCCAGTGCGGGCCCGCGAGGAACACGTATTCAGTACCCAAGAGATCGAGCGTCGAGCGTCCGTCCTCAAGCCACAGATGCGGTGCGCGCGTGCCCGGACGAGCTTTCGATTCGTTGGGATGTTC
>Ga0207687_10000550_pt1 | contig 25194 bp, 20 predicted proteins | sample KBSM54metaG_FD_184399 | JGI IMG/M metagenome (GOLD analysis project Ga0207687, IMG submission 184399) | Miscanthus rhizosphere microbial communities from Kellogg Biological Station, Michigan, USA - KBS M5-4 metaG (SPAdes) (version 2) | ecosystem: Host-associated > Plants > Roots > Rhizosphere >...
GTCATCTTCCCCTCCTCTCACACCCGGTTTACGTCGGGAGTTCCTTATTGAATTGAACGAGTCTACGAAGGTAAGCCCGATCCGGTCGTATGTCAAATAACGCCGGAGCGGCGTCGTATACTGCGTAGAACGTGGCGTTCGTCCGCCTCATTCTCAAGAACGCTTTGCGAAATCGGCGCCGGACGCTGCTCACCACCCTCAGCGTCGGCGTCTCCCTCTTTCTCCTCGTCAGCCTTCGCACCCTGATCACGGAGATGAAGGGCGACACGTTGATGACCGAACAGTCGGGCCGCCGCCTGATCACCCGCAACGCGGTGTCGCTCCAGGTCCCCCTGCCGATCGCCTACAAGGAGAAGCTGGCTCGCGTGCCCGGCGTCGACCGCGTCTCCGAATACCAGTGGATCCCCTCCTGGTACCGCGAGCCGAACATCCCGCTCATGATCATCGCCTGCGATCCCGACTTCATGGGCACCGATCCGCAGTACGTCATTCCGCCCGAGGAGCTGGCCCGGTTCAAGGTCGACCGCACGGGCCTGATCGTCCCGCAGAAGCTGATGGACAAATACGGCTGGCGGATCGGCCAGCGCATCACGCTCCGCGGCTCGGTCTTCCCGTTCGACGTCGAGGGGACGATCCGCGCCCGCTTCGACGCTCCGGCGCAGAACGCGATCTTCTGCTGGTACGCCTACTTCAACGAGCTCGTTCGCCGCGCCATCCCCGACCGCGCCGACAAGTCGATGGCCTTCGTCGAGCTGACGCAGAGCGCTGCGGTGACGCCGTCCGTGGCCACCACCATCGACGCGATGTTCACGAACTCGAGCGGCCCCACCCGCAGCGAATCGGAGAAGAACTTCGTCCTCGGATTCTCGGCCATGCTCGGCAACGTGACGCTCTTCATCTCCGCGATCGCCGCGGCGGTCGTCTTCGCCATCGTCCTGGTCACGACGAACACGATGTCGATGGCCGTCCGCGAACGGCGGCACGAGATCGCCGTCCTCAAGACGCTCGGCTTCCGGCCCGGCCACGTGGTTTTGCTCATCGCCGGCGAATCGCTGGCCATCTCCGCGGCCGGCGCGATCATCGGCATCGGCGGCGCGCGCATCTTCTTCCGCGTCTTCGACATCTACGACCTGACCAACACCGTCATCCAGCAGTTCAACGTGACGGAGGAGACGATGCTCCTCGCCGCGCTCCTGGCGCTGGCGATGGCCGTGGTCAGCTCGCTCGTGCCGGCCATCGCCGCGGCGCGGACGTCGATCGCGAATACGTTGAGAGACAGCAATTGAGCTGTTGAGCTGTTGAGCTGTTGAGCTATTAAGCTTGCCTAACAGCTAAACCGCTCAACAGCTAAACAGCTAAACAGCTCGTAAACATGTTGATCCCCCTCAAATACAACATCCGCAACCTCGCCGTCCGGCGCGCGGCGACGCTGCTCACGGCGTTCGGCATCGCCGTCAGCGTCGCGGTCTTCGTCGCCGTGATGGCGCTCGTCGAGGGGATGGACGAGACGTTCGTCGCCACGGGCGACGCGCGGAACATCATCACCCTCCGCCGCGGCGCGATCAGCGAGACCGGCAGCATCATCGACGTCGGCGCGCCGCTGGTGGTGCGCAACTTCCCCGGCATCGAGGCGATCTCCGCGGAGCGCCTGGTCTACGTGAGCACGCCACGCCTCTCCGGCACCGGAAGCTCGAACGTCGTGATCCGCGGCCTCGGCGACACCGGACGCGCGCTCCGTCCGCAGGTGCGTCTCGTGCGCGGCCGCTGGTACCGCCCCGGCGCGCGCGAGCTGACGGTCAGCCGCTCCATCGCCTCGCGTTTCCGCGACTGCGCCCTAGGCGACGAGTTCCCCACCGGCAGCGTGCGCTGGAAAGTCGTCGGCCTCTTCGACGCCGGCAACACGGCGTATTCGTCGGAGATGTGGACTGATCCGGACGGACCGGCGACGGCGTTCTCGCGCCGCGCGTGGTCGGACATCGTCGTGCGCGCCACCGACAAGGCGGCCATCGCGCCGCTGCTGCACCTGCTCGACACCGAGCCGCGCATCGACGTCGACGCCCGCACGGAGATCAATTACTTCGCCGAGCAGACGAAGGCCTCCTCTCCGGTGCGCATCCTCGGCAACGTCGTCGCCGTGATCATGGCCGTCGGCTCGGCCTTCGCGGCGATGAACACGATGTACGCCGCGGTCGGCTCCCGCACCCGCGAGATCGCCGTGCTGCGCGCCCTCGGCTTCTCCGGCCGCGCCGTCGCCCTGTCGTTTCTCTCCGAGGCCGTGCTGCTGTCGGTCGTCGGCGGCGTGATCGGCGGACTGGCCGCCCTGCCGCTGAACGGCCTGGCCACCGGAACGACGAACTGGTTCACGTTTTCGGAGATGAACTTCGCCTTCGCCATCACGCCGAGCCTTCTCGCGCGCGGCATCCTGTTCGCGATCGCGATGGGAACGGTGGGCGGAGTGCTGCCGGCGATGCGCGCGAGCCGGTTGTCGGCGGCCGCGGCGATGCGGGCGCTTTAGGCGCGCTTTAGGCGACGACCGCCTCGCGATACTGAATCTCGTACAACTTCCGATACAGCCCGTCGATCTCCATCAACTCCTCGTGCGTGCCGCGCTCGCGGATCTCGCCGTGGTGGAAGACGAGGATCGAGTCGGCGGAGCGGATGGTCGAGAGCCGGTGGGCGATGACGATCGACGTGCGTCCGGCGAGCAGCGTCTGGATCGCCTCCTGGATCAGGCGCTCGGTCTCGGTGTCGATCGACGACGTCGCTTCGTCGAGGATCAGCACCGGCGGGTCGAAGGCGAGCGCGCGGGCGAAGGAGAGCAACTGCTTCTCGCCGACCGAGAACCCGGCACCGCGCTCGCGCACGACCGAGGCGTAGCCCTCCGGCAGGCGCGAAATGAAGCGATTGGCCTGCACGCGCACGGCGGCTTCGCGGATCGTCTCGTCGCCGATCGACGGATCGGCCAGCGAGATGTTGTGGCCGACCGTGCCGCTGAAGAGGAAAAAGTCCTGCTGCACGATGGCGAAGAGCCGGCGCAGCGAAGCCTGCGTGTAGTCGCGGATGTCGACGCCGTTGATCAGGATCTCGCCGCGCTGCGGCTCGTAGAAACGGAGCAGCAGCGCCGTGACCGTCGTCTTCCCCGCGCCGGTGTGGCCGACCAGCGCCACGCGCTCGCCGCGGTTCACGTGGAACGAGACGTTCTTCAACACCCACTCCGGCTCGTTGTAGGCGAAGCAGACGTCGCGGAACTCGATCGACTCGAAGTTCTCGATCTCCAGCGTGCCGCTGTCGGGGATGCGCACGTCGGTGTCGAGCAGCTTGAAAATCCGCTCGCTCGCCGCCATCGCCGCCTGGAGGATGTTGTATTTCTCCGAGAGGTCGGAGATCGGCTCGTAGAAGCGCTGCGCGTACTGGAAGAACGCGATCAGCGCGCCGACCGACAGCACGCCGCGCAGCACCTGCCCGCCTCCGTACCAGACGATGAGGGCGATGCCGGCCGACTGAATCAGCTCGATGACCGGATAGAAGACCGCGTAGTAGTAGATCGAATCGATGTTCGCGTCGCGATGCCGCGCGTTGAGCTCATCGAACTTCGCCTCCTCCTTCGCCTCGCGGTTGAACAACTGCACCGTGGAGATCCCGGAGATGTGCTCCTGCAGGAAGGCGTTGATCGCGGCGATGCGCGCGCGCACCTGGCGGTACGTCTTGCGCGCCCCCTGCCGGAACCAGATGGAGACGAGGACGATGAACGGCGTGATGGAGAAGAGCACCAGCGCCAGGCGCCAGTTCATCCAGAACAGCACGCCGATGATGCCGACCAGGACGAAGATGTCGCCGAAGATGGCCACGAAACCGGCCGTGAACATCTCGTTCAGCGCGTCGACGTCGGTCGTCACGCGCGTCATCAGGCGGCCGACCGGATTGCGGTCGAAGTACTGCACGTCGAGCCGCTGCAGGTGCTCGAAGATCTCCTTGCGCAGGTCGTACATGATGTACTGGCCCATCAGGTTCATCAGCACCATCTGCGTGTAGAGCACCGCGAAATTGCCCGCCAGCACGAACATGTAGACGATGGCGGCGAGGTTGATCCCGCTCATCGGATCGAGCGCCCAGCCGTGCGACGTCAGAAATGCGCCGACCTTCACGGCGAGCCCCACCGGCTGCGCGCCGAGCGGCTTCACGTAGAGGTCGATCGCCACCGCCACGATCGCCGGCCCGGCGATCTCCAGCAGCGAGGAGAGAATCACCAGGATCACCGAGGTGATGGCCCGGGCGCGATACGGCCGCAGGTAGCGCAGCAGCCTGCGGGCGAGATGGGGATCGAAGGCCTTGCTGCCTTCGTCTTCGTGACGTTCGATGTCGGCCATAGGGTCTCAAAACGATGAACGATGAACGATGAACGATGAACTCGGAGCCCGTTCATCGTTCATCGTTCTGCGTTCATCGTTTCTCATGCAATCTCCTCAATCTCTTCTTCCAACGTCTGCCGCCTGTACAGATCGGCGTAGTACCCGCCGTGCGCGAGGAGCGACTCGTGCGTGCCGCGTTCGACGATGCGGCCGTCGTCGAGCACGATGATGTGATCGGCGTCCTTCACCGACGACACGCGGTGCGAAACGACGAGCGCCGTCCTCCCCTTCCGCACTTCTTTCAACGCATTGAGAATCCGCTCCTCGGTGGCCGTGTCGACGGCGCTGAGCGAATCGTCGAGGATCAGCACGAGCGGATCGCGCACCAGCGCGCGGGCGATCGCCGTCCGCTGTTTCTGCCCGCCCGACAGCGTGATCCCGCGCTCGCCGATGACGGTGTGCAACCCCTGCGGGAATCCGGCGACGTCGGTCGACAGCCCCGCCAGGCGCGCCGCTTCGTCGACGTCGGCGTCGGTCGCGTCGCCCCGTCCGAAGCGGATGTTCTCCGCCAGCGATTCGGAAAAGAGAAACGTCTCCTGCGGCACCATACCGGTCAGCGCGCGCAGCTGCCGCAGCGGCATCGTCTCGATCGGCGTGCCGTCGAGGAAGATCGTCCCGGGCGGCGGGTCGAACGTGCGCGTGATCAGCGCGAGCAATGTCGACTTCCCGCTGCCGGTGCGGCCGACGATGCCGATCGTCTCCCCCGCGCGGACCTGCATATTGATGTTGTGCAGGACAGGCGCCCTCGCCTGTCCCGGGTAAGCGAACGTCAGGTCGCGGATGTCGATGTCGCCGCGGATCTCCCCTTCGATCGGCGTCCCTTCATCCGGCAGGACGCCCGGCTCGATCGACCACACCTCGTGCAGCCGCTGCATCGAGGCCATGCCGCGCTGGAAGAGATTGATCACCCATCCCAGCGCGATCAGGGGCCAGATCATCCGCCCGAGGTAGAACTGGAAGGCGACGAAGGAGCCGATGGTCATCGTGTGCGCGACGATGCGGCGCGACCCGAGGAAGAAGATGAAGACGAACATCAGGCCGATCAGCGCGTGCAGCGCCGGATAGAACGTGGCGGTGAGGCGGATGAGCGAGCGGTTGCGCTCGACGTACTCCCGGTTCATCGCCTTGAACGTGCCGATCTCGTTCGACTCCTGCGCGAACGCGCGGATCACCCGCACGCCGGCCAGGTTCTCCTGCACGCGGGCGGAGATGTCGCCGAAGTAGTCCTGCACGGCCTTGAAGCGGACGTGAATCCGCTGGCCGAAGAACTTGACCATGAGGATGATCGCCGGCACCGAGGTCAGGGCGATGAGCGCCATGAAGCGCTCGATGCGCAGCATCATGATGAACGCGCCGGCGACGACGATCAGCGACGAGGCCGAGTGCATGACCGCCGGACCGATCAGCATGCGCACGGACGAGAGGTCGTTCGTGGCGCGCGACATCAGGTCGCCGGTGCGCTGCTCCTGGTAGTACGACACCGGGAGCTTCTGCAGGTGCGCGTAGAAATCGTTGCGCATCTCGAACTCGATACGCCGCGACGTGCCGATGATGATCCAGCGCTGCAGGTAGAGGAAGACGCCCTCGACCGCCGACGCCGCCACGAACAGCAGGCCGTAGCGGACGAGCGCCCCGCGCGTGATCGCCTTCGCCAGCTCGTCGACCGCGTTTCCGACGATCAGCGGCTTGAGCAGCGAGAATGCGGCCGAGCCGAGGACGCAGAGTCCGCCCAGAAGCAGCGGGATTTTGTGACGGTCGAGGTAATGGAGGAGGCGGCGAAGAGGGCTCATATTTCTTAGTGCTTAGTGCTTAGTGCTTAGTGCTCAGTGCTGAGTGCTGGATCGATCAGGACCCAGCACCCAGCACTAAGCACTGCTCTTATAGCGGTTCTTTGAGCGGAAGTCTTCGCATCTCCTGCAGGATGATGCGAAGAACAGACCCGAGGGTGAAGCCCTGGGGGAAGGCGTGGGGGATGCGCAGGCCGGCGCCGGAGAGCTCGAGGAAATCGAGCGGCGGCTTGCGCCGGGCGAGCACATGCGCGAGGCGGCGCGGGAGGTCCTCGCGATCGTCGGCGTTCAGGTGCAGCGGCTGGAGGTAGTAGCCGAAATGCATCTGCCGCAGCGCCGGCGTGCCGTCGGCGAACTCCGGCAGCGTGACGCTGAGGGTGAGCGAGCCGAAGATCCAGTTCTCCTGCGCGAACTCGCCGCGCCAGTAGTCTTCTTCATCTCCGATGAGGTGTTCGAGGCGCATGTCAGGGACGTTCTTCGAGAAACGCCCACGTCCCCTTCGCGCCTTTCACGGCCAGGACGTGACAGGCCTCCGTGGTCCGGAAGACTTTCCCGGGCGTCATCACTTCGTTGTCGAGGAGCGCTTTCCCACGGCCGTAGAGATGGGCGACGTAGTGCTTCGATGCGGACAGCTTGTTCTCGTACTCCCGGCGTTCGTCCGCAAATGCGACGTAATGCCGCCCGTCGTTTTGATATCGCCTGCCGTTCCAGCGGAGGATCGACGGGCTCATGTCGCCCCCTCCGCAATGATTGGGCCCGATGTAGTACGAGCTGATGATCTCCCGAATCCCATCGCCATCGAGATCCGCGGCGTCATCGGTGTATTCATCCGAAATCCGGATCAATCGATTGCCGACCACCCGGTCCACGATCGCGCGCGGCGGATGATGCACGAAGAGATCGACGATCACGTCCTTCCGGTCGACGAGCTTCTCGAACCGGATGGCGACCGGACGATCATCGATCGCCTGCCGGTCGAGCAGCCGCGCTCGTCCGTCATCGTCATCGGGCAGGCGCACGAGGAGCAGTTCACCGGCGCTCTCCCGCTCCAGATTCACCGCGACCACGACGCGCCGCGGCCGCCCGCTGGCGTAGTGGTCGTACGTCTCGACGAAATTCTCGTGCTCGCCGGTGAGCGCGTGCAGCCGCGCCGCGAGCGTCAACATCGCCAGGAGCATCATGACTTGAGCTTCTGCAGTCCGGCGACGATCTCGTCCATCTTCGCCTGATGAAACTCGTTGACGAACCGCTGCAGCTCCCCCTCCGGCGTCGCCGCCAGATCCTCGGTGAAGACTTTCTTCAGCGCGCCGGCGAGATAGACCTTCGTCTCCACGCGCCAGCTCGGCCGCACGAAGAACTCGGTCTGGATGGTGAGTTTCTTCGGGCCGATGTCGAAGGCGTCGAGGCGGCCCATGGGGGGATTGGCGAGGTCGGACATCGAAGTAATCGTAACGCAGGTAGGGAAACGGCGATCGGCGTCACTCCCATAACAGTGATGAAAGTCTACGTGTCGTCGACGTTCGAGGATCTGCAGGAACACCGGCGCGCTGTCAGTGTCGCCATACGCAATGCGGGATGGGAAGACGTGGCGATGGAGTACTACATCGCCGAAGACAAGCGTGCCGTCGATCGGTGCCTGGAAGACGTCGCCGCTTGTGATCTCTACATCGGCGTGTTTGCCTGGCGTTACGGGTGGACACCACCGAAGCGGAGGTTTTCGATCACGGAGCTCGAATATCGCACCGCGGTCGCCGCGAACAAAACCCGCCTCCTCTTTCTCGCCGATCCGAAAGCGGCCTGGCCGCCGTTTCTCATCGACGCCGATCGCAAGAAGATCGAAGCTCTACGCAGAAAAGTGAGCAGCGATCGGATCATCGGCTTCTTCGGCACTCCCGATTCATTGATCGGCCAGCTCGTCCCCGCGCTCCAGAGACGGCTCGAGATCAAGCCGATCGCGGCGCAGGGCATCGACACCGCGGCGTACGTCCAATACCTGCGCAGACGCTATGGGATTCTCGATCTCGACGCGCTGATGGACCCGAAGCGCGACGAACTGCAACAGCTGCGGCTCGAAAACATCTTCATCGAGCAGAGAGTGAAGGAAGATCCGCCGCCGCTGGAGCTGACGAAGGACATGCTGGAGGTGCTCAAGAACCGGCACGAAGTGCACGAGGACGATCTGCCGCAGGGCATGACGCCCGAACTGATGTCGTCGTATCTCGGTAAGCCTTCAACTCCCGTTCTCAGCGTCCTGTCTGCCGAGGACAACCGCCTGACGATCGTCCTCGGCGATCCCGGCGCCGGAAAATCGACGCTCCTTCGCTACCTCCTCCTCTCCACCACCTCGAACCTGCCGATTCTCATCGATCTGAAGACCTACACGGCGTTGCGCAGCCGCAATCAGTGCCAGACGTTCTTCGACTATTTCGATCGGCTGCATCAGGAAGAGGGATGCCCTGCGGCGGGCGCCGCGCTGCGCCATCACCTCGAAGCCAGGCGGCCTGCGCTCATCCTGTTCGACGGCATCGACGAAATCTTCGAGCCCGAAGAGCAGGAAAAAATCACGAAGCAGATCATCGCCGTCGCCGAGGCGTATCCGAACGCGCGCATCGTGGCGACGAGCCGGATCATCGGCTACCGGCGAACGCTGCTGACGAACGCGGGGTTCAAGCACTACACGCTGCAGGACCTCGACCGCGACGCAATCGTCGCGTTCACCCGGCGCTGGTATGAGATGACGCTGCCGAACGCGAGCGACGTCGACTCACGGGTGCAGAGAATCACGAGCGCGTACGACGCCTCAGCCTCGATTCGCCAGCTCGCGGGCAACCCGATGCTGCTGACGATCATGGCCATCATCGGCAAGCATCAGGAACTGCCCCGCGCGCGATGGAATCTGTACGACCACGCCGCGAGCGTCCTCGTGCAGCACTGGGACGTGAAGAAGCATCTCGCGGACAAGCAGCTCGGCGCGGAGCTGATGGATGACGAGGACAAAAAGGAGCTTCTACGCCGCCTCGCGTACGCGATGCAGAAGGGCGAGGGCGGCCTCGCCGGCAACTACATCCACGGCGCAGAACTGCACAAGCTGGTCGAGGAGTATCTCCGCAACCGGTACCAGTTGCCGGTCGAGCGGTGCGTGATGATCGCGCGGGCGATGATCGCGCAGTTCCGCGAGCGCAACTTCATTCTCGCGTCGTATGGGGCGAATCTCTATGGATTCGTGCATCGCGCGTTCCTCGAGTTCTTCTGTGCGTCGGCGATCGTCTATCGGTTCGAGAAAACGAAGGATCTTCCGCTTTCCGAGCTCAAGGAGATTTTCGAGCGACATCGCGAGGAAAAGGCGTGGAACGAAGTGCTGCGGCTGATCTGTGGAGCGATCGGCGAATCGTTCGCCGGGGACCTAATCGATCAATTGCGTGTGGCAGGCGCAATCAAGCTCGCTGTCGAGTGTCTGTCGGAGGTTCGCAAGATCGATGCGGTCGCTGATGCCGCGGGACGGCTTTTGCCGGCTGCGCTCGATTGCCTCGCGCAGCACGAAGAGGGATGGCCGGAGCTGGCGTCGGCTGCGAAAGGGATTGGAAGGCGATGGCCGCAACGCGAGCGTCTCGTCTCATGGCTCACTAGCGCGAATACGGAGTTCGACGGTTTTCCTACTACGCTTGGCGAGACAATCGCTGCAATCGGAGGTGGGTTGGATGACTTGAGATTATTGTTGTTGAAAACAGCCGCCGTGGAGTCGTATCTCGGGAACGTCGCAATTTCTGCGCTCGGGGCAGGATGGAACGATTCGGAAGTAACCGAATATCTCATCAATTGCGCAAAACGGGGGGTTACAACGGCCTACTACAGTCTGCTGCTTTCACGAAAGGGCGATGAACGCGTTGTGAATCTATTTTTCGCTCAAGCCGCGGCTCACAAATTTGCCGCTGAAATCGTAGTGCGATTTTTCCATGAAGATCCAAGGTCCGTGCCGTGGCTGATGGCAGCGACGCGCAAATCGATCGCGCCGTTCGCAGTGCGTGGGCTCGAAACGCACATCGCGCTACCACGCGTTCGAAAGCTGCTGCAAAAGCTCTCCTCGCGCGACAACTACAATGGAGAGGTTGCCGCCAAAATCCTCGCCCGCCACCCCGAAGCCTAAGTCCCCCGCTTCACGCTCCGCCGGCACTTCGCCTCGGCCCTTTGCTCGATCTGCCGCACGCGCTCGCGCGAGAGGCTGAGAATCTCGCCAATGTCGCGGAGCGTCAGCTCGTCGTCCTGCATGACGCCGTAGCGGAGCTTGAGCACGGTCTTCTCTTCCAGCGTCAGCTCCTCCACCGCCTTCTGCACGCGGCCCTGCTGGCGGATCTGGTCGAGGTACGGGGTGCGGCTGGTGTCGATCTGCGGCGACATGCCTTCGGAGTGGTCGCCCAGTTCGTACCAGAAGTTCCACCACGCCTTCGGGTTCGGGTTCGTGTACAGCAGCAGGCTGGCCAGCTCGCTCTCGGTGATCTGCAGCGACTCGCACAACTTCTTCTTCGCCCGCTCCAGAATCTCCCCCACGTTCTCCGGCGATCGTGTCAGGAACTCCGCCACCTCGATCACCCGCTTCGGCACGTTGTCGGTGATGCCGTGGCGCAGCGTCAGCACGAGCCGCTCCTTCGGCGACAGCTCGGCGATGTGCAGCAGCAGCTCCTCGCGGCGCGACTGCTCCTGCATCTCATCCTCGGCCGACGGAATGGAGGTCTGCTCGATCACGTCGGCCAGCTCCGTATGCGACTCGTCGTCGAGCTCCGCGTTCAGCGAGAAGTTGTCGCTGTTCGCGTGCATCAGCGTCTGCACCTCTTTGACCGTGACGCCCAGCTCCACCGCCAGCTCTTCCGCCGTCGGGATGTGATTCCCCTCGGTGATGGCATGCGCAATCGCCTTCTCCAGCCGATACATCAGGTTGGCGCGCTTCGGCGGCAGGCGGAACGCCCCTCCCTGCTCCGACAGCGCGTGCAGGATCGCCTGGCGGATCCACCACACCGCGTACGTGATGAACTTCACGTTCTTCTCGGGGTCGTACTTCTTCGCGGCGTGGATCAGTCCGATGTTCCCCTCGTTGATCAGGTCGAGGAAGAGGACGTGCGCGTTGCGATAGCGCTTCGCATACGAGACGACGAAGCGGAGGTTGGCCTTGACCAGTTCTTCGAGCGCGCCCTTGTCGTTCTGCTGAACGCGGCGCCCGAGCTCCTTCTCGCGCTCGGGAGTGAGACGCGGAATGCGCGCGATCTCCTGGAGATACTGATTCAGGAGATCGTAATCTTCACGTTCGTCGAAGCGGGCCATGCGCGTCAGGAAAGAGAGACAGACATTCTACGCCGAGGTGTGTGGCCCAGACACACATCTACTGCCAGGAGAAATCCCAGCAGCACTCGTTTCCACCATCGGCGGCGCACGTGGTGTGGAACACCTTGAGATTTTTCGCTCCCGCGTGCTCGCCGACGACCTCGAACCAGCCGCTGATCCGTCCGCACCCGGCGATGCTCGATTGAAAGTTGGTGAGATGAATGCGCGCGCGATTCTCCGCCGCGTCGACATTCAGCGCGCCGCCGTCGTAGACCCGCGTCCAGATGAACGGCGCCTTCTTCAGCACCGACTCGACCGACAGCACGGCGAGAATGAATTTGTAGACCGACTTCAGTCCGAGCTCCGCGCCGAACCGTCCCGCGCGTTTGGCGAAGCTCTTCACCGGCTCCTTCTTCGCCTCGGCTGAAAATTCGGTGAAGCGATTCACCACCGGCAGAGGGACGACTTCATGCGCGAGGAGATGGCCGGTGAACCAGCGCGCGTCCGACCCGAGCTTCTCCAGCACGCTGCGCAACTGCTCCGGCGCGAGCTCGCCGGTGACGAATTGAAAGAGACCATTCACAGGCACTGCTTTCACATGGATGTCGGGCATTGGTTGATTCTACGCCCGCGTGGACAGGCGAGGGCGCCTGTCCCCCCACAGGATCACCACCCGATTCCGTAGTCCTCGCCGTGGTTGCTCGACGCGCCCCAGAACGTCGCATGGGCGCGGTCGATCATGATCGCGTTCACCGGTCCCGAGGTCCGCTCCTCGAACGTCGCGGCGTAGCCCATCTTCTTCAGCTCCGCGCGAACCCACGGCGGCGTCGATGAGTTGAGCAGGATCTTGCCCGGCACCGAGGCGTGATCGCCGAACGAGCTGCGCATCTGGAAGCTGTTGAAGTTCGCCGCCTCCGCCGCTTCCTGCGGCGTCATCCCGAACTCCACGACGTCGAGGAAAAACTGCAGCAGGTTCTGATCCTGGCTGTCTCCGCCCTGCACGGAGAAGACGAGATACGGCAGGCCGTCGCGCAGCGCGAGCGTCGGCGTCAGCGTGACGCGCGGATGCTTTCCGGGCTGGACGACATTGAACGGCGACTCCGCGACGTCGGTGACGAAGCTTTGCATCCGCTGACTCATCCCGATGCCGGTCGTACCGGCGATCACGGCCGGCACCCAGCCGCCGCTCGGCGTGATCGACACCGCCCATCCCTCTTCATCCGCCGCTTCGACCGAGGTTGTGCCGGCGTAGAAGTCCTCGACATGTTTCAGCTGCGAATTCAGCGAGGGATTCGGTTTCGGCGCCGTGCTCTTCCAGTTCTGCAGATAGTTCGTGAATGGATTCGTCGAGTCCTTCTGAAACGGATACGGATCGCCGGGCGCGGCGTCCGCGTCGTTGTGATCGGCGACGATGAGCTTCGCCCGCTCGCGCGCGTACTCCTTCGACAGCAGGCCGGCGACCGGCACCGGGACGGAGTCGGGATCGCCGTAGTAGAAGTCGCGGTCGGCGTACGCGAGGTTCATCGCCTGGTAGAGCGTGTGGATGTAGCGCGCGCTGTCGTAGCCCATCGACTCGAGGTCGAAGTTCTCCAGGATGTTCAGCGTCTGCAGCAGCACCGGGCCCTGCGTCCAGGCGGTGAGCTTGTAGACGTCGATCCCTTTGTACGACGTCTTCACCGGCTCTTCGATGCGCACCCGCCATTTCGCCAGGTCGTCGGTGGTGATGAGGCCGCCCTGCTCCTGCATGGAGCGGGCGATCTCCTTCGCGATGTCGCCTTTGTAGAAGCGGTCGTACGCCGCGTAGATCGCTTCCTTGCGCGACTTCCCTTTCTTCAGCGCCTGCTGTTCGGCGTCGACGAGCTTGCGCAGCGTGGCGGCGAGATCGGGCTGGCGGAAGATCTGTCCCGGCTCGGGCCCCTTGTCGCCGAACAGCTTGTGCGAGTAGGGCCACTGCCTGATGCGCTCGCGCTCCTTGTCGATCCTGCCGATCAGTTGCGCTTCGATCGGATAGCCGTCGGCCATCTGGATCGCCGGCGCAAGCACGTCCTTCAGCGAGAGCTTTCCGTACTCGGCGACCATGGTGAAGATGCCGCCCGGCGTGCCCGGAGTGACGGCGGCGAGCGGACCGTAATCGGGCGGATAGCGCATCCCCTTGCCCTTGAAGAACTCCGCGGTGGCGCCGGTCGGGGCCACGCCGAGGGCGTTGACGCCGATCACCTTCTTCGCGTGCGGGTCGTAGATCAGGACCTGCGTTTCGCCGCCCCAGCTGAGCGTGTCCCACATGGTGCAGGCGGCGGCGGTCATCGCGGCCGCGGCGTCGACTGCGTTGCCGCCCTTCTGGAAGATCATCGCGCCGGCGGTCGCCGCGAGGGGCTTCCCGGTGATGGCCATCCAGTGCGCGCCGTGGAGCGGCGGCTTCTGGGTGCGGGGCTGGGCGATGGCGGCCGAGGCGAGAAGGAGAAGGATGGCGATGCGCTTCATGCGCGCAAGTTTATGCGGGGGACTTGACAAACATATTGATCGAACGTACGTTCAATCAATATGAGCCCACGCACCTACCGCATGAACCGGCGCGAAGAGAGCGCGGCGGAGACGCGCGAACGGATCGTCCGCGCCACCTCCGAGCTGCACACCGAAAAGGGAGTGGCCGCCACCACCTTCCGCGACATCGCCGCGCGCGCCGACGTCGGGATCGGCACCGTCTACCACCACTTCCCGTCGTACGAGCACGTCATCACCGCCTGCGGCGCCTACTCGCTCGCCCTGGCCTCCCCTCCCCAGGCCGCGATCTTCGAAGGCCTCTCCGACCCGCGGCAGCGCGTGCGCACGCTGGTGCGCGAGCTCATCACGTTCTACCTCCGTGTACCGGGCCTCAGCCGCGTCCGCGGCGAGCGGCGGCAGTTCGCCGCGCTGGACGAAGCGCTGCGCGGCGAGGAAGAGCATCGCCGCGCGCTGATCGCCGACGCGCTCCGCCCGTTCCGTCCCTCGGCGCGCCTGCTGGCGGTGGCCTTTGCCCTGCTCGATCTCAGCGTCTACGAGTCCCTCGCCGCCGCCGGCCTGTCGCAGGCCGTCGCCATCGACGAGATCACAACAACACTGCTCGCCCGCATCGGGGAGCGAAAGAGGAAGCCATGATCACCAATGCGCAATCCGGTACGTCCCTTCACGAAATCGAGTCCGGCATCTACCGCATCAGCACGCCCGTTCCGCCGGAGGCCATGCCGGGCGGTTTCTCCTTCAACCAATACCTGGTCGTCGACGACGAACCGCTGATGTTTCACACCGGACCGCGGATGATGTTTCCGCTCGTCCGCGAGGCGATCGAGCGCGTGATGCCGGTGACGGGCCTGCGCTGGATCGCGTTCTCGCACTTCGAGGCCGACGAGTGCGGCGCGCTCAACGACTTCCTGGCCGCCGCGCCGGAGGCTTCGCCGCTTTGCAGCCGCGTCGCGGCGTCCGTCTCCGTCAACGACACCGCCTTGCGCCCCGCCCGTGCCCTCGCCGACGGCGAAACGTTCTCCACCGGCGCGCGCACGCTGGAGTGGATCGACGCTCCGCACGTGCCGCACAACTGGGAGACCGGCTATCTGCTCGACCGCACGACGCGCACGCTCTTCTGCGGCGACCTCTTCACGCAGCCGGGACATCAGACGCCGGCGGTGACGGAGAGCGACATCCTCGAGCCGACCGAAGCGTTCCGCGCAGGAGGTGTGGCCGGCGGGATGTACGACTACTGGAGCGGCGCCGCCGGGACCCGGGCGATCATCGAGCGGATGGCGGCGACGAACCCGCTGACGCTCGCCTGCATGCACGGCAGCGCCTGGCGCGGCGCCGACGCCGGACCGATGCTGCTCGAGCTCGCCGCCCGCGTCAGTGCTGCTGCGCCGGAGGGTTCGATTCGACGTTGACCACCGGCACGTCGGGGATCTCCTTCCCCCGATGGCAGGTCATGCAGGTGACGTCCTGCTTGCGGTCCTTGATCGTCGAGACGTAGTCGGAGTTGATCTTCCGCACCATGCGGATCATGGTGCGGGCGATCTTCTTCTCCGGCTTGGCGTCGTTCGGAAAATCGAATTCCGGTTTCGGCGTCTCGGCGGTCTGCACGTGACAGTGATCGCACCTCACGCCGAGGGAGCGGGAGAAGATCCGCATCGTCTTGATCAGCTCCTCCCGCGGCATGTTCTGCGGCAGGACCTGGAGGTTGTGGAAGTGCAGGTCGTCGGGCTTGCCCGGCTCGGCCTTCTGTTTCTGAATCGTGGTGCAGCCGAACAGGATGGCGAGAGCGAGAACGATGGTGCGTCGCATGCGCGAAGCCTAGCAAAGCGCGCGCCTCGGCGCCCTACGGCACCGGTGAGGTGTAAATCCCGGAGGAGTACGCCGCGACGTAAATGCGGGTCAGCGTTCCGTTGAGCGCGATGTCGGCCACCGTCGCCCCCTTCAATCCGACCGGCTGGAACGTGTTGCCGGCGTCGATCGACCGGAAGATGCCGCCGGTCTGGGTGCCGCCGTTGAGACGTCCGGCGTAGAGCCGCGTCGGCGTGGCCGGATCCATCAGCAGTGAAACGCCGAGGCTCGGGTTGGCGGGGCTCGGCGCGATCCACGAATTCCCCATCGTCGAGGAGCCCCAGACGCCGCTCCCTTCGGTGAGCGCGTAGACATAGCCGTTCGGCCGCACCGCCGAATCGACGGCGTGCCACGGCAGATTGTTCTGCACGTTCGTCCAGTTGATGCCGTTGTTGACCGAGCGCCAGAACGGCGGCTTGTAGGGCTGCGGCAGGTGATCGAAGATCTCCGTCCCGGCGTAGAGATTGCCGCTCATCGGATCGCGCGAGATGGTCCAGACGATGAGGCCTTTGCCGATCGGCTGATTGACGGCGAAGGGATGGAACGTCATCGAGCCGCCGCCGAGATTCGACGTGAAGATGCCGCTGTCATTGACGTGGTTGTCCCAGGCCAGGCCGATGTAGAGCGTGTTCTGCGCGGCGAAGGCGAGCAGCGACGACACCGGCCTGGGGAACGTGTGGACCGGCACCCAGTTCGCGCCGTGGTCGCGCGAGAAATAGAGGATGTTGCCGACGCCTGCATACGCGAACTGATTCTTCGGCTCCCACAACAGTGCGCCCACTTTCCCGTTGAGCGGCTTCTTCCAGTTCACGCCGTTGTCCTTCGTCACGTACACGCCGTTGGTTCCGCCGACGTACCAGGCAAGGGGATTTCCGTTCTCCACCTGGATGTGGTCCACACATGCGTCATTCATCGGCCGGATCACCGGCCCCCAGCTGAAGCCCGCGATCTGCTGCGGCGGGATCGTCACCACCGGGATGTTGAACGGACAGACGGCGGAGGCGGAGAGAGCACTGCCCAGGAGGAGGACGGCCAGCATCAGTTGTCGCATGCGATTTAGATACACCCATGCGCCGTTAATCACAACACGCAGACGGCCGCGTTTCAGCCATTTAGAGTCATTATTTGACGTCAATATTGACTGCCCGCAAACGACGACCGATGTTTGCGCGCAGGAGGCAATCATGATCAGACACTCGGGAAAATTGTTCGCAGTCGTTCTTCTCTCCATCGCCGCCGCCACGACCGCATTCGCCGCGGACGACGGAAACACGCAGCCGCGGCTCAGCACCGGCACCATCGGCAACGGCGGCAGCGCGACGGTGGACATCGTCGGTACGACGAACGGCGCCGGAAACGTCAAAGGCGTCTCGTGCCAGAGCATCTCGTCGGGGAGTCTCGGGTCGGCCTCCGTCCTCATCACCGTCAATGGCGGATCGGCCCAGACGCTGAACCTCGGGAACGTCAACCTTCTGCAGGACGCCGGTTCGAACTACTACACCGACTGGATCCCGCTGAACGTCCGTTACACGAGCAGCATCCGCGTGCAGCTGACCGGAAGCCAGTACGGCTCGGGTGTCAGCTGCACCGTCAGCTGGGCCCTGGATTGAAATGATTCGCGTGCAGGCCTCGCGGCGGAGCGTGAGGCCTGCATGCGCTGCGGCGCAGAGCGCAATGCCTCGCGGGATGGGAAACAGGTCCGGCACGCAGAGCGGAGTGGCTGAATCTGTGAGCGAGTGGTCTGCGCGTCAGAGCGCGTTGCGTGGAGTTGACGCACGGCGGTCTGCAGTCCAGAGCGCGGCGTGTCTCCTGCGCTTGCAGCGGTCTGTGCGCCAGAGCTAAGTCTGTCGCCGTTTGGACGACGTCTTTCGCCGCAGCGGCTCTTTGAGGCTGTATTTGTCGACGATTGCGCGCGCGGAATCGCCGACGTCCTCCTTGAGATCTGAACTGAGCTTGATGATCAAATCGCGAACCGACGGATCGTCGACGTGCTTCTCGAGAATTTCAAACGCACGCTCGTAGCCTGATGCAGCCGCCCTTCTTGCGATGTCCAGAGCTCGCGGGTCATCTTCGAGCCAAGTGAGTACCGCGTCCGTCGCGGCATGCCGACCCGTTCGCGCCATTTCAAAAAGCCAATCGCTTGCGTCCGGCCGATGACCCAGGAATTCCGCGGCAGCATAGATCGGGGCCCAATCCCAGCCTTGGGCATACTGTGCGAGATTTTGCAAGTAAGGAAGTACCTGCGAATCGTTCGGCCATCCCGAGGCGAGTGCGTACGGCAAAATCGTCCAATGAGCATCCCCCTCTTGCTGTTGCGGCTGCTGCGCGAGAAGTGCATCTCGAGCATCCGGCAAGTCCGATGAGATGCGGCCAAGGAATTCGCCGATCTCGTACGTGCCGGCTACCCCACCGCGATCCTTCGCGGTTCGAAGGATCTCATCGACAACCCAGCCGCGATTCGGCCACTGCAGTCCGATTCGTCTTGCCGGCTCGAGGAGAGTGCGCAAACGCCCCGACTCTCGCCCGGCGAACCTTTCAGCGATCACGTAGCAGAGCAGCCGGAGCAGGGCTGTTGCCTGCGGCTCAATCGTTTCCAGCCGACGGACCTCGCTGAGGCACTCGACCGCGAGCGCGACATTCGCCCGGTCTTTCCCGTCGTCGATCGATCGCAGATAATCGATCAAGTCGCCTGCGTACTGCTCCCCAACCATCCCGCAGACCAACCGCAGGACTTCCTGCCACGGCTTCTCCCGCCAGTGCTTCCCGAAAATTTCGGCCTTTAGGGTCTCCAGCGGCAGCTCGGTGGTCCGCTCGAATTTCGTCCTGATCGCATCCGCGCAGAAGTACTCGAGAAAGGCGCGGTGCACGAAGCCGTAAACGCCGGCGCCATAAAACGACAGGATGAAATTCCGTTCGCGAAACTGCGCGATCATCTCCCGCGCGATGACGACCGCCCGCTCCATCTGCAGCTGGTAACGCTCGCGCAGATACGACACGAACTCCGCCTGCAGTTCCTCGGCGTGGATGTAGTTGCCGGCCAGTCCGCCCTTGCCGCGCTGCATGGCGAAGGCGAGGCGGCGAAGCAGTTCCTTCTTGTCCTCTTCGTCCATCAGCTCCTCGAGCTGTTTGTTCCGAAGATGCCGTTTCACGTCCCAGTGCTGCACGAGGACGCTGGTGGCGTGCGCGTAGAGCTTCCAGCGCTCGCGCGGCAGCTCCTGGTGCTTGCCGATGATGGCCATGATGGTGAGCAGCATCGGGTTGCCCGAGAGCTGGCGGATCGACGGCGATCTGCCGAACGAGTCGCGGATCCGTTCGATCCGGGCCGTCGCTTCGTCCGGCCGGTTGCCGAGGGTGAGCGTGTACCACTGGCGAACGAAGTCGGTGACCTGCTGCTCGTCGAAATCCTGGAGCGTGAAATGCCGGAACCCGGCCTGCGTCAGGATCGAGCGGCGGTAGCCGATGATCCGGCTGGTCACGATGATCCGCGCCTGCGGATGCGCATCGGCGAAGGCCGCGATCTGGCGCGTGACCGTCTCCTGTTCCTCCAGGTCGAAGATCTCGTCGATCCCGTCGAAGAGCACCACCGCCGGCTTTTGCGATTTGAAGTACGCCGACAGCACGCTCGACGTGACCGGACATCCCTCCTGCTTCGCCAGCACGTCGAAGTAATCGAGGAACGTCTCGCACCTGCCGTCGCGCCGCAGGGCCGTGTACGCCTTGAGGTCGATCAGGAACGGCAGATGTCCGGCGAACGCCGGGCCGAGCGCGTCCGGATTGTCGAGCAGCGACAGGACCAGGTACCGCAGCAGGGTCGACTTCCCCGATCCCGGATCGCCGAGGATGATCGTGCAACGGTTGTCAGCCTCGGCGAGGATCTGCAGGACGCGACGCGACGGCTTGCCCGCATAGGCGGCCTGCAGTTCGGCCGGCGCATCTTCGGCGAGCGCTTCCGGCAGTTCCGCCGGCGACATCGACTGGCGCGAGACAAGAAGTTCCCACGCCTCTTTCGGCAGCTCGAGCGGCGGAGAGTCTTCCTTCGCGCTCGGCTCGACGAACACCGACTGCAACCGGAGTTGCAGATACTCGTCGCGCGCCGGCTCGGTCAGCGCATCGAGATCGAGAATGTTGTAGCGGCGTTTCAGAAAACGAGCGTAGGCGGCTACATCGATGCCGGCCGCGAGCATCGGAGCGCCTCCCCGCTTCTCCAGTGCGGCCGACAGCCGTGCTTCCAGTGAATCGGGCGTGGAGAACGTCGCCCCGAGCCGGTCTTTCCGGATCGCCGCGTGCAGCCGGGCGACACTGCTGCGGTCGATGTCCATGAATTTCGCCGGCCAGTCCGCGTCCTCGTCGATCACGAAGAGCAGGCGCGGTTTGTCCAGCTCGACCGCCTTGCGATATTCGAGCTCGGTGATGGAGAGTTTCTCCGGATTGTCCGTTTCGGGCACGAAGCCGTAGCGCCACGCGAAGATGCCGACGTAGAGATCGCACTCCGCCACATCGCGCAGGCATTTGTCGCGCGGTCTCACGTCCTCGGCGACGTAGTACTCCATCGCCACGTCCTCGTATCCGAACCGCTTGAGGACGACCTGCACGATCCGCCGGTGTGCCTGCAGATCCTTGAACGTCGCGGAGACGTATGCGCGTGATGTCATCGCTCCAGTACCTCCCCCACCATCTTGTTCGTCTCCGTACGTCTCGCGGCCCACGGCATCCGCAACGTCCATTCGAGCTCGCGCAACTCGTTGAACATTTCGATCCGGCGCCAGAGGGCGACGTCCTGCCGGAGGAGGTCGAGGTCCGGTCTTTCGCCCGTGGCGACGAGCAAGCCCCACCAGCGGCGACGCAGCACGACCGTGGCGCCATGATCACGGTCGGAGCCGTACGAGGAGCGTGCGAGCGTGCGTGTGACAAGGTCGAGGAGGCGGTCGAGGGGCGGGGTGGAGATGCTCGCGAGCGCGATATCGCAGAGGGAGACAAGCGCCCGATAGCGGCCAACGGCCGCGCGCTCCTCCGCCAATCGGGTCATGGACGCATTGATCATTCCCGCATCCTCGCCGAACCGCGCCAATTGACCGCGGACGCGCACGGAATGTTCGAACGCACTGCTCGTGAAACGCGGTCCGCTGATCTCACGCAGCGCCAGTGCCTCCTGCCACAGCGGGCGCGCGCGATGGAGCTGTCCACCGAGCGCGAGCAGCGTACCCCTGCGACCGATGATCCCGCCGAGGTTCGCATAGATCTGTTTGCGCCAGTCGGTTTCGTTGCCGAACCGCCGCAACGCGCGTCGCGCGAGGCGCTCCCCGAGCGTGAGATCCGATTCTCTTCCGCGAGCGATCAGCGTCTCCACCCGCAACAGATAGCGAAGGAAGGATCCGAGCTCGTCCGGCGAAGGACCGGCAAGCGCGAGGGCGCGATCGAGGTCGTCGAATCGATTGGCGAGGCGCAGGACGCGCAGGCGGTTGAGATGGGTGTACGCCGACTCGTCGTCGAGCTTCGCGATCCAGCTCCAACGTACGTCGCGCCCGAAGTCGGCCCTCGTGACGCGGAACAGCAATGTCGCGGTGGCGCGTCCCACCGGCGTCTGTCCGGTGACGAGGCCGCCGACCCGAACAAAGTGCACATCCCACGCGTCGCGGCGTGGACTGAACAGCCGCACCGTTGCGCCGGTAACAGCATCCACGGCTTCCTCTGCGTCACCCTTGTTGCCGTTGCAGCCCGGGCACGCCAGCGCGAGATTGTCAGGCGTGTCGCGCCCCCCTCTCGAGCGCGGCACGATGTGATCGATCTCCGGACGCTTTCCGAGCAACGAGTCCCGGCAATATTCGCAGCGACCCTGCGCGCGTTGCCTCACCTGCTCCTGCACGTCAGGGACGACCATCGGCGAATCCTCTCCGCATGGCGCGGATGTACGTGCGCAGCCATGACCGCCAGTGCACTTCCAGTCCGGGCCCGGCACGGATTGCGAGTGCCAGCGATGCCAACGCGCGCCGGAGCCGGAACGGACGAAGCGCGTCGCACAGTCCGATGAGCGCAGCCTTCACCAATCCCGGCGTGTCACCGAGAGCGGAGCATTTCGCGATCAGATCGGCGAGCATCGCTTGCCGGACCACGTCGTCCGTCTCGGCGACGACTCTCCGGCGCAACTCGTTGATCACGCCGATGAGACTGTCGAGTTGCACGAGCGCAGTGTTCCGGACCGCGTCGGCCGGACGTCCGGGCTGCCGTGTTTGCGCGTGCAATGTGGTCGTGAATTGATACTCGCCGATCGATTCCGCCAGCGCCAGCATCTGATCGCGCAACGCCATCAGCCGTGCGGCTTGTGCTGCATCCGGAGCGGTCTCGCTCTCCCTTTCCGCCGTCATTCGGAACAGGATGATGAACGTCTCCACGATCTGGTACCGCACGCCGTGCGTCTGCCAGCGCGCCTCCGAGGTAGCGGGGTCGAGCGCCCGTTCGATCCACGTGAGGAGCTCGTCGAAGAGCGCGACCCCCGCCGCGTGATCGCCGCCGAACCAGAGATCTCCGGCCATACGTGTGACGAGCACGAATCGCGTGAAGGAATCGACAGTCGCGGTGGCGAGGAGGGTGCGGCCATACTCCGCCGCGCTGCGATAGCGCCCCTGATCGCGAAGGCCGTTCATCAGGATCTTGTGAACGCGGATCTCGTTGGGATAGCGGCCGTCTGCGGCAGGAGCCCAGTCGGGTGGCGGGGGCCATCGGAAGAAGGATCGCGCGCGCGTCGCCTCGCGCGTCGCCTCGGCTCCCGCCCCCATCGCACTCCAGATCTGTGCCGCGATCAACTGCCGCTCCCCCTCCGACACCGCCGCGGCGGATGTTTCCCACCACGTGTGCGCAGGCCAGGGCGGCGCGTCGAGCGGAAGCGCCGGATCGCAGATCTCGCGCAGATGCTCGCGCGTCGAGAGGCCGTCGGCGCGGTAATCGATCGTGGCACCGCACTGCTCCAGCGCGTTCAGGATGCCGCGTCCGTCGTGGAGGATCGTGTCGCGCCGGCCATGCTGCCGGTGCTCGATCCATGCGACCCGCAACTGTCGCAGATCCACACCCGCCGCCGGCAACGCCAGAAAGAAGGGTGTCACGTCGATGAAATCGAGACCGCCATAGCCCACGAACACGAGCAGGTTCTTGCGCGACAACAGGTCGCGCAACGCCCGGTCAATGCCGGGCACGAACCCGCACCCGATGCCATGCAGCAGCAGCCCGACCTCCTGCAGTGAGTCGCCGCGATGGAAGGAGCCGTGCAATTTCGTGAGCGCGCCATCGAGCGCCGGCAGAGCCGCGTTTCCTCGGGGCTGACACACGATGCGCGGCGGAAGACGGCCGGTCGCGCGCTCGTACGCGTCTTCGATGCACCCGTCGAGATTCACCGTCACATGTGCGCCGCCCGCCGCGAGATGCGCGGCAAACAGCGCGTGCAGGTCATTCGGCTCGGCGTGCTGCAGATTCCGCGCGAGGAGCTCGTACGCGCGATCGCCGATGATCCACCACGCACACTCGAGGATCATCTCCAGGCGCGGAAGCCGCTTCGCCGCGCCGAATGTGTTCGTGAAGCGGCCGGCGTCGAGAATTTCAGTGATGCGCTCACGGGTGCCGGCGGGCGTATACGAATCGATGACCCACTGCGTGAGCATCTCACCCAGCGGCTGACAGGACGGCGGATCGATCGAGATGCCGGCGCCGCTGAAAATCACGACGGACCGGGAGTCCGTCCTTCTGCCCTGATGCATGTCCGCGATAATGGATGGGATGCGGTCCACCTTCAATCTAATGATCGACGTGCGGCGCCATTTCGCGTGCGGCATCGGGCGCGTCAGTCTCAACTTCGCCGAGGCGGCGCTGGCACGGCGCGAGCGGTGGAACCGCCTGATCCTGCTGACGAACAGCGCTAACCGCAACCGGGTGGAGGCGCTGGCGGGGAACGAAGCTGAAGTCCTGATCGGCGATTATCCGTTCTTCTCCCGCGCCGATCTGTACGAGCTGCCGCGACTGATCGGCCTTGCCGGCGCGGATGTATTCGTCGCGCCGCAGTTCTACATCTCGCCCTTGATCGAATGCCCGACCGTGAAGATGGTGCACGATCTCTGGCCGATCCGGTATGACCACTGGCTGCCTACGACGGCCGAGTTGACCGGCCACTTCGGCCCGGAAGCGGCCGAGGGCGTCGCGGATTTCCTTCGCTGGTTCGAGACGAACCAGAACGATCTCCCGTCGTGGCACAACGACCATCTGCGCGAACTGTATGAGAGCGATGACAACCTGGTACGTCGCTACATGATCGCGATGTTCTGCGCATCGATCGACACGGCCGCAAGCATCCCGACGTGCTCCTGGTTCTCGCGCAACGAGATCGTGCACCTCTTCCCACTCGCCGAACCGCGCATCGACGTCATCTATCCCTTCATGCAGCCGCGCGAAGCGCCGCCGAAGTCGCGACGGTTCGCGTTTCTCCATGTGGGCAAGTTCGAGCCGCGCAAGAATCACGGCCTGGTGGTGGAGGCGTTCATGCGCGGATACGACCGTCTATCCGCCGAGGATCGGGAAGAGGCCTCGCTGACGCTGATCGGCGACGTTTCGTACCGGCAGCACGGAAGGAAGATCGTGGAGATGGTGCGCGACGCCGCGCGAGACTACCCGATTCATTTCCTCGGAGTGACGTCCGAAACGAAGCTGTGGCAGCACTACGCCGAGGCGTATGCGCTCGTCTTCCCCTCGGCGTTCGAAGGTTTCGGCATCCCCATCGTCGAGGCGATGTCGGCCGGCACTCCGGTCATCACCGCCAATCGCGGCGGAACGCGCGAAGCAGCGGGCGGTGCCGCGCTGCTCGTGGACGAACTGGAGCCGGAGCCACTGGCCGAGGCGATGCTCGCCCTGTGGCACGACCACGCGCTTTATCAGGATCTGCGGGAGCGAGGCAGGCAACACGCGGCGGCGTTTACGCGGATGCGCACCTGTAGACAATTCGAGATCGCGATCGATCGGGCGGCCGGCGTGACGGCAGGTTCGGTCGGAAGATGAGCTGAAAACCTGCGGCTGGCGCCTTCGTTTCGCGTCTGCTCGATGCGTCGGCACCTGCTAAAGTAAGTAACTTATGCGTTCCAATTCTTCAGAGAAATCACACTGCTCTCTCAGTAATTTCAGACGGGGACGCCCCGCCGGCAGCGTGCTGCCAAAACGTCGTCGTTCCATCCCTGCCAGCCGCCTGTAGCGTCATTCCATGGCGCGCGATCACCGGGAAAAGGCCGAGGTTCTTGCCAAAGCCATTCACGCGGCGATCCTCACCTACAACCGCGCTCACCCGGTCAACCCGTACGCCATCGACGACC
>Ga0207687_10000557_pt1 | contig 25108 bp, 26 predicted proteins | sample KBSM54metaG_FD_184399 | JGI IMG/M metagenome (GOLD analysis project Ga0207687, IMG submission 184399) | Miscanthus rhizosphere microbial communities from Kellogg Biological Station, Michigan, USA - KBS M5-4 metaG (SPAdes) (version 2) | ecosystem: Host-associated > Plants > Roots > Rhizosphere >...
CACGCGATCGCCTTTCCATCCGCGCGCGTGCTCGTTCCCCACGAGAAACCCCCAGTGGAACTCGCCGAGGTGCTCGACGGTGAGCAAATGCCCGAGGATGGCAACCGGCGTCTTGTCGTCGAACGCGTTCGCCGTTCTTTTCCCTGCAAAGTACTCGTCGGGGTGAAGGACTTCGCGCGTCGAATGCGGCGGGGAGTCGTAGATGCGATTCACCGCGGCCCATCCGCCTTTGCGATACGCGGCGACGATGAACTTCAATCCCGCGATGTACGGAAAGGCGAGCGAGTCGACGAAGTAGCGCGGCGTGTTGCCCGAGCCGGCCATCGTGACCGACGCTGCAGACATGGCGTTGAGCATCATGTCGTTCGCGGCGATCTGATCGATCGTCACGCCCATCGCGGAGCTCATCTCGCCGAGCATCACCAGCGTGGCCTCGCCTTCCGCGACCGCGTGAAGAGCCATGCCGGCGTCGGTGTCGTCGTGGAGCGCGCGATCCTTCTTGCCGAGGTCGAAGCGCTGATCCTGGAGAGCGTGGGTAAGCTCGTGGACGGCCACCGCCTCGTCGAACGACATCTCTTTCGGGATTTCGCCAAGGCCTTTGGGCGGCTGGTTGATGGAGTAGTAGATGTGATCGTCTGGATCGTAGAACGCGAGGACCTGCGAATCGAGCAGCTCGATCAGCTTGCCCTGCACGTCTTTCGTCGACGGATCGACGAGGTGCAGCGCGCGCAGGACGACGATGTAGTCCTCCCACGAATACGGCAATCCCTTCTCCATCTGCTTGCGCAGCATCGAGGGAAGAGCGTCGCGATCGACGGCGATCGTGTCGACGCCGTGGAGAAACGACAAGCCTCGAATCCGCTCCACTTCGCGCATCGGCTTTTCGAGCGTCGACGCGAGAAGAGGGAGCGCGAGAGCGAGCGCGGTGAGGATTGCCGCAAGGCGGCGCGTGAGCATGCGCTCGTGAACGGCACTCCCATCGTTGTCATTCCGTTTTGCAACTTCTGTTTTCGTTCCCTTAGAATGCGACGCGGTTCAGCGAATGGAACGTGACGGCGAGCGGATCGAGATCACCATCAGCAGCCGATTCGAAAACATCGAGCTCGTACAGGTGATCGCGGAACATCTCTGCGAAAATGCAGGCGTCGATGAAGACGGCTCGCATTGGATCGGCATGGCCGTGCGCGAAGCCGTCGCCAACGCCATCAAGCATGGGAACAAGCTCGATACCGCGAAAAAGGTCCACGCCTCATTCGTGTTGCGCGGCAGCGAGTTGGAGATTACGGTCGCCGATCAGGGCGAAGGATTCGATCCGGCCAAGGTCAGCGATCCGCTCAATCCGCAGAATCTGATGAAGACGAGCGGACGCGGAATCTTCTACATGAAGACGTTCATGGATGCAGTCCACTATTCATTTCATCCCGGCGGCGGCACGTCGCTCGTGATGACCAAAAATCTTGCGAAGGGCAGCGGATTCGCCACCACCAAAGCGTGACGGCGGGACCGGAAGGAGAAAAACATGAAGGCCACATCACGCACCGTTGGCAACACCGACATCATCAAGCTCGATGGCAAGATCACCATCGGCGCGGGCGATCAACAGCTTCGGGAAGTCATCGGCAATGCCGTGAACGAAGGAAAGACGAACATCCTGCTCGACCTCTCCGGCGTCACGACGATCGATTCGTCCGGCATCGGTGAGCTGGTCGGCTCGTACACGACCGTGACGAATCGCGGCGGGAAACTCAAACTGCTCCACCTCCCGGCGAAGCTCAACGAGCTCCTGCACGTGACGCAGCTGATCACGGTGTTCGAGGTGTACGAGAACGAGCAGGAGGCGCTGGGAAGCTTCTAAGGCCGGCGGCTAGCGGGTTGCGGGACTCTGTCCTGCAACCCGGCCTCCCGCAACCCTTTTACGGTCTCCGTCCCCTGCTTCTTCGCGGCTGCTCGACCGGCACATCTTCGACCAGCGCGCCTGCGCCGAGCCAGCGCATCGGGAGCGTGTTCGTGTAGACGGACTCGTTCCCTTCCACCCACTTCGGAAAAAACTCCGCCGCGAGCTTCGGGTCGTGCACCGCATGCTCCGGAATGTTGATCAGCTGCGCGAACGGCTTCGGATCCGACAGAAAGTTCAGCTTCAGCCGCATGCCGTTCGGGAAACGCGCGAACGGATTCGGTCCGCCGGGCATCACCACTTTCACCGCTGCATTCGTTGTGAAGCTTTTCTTCTCACCCGGCGCAATCAACAGCAGGCGGGGCAGAAACTCTTCGCCAGGAACCTCCGAGCCGAGGCCGACGGTGACGGTTTGGGTGTCGGGATCGTAGGTCGTTTCAGGGACGAGGTCGGCGACCGCGATCGGCGTCGTGCGATTGTTCGTGATGTCGTACTTGATCGGCAGCCTCGCCGACGGTGACAGCTGGTCACCAATCACCTCGGCATCCAGCCGCACGTCGCCTTCGGTGCCGACGAGCCTGCGCGGCTCATTCATGTTCACCGGCGCGCTCGCGCACGCCGCGGCAAGCAACACGACGAGCGAAGCAAGCACGCGAGTCCGGGTGTTCACGAGGCCTCCATCACACGGGCACTATACGTGTGAGAACACCCGGACGGCGGTCAAAATCCCGTCACCACGTTCCGACCGACGGCGTGCGCTGCTCGGCCGTCGGCGTTCCACCCTTCGACGGTCCGCCCTCCCAGCGAACGGGGATGGCGTTGCAGAGAATCGTGTCGGTCGCGTCGATCCACGTGTCGAACAGCGCGCTCGGAATCGGCACAGACGCGGATGAATGCGAGCGCGCCATCAGATCCTGGAACGGACGCAGGTCGCGCAACACGTTCACGCGCACCTGGACGTACATTGCGGCGCGCGAAACGCGTTGCGCGGGAATCGCGACGTTCAACACTCCGCCGGCGCCCAGCGTCTTCTTCGTGTGAGGCGCGATGACGACGAGATGCGGCAACGTCTCCTGCGGGATCTCGTCGCCCACGGACAGCGTGATCGTTCGCGAGTCTTCGTCGTATGAGACGGCGACCGTCTTGTCGGCGATCGCGATCGGCGACTCGGTCAGGTTCTGAACCTGATACGTGATGTTGATGGGAGCGCTGTTGGAGACGGCGTCCTGAAAGATCTCGGCGTCGATGCGGATGTCTTCTTCGCGGCCGACGGCGCGGCGGGGATCTTTCATGTCGACGCGCGCGGCCTGCGCGGCGGCTGCGGTGAGGAGAAACGCTGTTGCTGCAAAGATCGGGATCAACTGCTTTGACGATTTCATGGCCCCCTCGCTGAACGGCGCCGTCCTTCGCCGTGCTTGTCAGGGGTGATCGCTCAGTCGATCTTCAACACCGCCAAAAACGCCTCCTGCGGAATCTCCACCTTCCCCACCCGCTTCATCCGTTTCTTGCCTTCCTTTTGCTTCTCCAGAAGTTTGCGCTTGCGCGAGATGTCGCCGCCGTAACACTTGGCGAGGACGTTCTTGCGCAGCGGCTTGACGGTTTCGCGGGCGATCACTCGATTACCGATCGCCGCCTGCAATGCCACTTCGAACATCTGTCGAGGGATGAACTCCTTCATCTTCTCGACCAGCATTTTTCCGCGGGCGAAGGCCTTGTCGCGGTGCACGATCAAGCTGAGCGCATCGAGCGGCTCACCGTTGACCAGCACGTCCATCTTGACCAGATCGCTTTCGCGGTAGCCGATGAATTGGTAGTCGAGTGAGGCGTATCCACGAGAAATCGATTTCAGCTTGTCGAAGAAATCGAGGATCACCTCATTCAACGGCATTTCGTACACGAGCATGACTCTGTTGCTGCTGACGTATTCCAGCTTCTTCTGCTGGCCACGCCGATCGATCGCCAGAGCCAAAATCGGGCCAACGTATTCGTCCGTTGTGAGGATGGTCACTTCGAGAAACGGTTCTTCGATCTTCGTGATGCGCGCGGGATCGGGCATCTTCTGCGGGTTTTCGATCTCCACGATCTCGCCGTCCGTCATCGTCACGCGATAGCGGACGCCGGGCGCGGAGGTGAGCAGCTCGAGATTGAATTCGCGCTCGAGCCGCTCCTGAATGATCTCCATGTGCAGGAGGCCGAGAAAGCCGCAGCGGAATCCGAAGCCGAGGGCGACGGAGCTCTCGGGCTCGAAACTGAAGGAGGCGTCGTTGAGCTTCAGCTTCGCGACGGCGTCGCGGAGATTCTCGTAGTCGTCGGTGTTGATCGGAAAGATTCCGGCGAACACCATCGGCTTCACTTCCTGGAATCCGGGAAGCGCCTCAACGAGATCGCGCTCGCCCGTGATCGTGTCGCCGATCTTCGCCTGCTGAATGTCTTTGATGTTGCCGGCGATGAATCCGACTTCGCCGACGCCGAGCGATTCGACGGCGACGGGCTTCGGCATGAAGACGCCCATCTCCGTGATCTCGGAGACGCGATCGTTCGACATGAACTTCACGCGCTGCCCGCGCTTCATCTCGCCGTCGACGATGCGCACGAGGCACATGACGCCGCGATACGAGTCGTACCAGGAGTCGAACAGCAGCGCGCGCAACGGCGCGTCGGGATTTCCCTTCGGCGCCGGAATGTGCGTGATGATCTTCTCGAGCACTTCGTCGACGCCGATGCCGGCCTTCGCCGACGCGAGCACGGCATCGTGCGCATCGAGTCCGATGACCTGCTCGATCTGCTCGCGCACGCGCTCCGGTTCCGCCGATGGAAGGTCGACTTTGTTGATGACGGTGAGGATGTCGAGGTTGTTGTTGATGGCGAGATAGGAGTTCGCGAGCGTCTGCGCCTCGACGCCTTGCGTGGCGTCGACCACGAGGATCGCGCCTTCGCACGCCGCGAGGCTGCGCGAGACTTCGTAGGAGAAGTCGACGTGGCCTGGCGTGTCGATGAGGTTGAAGGTGTAGTCCTTGTAGCGGAGCGTGACCGCGCGCGCCTTGATGGTGATGCCGCGCTCGCGCTCGAGATCCATGTCGTCGAGCATCTGCTCCTGCATGTCACGCAGCTCGACGGCGCCGGTCTTCTGGAGAAGACGATCGGACAGCGTGGTCTTGCCGTGGTCGATGTGGGCGATGATCGAGAAGTTGCGAATGTACTGAGGGTCGGGCATTTGCGGCTGCCCGTCTAACACGAAGGGCTCAGTTTGTCATTTCAATTCGTAGGTGATGGTGACGGAGTAGGAGATGGTGTTGGAGCCGGCTTCGATATCGGGCGCCGCCGTGACTGTGATCGATTCCGCCAAGCCACCGCTCTTGGTGATCGCGTTGAGGAAACCCTCCGAAGTCGCCATCGCGATCACGCGTCCAACCGACGTGCCGGTGGCTGCCGCGAGCTTGTCTGCCTGCGCGCGAGCGTCACGAACGGCGAGCTCGATGGCGCGCTCCCGCGCGGCGGCCGCGCTCGGGGTGGCGTTGAAGAAGCGCATGCCGTTCGCCTCATTCGCGCCAGCATCCACCGCGGCCTGGATCAAATCGCTCACACCCTTCGTATCCTCACGCGTCACCGTCACGCTGTTCGTCACGTTGTAGCCGGAGCGCTTCCTGACGCCCGGCGTCTCTTCCCACGCGGAGTCGATCGAGAAGTTCGACGTCTGGATCTCCGAATCTTTCACACCGCGCGCCTTCAGCGCCGCGACGACGCGATGCGTCTTTTCATTGTTGGTCTGGAACGCGGCGCTCACCGTCTGCGCATTCGTGAAGACGCCCACCGTAAACGAGACGCGATCGGGAGCGATCTGCACCGATCCCATTCCCGTGACCATGACGCTGTGCACGTCACACGGCGCCTGCTGCGCGAAAAGAGGAAATGCGAGAAGCGCGATGACCACAATGACTTTTCTCATTGCGATATCGTCCGCCGCATGGACCTCGGAATCAACAACCGCGTCGCCATGGTCGCCGCCGCATCGAAAGGCCTCGGCCGCGCGTGCGCGGAAGCGCTCGCGCGCGAAGGCGCGATCGTTTCGATCTGCTCGCGATCGGGCGCGTCGATCGGCGTCGAGAAGCTGAGCGTCGCGTGCGATGTGTCGAAGGCCGACGATTTGCAGCGCTGGTACGACGAAACCGTCGCGCAATTGGGCCGCGTGGACATCCTCGTCACCAACACCGGCGGGCCGCCCGCCGCTCCGTTTCTGCAGCTGCGCGAAGAGCAGTGGCGCGCCGGCGTCGACGGCGTGCTGATGAATGTCGTGCGCCTCGCGCAACTCGTCATTCCGAATATGCAAGAGCGGAAGTGGGGACGCATCATCAATCTCACGTCGCTCGTCGCAAAGCAGCCGACGGAGTTGCTGACGGTGAGCAGCACGCTGCGCGCGGGACTCTCCGCGCTGACGAAGACGCTCGCCGATCAGGTCGCGAAGGACAACATCCTCGTCAACTGCGTGCTCCCCGGTCACTTCATGACCGATCGACAGAAAGAGTTGAGCGAGATCCGCGCGAAGCAGCAAGGCATCACGCCGGACGACTACCTCGCGCACGCGGTCATCGCAATTCCGCTTGGACGCTACGGACGTCCCGAAGAGCTGGCGGACACCGTCGCATTTCTCTGCAGCGAACGCGCGAGCTTCATCACCGGCGTGTCACTGCAGGTGGACGGCGGACAAATCCGGTCCACGTTCTAGGCGCGCCTAAACGGCGCGACGTTCTAATCCCAGCTCGTGCCGTTCATCCGCGCCACGATCTTCGCGACTTCGATGTAGTCCGCCTGATCGCCGAGCTCGTGCAGCGACGCGGTGAAGAGCTGCTGCGTGAGCGCGAGCATCGGCGTCGACGCATGCTGCTGATGCGCGAGTGAGTTCGCGATGCGGATGTCTTTGTCGTGATGCGCGAGCTTGAAGATCAGCGGCCACTTGCCTTCGATCAGTCGCATCGGAAGCAGGTTCTCCGATGCGTTCGAGCGTCCGCTTCCTGCGTTCGTCACGGCGAGCGCGGTCTTCATGTCGATGCCGAGCTGCTTCGCGAGCAGCAGGCACTCCGACGTGATCCACACCGTCGCGCCCATGATCGAGTTCGTGAGCACTTTGATCGCATGACCGCTGCCGACGGGACCGACGTGAATGATCGTCTTGCCGTTCAATCGCAGGACTTCGCGCGCGCGCTCGAAGTCTTCCGGCGTGCCGCCGATCATGATCGTGAGCGTGGCGTTCTCCGCGCCGACGACGGCGCCGGTCACGGGCGCGTCGACGAAGGCGACGCCGCGCGCGGCGAGCCGCTCCGCGGTTTTGCGACTGACGTTCGGATCGCCACTCGTCGCGTCGATCCACAGCGTCCCTTCCTTCACCGACGGCATCATGCGATCGACGACTTCATCGACTTCTTTACTCGTCGGAAGCATGGTGATGATGACGGCAGCGTCCGCGCAGTCGGTGATGTCGCCGGCGAGCTTCGTCCCGTGCTCGCGCGCGTGGCGCTCCGCCTTCTCGCGCGTGCGATTCCAGACGATGACTTCGTGTTCTTTGGAAAGGTGGCGCGCCATTGGGAAGCCCATGGCGCCGAGGCCGATGAATCCGATTCGCATGAGGGCGGATTGTATCGGGGGGAGAGGCTAAGAATGTTGAACGTTCAATGTTGAATGTTCAATGTGGAGTGGAGGCGGGCATTCAACCTTCAACATTCAACACTTCACATTCAACATTGAGTTTTTGAGAAGCTCGTCGAGACCCTCCGGCCATCGCGTTGCAGAGAGAGAGAGGTAGCTTCAGCAATTGGTCCACGGAGGCACGCCCATTCGCCCGCTCTTCCGTGGGTGGGTCCGAGGTGGGCACGACGCTGAAGGGTCTCGACAAACTTCGCAAACTTTCAAAGATCTTCGGAAATTAAAAAAGGGGCGCTACGCCCCTTTTGTTGCCGTTGCCGGCCGATTGCTGTGCTTGGGTGAATCTACATCCGCATCATACCCAACTTTGTGAGCTGAGTCACAAATTTCAAGATCGTGCTTTGTACCAGTCCGCGTTGATGGCCGTGTACTGCGCCCACTGCTCCGGCACCAGATCGGCCGGGAAGATCGCCTGCACCGGGCAGGCCGGCTCGCACGCGCCGCAATCGATGCACACTTCGGGATCGATGTAGAGCATCGTCTCTTTCTCGAAGTCAGCCTCATCCTTGCGAGGATGGATGCAGTCGACGGGACAGACATCGACGCACGCAGTGTCTTTCGTGGTGACGCACGGCTCAGCGATCACGTAGGCCATTCGATTTCGGACCTCCGCGCGGATTCTAGCCTACGTCGTGGTCTTCGACCATGAGGGCGCGATCACAGTCGGCGGTGCGGGCGGGGGCGTCGTCGATTTCTGCGACTCCTGCTCTTTCGCGTGCGTCTCGGTGATGATCTTCAAACCCTGTTGCACGGCGGTAGAGCCGGATGGGATCAACGGGGCTTCTGCTACCGGCGCCTGCTCCGCGGGAATCTCGAACGACGCGAGGAAGTGATCGGTGTCTTCGGTGATCGGATCGTCGAGCGGCACGAACGTGAAGTATTGATAGAAGCGCTTGTAACTGCTCATCACGATGCGGCCGGTCTCGCGCCCAGCGGGATGATCGCCACCGGCGGGAACCTTGATCGAATACGCGATCGACGGATGGCCCATCCAGTCATCGCCATCCTGTGACGTGATCTCGCCCGCTTCGGCTTTTGCCGTTTCCTCGAGCAGCTCGCGCATGAGGCGGCCCGATCCCTCGCGATTGATTGGATTCGAGAGATTGCCGTACTGCAGCATGAACATGTGTTTCTTGAACGACGTCGTGATCGCGTCGCCGCGCGAACGGTTCTCGACTTTCGGCTGATGCGGAAACGCGATCGAGAACTCATCGCCGTGATACGGCGTCCAGCGAATGTGGCTGTACGAAGCGAACCAGCCGACTCTCACGATCAACACGATCACGAGCAACGCGGCGCCGATGAGCAGCGGCATCTTCCAGCGACCGGTGCTCTTCGCAGACTGCGTGAGATCTTTTCGAGCGCGCGGCACCAGATCGATTGCGAATCCGTCGGTCGCGTGTCGCATCACGCGATACGCCGCGCCGTCGACCACAACCTCACGTTCTTCATCCTCGGCCGACATCGGCTTCGCAACGACGCGGCCGTCGACTCGAACGAACGTCTTGCCCGTCTGCGGATCCTCATCGACGCGGATCTCGTGCTCGCGCCGGTTGACGACAACTGTCCACTCGTTCACTGGTCGGTCCAGCGCCGGATCGACTCGATCTGGTAGTCGTTCCCCATGAACGTGACGATGTCGCCGGTGGCGTGTCCGATCAGATGCTTCGCGACGTCGGACTCGTTCGAGTAGACGCCTTTCTCCGGTTCCGATTCCCACGGACCGAGGATCGTGACTTCGCGGCGCAGATCGCCGTTGGTGAGCACGACTTTCGTGCCGATGCGAACGGCGGTGATGTCGATCGTCGCGGGATCGAGCACGCGCACGCGCGAGAGCTCCGAAGCGAGCTCGCCGACGCGGGCGGAAAGATACTCGGCGCGCTGGCGCGCCGCTTTGTATTCGAAGTTCTCGCGAAGATCGCCCATCTCGCGCGCAGCCTGCAGCGCTTTCGAATTCGCGGGGATCTCGACGCTCTTCAGATGCGTCAGCTCCGCGCGCTTCTTCTCGAGCATGTCCGGCGTCGAGTAGACCGGCTCCTGCTGCGGTTCGCGGAGCTGCGGATGCTTCATCAGCGCCGCCGCTTTGACGATTTCGCGACGGTATTCTTCGACGACGCCGTATCGATCGAGGCTGTCGACGAGCCGGCGCGCGTTTTCTTCGCTGTCCTGACTGGTGATGATGCGGACGGCCAGACTGCCCTTCTCGAAGTACTCCTTGAGGCGCGCGCGCACGGGCGAGAACTCGTCGTACGTCAGCGCGTCGAGAATCTGGAAGAGCAGCGGGTATGTGGCGCGATCGCTCCACGACTCGTCTTCGGCGACGCGTTTCACGTACCAGTAGAACGCGCGCGGATGGCGGCGCGGATAGCGAAGTGTCTCGTCGATCAACCGGTCGCGCAGTTCCGTTTGTCCTGCGGCTTCGAGCTCGCCGAACATCATCGACAGCATCTTCGGCTCGTCGTCGAGGAAGAACGCTTCGCCGAAAACTTTCGGCCAGTCGGGATGCTTCTTGCGGACGTCGTTGAGCGCGCGCTCGCGGAGCGGCTTGTCGCCGATCCCGGCGACGACGCGTGACGCCATCGGGCCGGTGAGCAGCGACGCCGGCTCGACCGGCGACGTGTACGTGCCGGGAAGCGACTCGAGCGTCGTGAGAATCTGCCACGCCGTCGCGGCGTCAGTGCGTGCGAGCTTTCCTGCTTCAATCGCGAGCGCGGATGAGAATTCGTCCGCGAGCTCTTTGCTGCGCGAGCTGTGCTTGCGCGCGAGCTCGAGCTTCGTCTTCACATCGGCGCGGTCGAAATCACGGCGCACCGTTTTCTCCGCTTCACCCGCGGAGCTGCTGTACGAATACGTCGCCTTCGCGCCGGTGCCGCTGACGACGATCTGCGGATTCTTGCGCGCCGACGTCCACCAGCTCGTCCACTTCTCTTCGGGCACGATGCCGATCACGGCGTCGCGCACTTCGGGCATCGTCATCGGACGTCCGAAGCTCTGCAGGATGCGCGCGAAGAAATTCGGCGGCGAGGCTTTCGCTTCCTCGCGCACTTTCTCCGCGCTCGAGAACTTCTCGCGCAGCACGTGTCCTTCCTGCAGCGGCACGAGGTACTTCGTCGCCGCGCCGAGAGGAACGGAGACGCGTTTGTCTTTTTCGAAATCGAGCCGCGCGATGCCGAGCTCGGGATTCAGTTCGGTGACGCAGCCCGCGCCGCGGCCGGACATGAAGAAGCATTCGCCTTCGTCGTACGTGAGCCACGTCTCGATTTTCTCGGCGCGTTCGACGGGATTGCTCTGCGGATCATTGAACTTCGCGAATTGGAACGCGCGATCGAAGCTCTTGCGCTTGCCGAAGGCCTTGCGCAGCGCCTCTTCGACTTGCGGTCGCAGGATCGCCGGATGCTTGTGCAGGCGGCCGATTTCCTTCAGCACATTGAAGCGCTGCCGCCACATCGAGCGCTCTTTCAGCGCATCGCCGAGGAGGCCGAGAAGGGTGTCGGATTGAGTGCGTTGCTCCGCTTTGCGAAGCGACTTGGCGATGTGAATGAAGGAGTCGACGTCGGACGGATCCTCGTCGAGCTGAGTCATCCAGAGCGACTCCAACTCGTCGAAATTCTTGTCCTGGATCAGTCTCTGTGCATCGTCGCGGAACGGCATTGAAGGCGGGATTGTAAGTGGAACCGATGCGGCGTGCTACCGCCGCATCTTCACGAGCGTTTTGAAGACGTCGAAGGGCAGCTCTTCGTGGCGCACGATGTTGCGCAGGTGGTGCAGCGAAGTGCGGCGCTCGCGAACGTCTTCGAGCGAGAGATTGTGCTTACGGAGAAGTTCGTTGGCTTTCTGTTCCATGGTTTCGAGCGGAACCTACTGTGTGGGCCAGACATTCCTGTCTGGCCGCCAGACAAGAATGTCTGGCCCACACTTACTTCCGCAAGCGATCGAGGATCTTCTCGTGGATGCCGCCGAAGGCGCCGGAAGACATCGTGAGGATCACGTCGCCGTCGCTCGCTTCCTTCCCGACTTTCTCCGCCATCGCATCGAAATCGTCGATCTGCTCGGCGGGAATCCCATCGTGGCGCAGGCGCTCGATGATCGTCTCGACGGACATCATCTTCTCGATCCCGTACCGCTCTTCATAGCGCTGCCGGTGAAACACGGCGCCGATCAACACACGATCGGCTTCGTGAAATGCGTCGATGTATCCGCTCTCGAATTCCTTGCGGCTCGATGAGATCGAGCGCGGCTCGAAGAGCGCCCAGATGTTGCGTCCCGGATAGCGGCGTCGCGCGCCGTCGAGCGTCGTCGCGATCGCGGTCGGGTGATGCGCGAAGTCGTCGATCACCGTGACGCCGCGTTCGACGCCGCGCACTTCCATCCGTCGCTTGATGCCCTGGAACGACTCGAGTCCGCGCTGAATCTCTTCCGCCGACAGCCCGCGCAATCGCGCGATGGCCGCGTCCGCGAGCGCGTTCAACACGTTGTGCTTTCCCGACAGCGTGGAGCGAAAGCGAAACCACTCCTTCCCCTCCCACCACGCCGTGAACGACGACCCATCCTCGGCCAACTCGACGTCGGTCGCGAAGACGTCGCGCGCGCGATCCCATCCGAACGTCAGCCAGCGCGCTTTCGCGTCGGCGCGCAACTTCTCAACGTTCGCATCGTCGCCGTTCGCCACGATCACGTCGCCGGCCGGCATTTGCTGCACGGCGTGACGGAACGCATCGATGATCGCGTCGAGGCTGTCGTAGATGTCGGCGTGATCGAACTCGATGTTGTTCAGAAGCAGCGTGTTCGCGTGGTAGTGCAGGAACTTCGGGCCTTTGTCGAAAAAGGAGGTGTTGTACTCGTCGCCTTCGATGACGAAGTCCGCACCGCCGCCCAGTTTGAAGTTCGCATTGAAGTTGACCGGAATGCCGCCGACGACCATCGACGGATCGCGTCCCGCGGCTTCGAGGATCCACGCCATCAGCGAAGTCGTCGTCGTCTTTCCATGCGTGCCGGTGATCACGATCGAATGTTTGCCGGCGATGAAGAGGTGATAGATCGCCTCCGGCATCGAGATGTAAGGAAGGTCCATCTCCAGCGTTGCTGCCGCCTCGACGTTCGTCCGCGCGGCGGCGTTTCCGATCACGACGACGTCCGGACGGAACGTTTCGAGATGCTGTTTCGTATAGCCTTCGAGGATCGGAATGCCGAGCCGTTCGAGATAGGTCGACATCGGCGGGTAGACGTGCTCATCCGAGCCGCCCACTTCGAATCCTCGCTGTTGAAGCATCCCGGCCAGCGACGCCATCGCCGTACCGCAGATGCCAATCAGATAGACCCGTTTGACGTTGCGAAGTTCAGTTACATGCGGCATCGTGTCGTCGTCAGCAAGAAGTGTACGAGGCCCGTGGGAATGGGCGTTTCCGGGGCCATGTTCGATTTACACACGTTAACCGATACACAGGAGGATTTTGCCCATGTCGAATCGAATCATTGTCATGACGCTCGCGCTGGCCATGTCGGCCGGCTCGCTGCTCGCTGACGAAGCGAAGCCGGCGAAGGCGACTGAAGAGAAGCAGGCGGCCGCGCCGCGTCTGACCATCGTCGAGCCAATCAAAGATTTCGGCGTCGTGCCGAAGGGCGACAAGCTCGATTGGTCGTTCGAGATCAAGAACACCGGCACCACCGACCTGCAGATCCTGGCCGCGAAGCCGGGCTGCGGTTGCACCGTTGCCGATTTCGATAAAGTCATCAAGCCGGGCGCGACCGGAAAAGTCACCGCGCACGTCGACACGACGGCCTTTGCGGGCCCGATCGCGAAGACGGTGAGCGTCGAGACGAACGATCCGTCCACGCCGACCGCGACGCTGACGCTTCACGCGACCGTGAAGCCGTACGTCGAAGCGGCTCCCGTCGGCTTCGTCCGCTACAACCTGCTCCAGGGTGATGCGCAGATGCAGAGCGTCACGCTCTACTCTGAGGAAGACGAGCCGTTCGAGATCACGAAGATCGAAGCGCCGGAGTACGTGAAAGTCGTCTCGTCGAAAGTCACCGACGAGAAGCAGCGCGTCGCCGCCGGCAAGGCTGGACAGAATCAGTACAAGCTCGACATCACCGCCGGCGGACCCGATGCGAAGATCGGCCCGCTTGCCGACAAGATCCACATCATCACCAACTCCAAGCACCAGCCGGACTACTTCGTCAGCGTGACCGGCGTCGTCCGTCCGACGATGCGCGTCGAGCCGACCATGGTCAACTTCGGCGAAGTCGCGCCGAACGACACCGCCGCCACGCGCGCGATCACGCTCCGCAGCAACAACCTGCAGGCGCCTGAGTCGTTCAACGTGACGAAGGCCGAGTCGACAGTCCCGGGCCTCACCGCCTCGGTCAAGCCGACCGCCAACAAGGGTGAGTACGAAGTGACGCTGCAGATCGCCAAGGATGCGAAGCCGGGCGACCTCAAAGGCAACGTCAAGATCTACACGAACGACAAGATCAACTCGATCGTCACGGTTCCGGTCAACGGAACGGTGAAGACGGGCGCGCCGGCTTCGGCCGCGAAGTCGTCGAAGTAACGAAAGAACTCGCTTTTTTCTCGTGGGCCAGACAGGAATGTCTGGCCCACACTTTTTTCTACGCGACGATCGAAAGGCCCGTGCCGTCGCCGACCGGCAGAATCGTCGTGATCAGCCGCGGGTCTTTCGTGATGCGCGCGTTGAACGCGCGCAGCGCATCCGTCGAAGCGTCGTGGACATCATCCGCGACCTTGCCGCCCCACATCAGGTTGTCGCAGACGATGATCGCGCCGCGCTCGAGCTTCGGCCAGAGCGCGTCGAGATAGTCGCCGTACTCGGTCTTCACGCAGTCGATGAAGACGAAGTCGAACGGACCGTTCAGCGTCGGCAGCACCTCGAGCGCCGCGCCGTGATGGAACACGACATTGCAATCGAGCGATGCCTCGCCGACGAATCGCTTTGCGACCGCGAGCGTGTCGCGATCGATCTCGATCGTCTCCAGCGTCACCGATCGTCCGCATTCACGGCCCATCACCACGACGGAGTAGCCGATGTTCGTGCCGACTTCGATGATGTGCTGCGGCTTCTTCGCGCGCAGCAGGACGCGCATGAGCTGCGCGACTTCGGCATCGGCGATCGGATGATCGTGCTCGGCCGCGAACTCCTCGATGCGCGCCAGCAACGCGTCGCGCGGAGGAAGGATCGACTCGAGATACTCGGCCTGCGGGCGTTTGAGGATGGCGTCGACTCTGCTCTTCATCGCATCCGACGTTCTACCGCATTCCAATCGACATTCGATAGAAATGCCTCGATGTACTTCGGACGGTCGGCCGGTTTGAAGTCGAGTAGATACGCGTGCTCCCACACATCCATCACCAGCAGCGGAACGAATCCGGCGACGTTGCCGCTCTCGTGCAACTCGATCCAGTGATTCGACACCATTCCGCTGGCGGGATTGAGGAACGTGATCGCCCAGCCGACGCCGCGCATCTTGCCGACGCTCGCGAAGTCGGTGCGAAAGATGTCGAATGACGGGAAGCTGCGCTCGACCGCGCTCTTGAACTTCGGCGACGGATCGCCGCCGCCCTGCCGCTTCATGTTCTCGAAGTAGTACTCGTGGAGAACCATGCCGTTGTATTCGAAGCCGAGGCGCCGCGTGAGCTCGGAGTAGGAAGGCATCTCTTCCTGATCGACTTTGCCGTCGGCGAGAATTTCCTGGATGCGCTCGGTGAGAAGGTTCGTGTTTGTCACGTAGCCTTCGTAGAGCTTGAAGTGCATCTCCAGCGTGCGGTCGCTGATGCCGTTGAGTCCACTGAGATCGAATTGGCGTGGCTTGTAGGTTTTCGTTTCCATGGTTTCGCACCGGTGCACGAAGAGTGCGCACTACTTGTCATCCCGAGCCGCGAAGACGGCGAGGGATCCCCTGACGAGAACCATGAGCGTCGCACATGCGAGGGGATCCTTCGCCGCGCTTCGCCGGCTCAGGATGACAGCACGCAGCGGAAGGTCGCGAAAACGTACGGATAGTTCGGCCGGAACCAGTTGCGGAACGAACGGCGCACAAGCTCCTTCGCCGTCACCGGCGACGCGCCTTTCAACACGTAGTGGCAGCCGTCGAAGAAGTCTGCCGAGTAAAGCTCGTACGACTTCATCGCTTCGAAGCCGGGAAAGCCGTCGAAGATCGTCGACGTCCACTCCCATCCGTTGCCGACGAGATCGTGCACGCCCCACGCGCTCGCACCACTCGGATACGAGCCGACCGGCACGGGATCCCAATTCGCGAAATCGAAGTTGCCGCGCGTCGCGTCGGGCAACTCGTTGCCCCACGGATGCAACCGCTCTTCGCCCGACGGCGTCCCAAACGCCGCGCGGTGATACTCCTCCTCGGTCGGCAATCGCATCCCGCGCCACGTCGCGTACGCCGTCGCTTCGTCGTGCATGACGTACACAGGCGACGACAGCGGCAGCGGAACGAGCGCGAACATTCCTCGCCAGTACCACTCGCCGTCGCGCTGCTCCCAGAAGTGCGGCGCCGGCGCGCCGGTCGCCTTCACGAACTCGAGGTACTCGCCGTTCGTGACGTTGTGCTTCTGAATGGAGAACGCGTCGACGTCGACGCGCATCGAAGGGAACTCGTTGTCCCAGCCGAAGCCGATTTCTTCGCGCGTTGCTCCCAGGGTTGCGACACCACGCGGGATCGAGATGAGTTGCTCGGTTGCTCGGTTGCGCGGTTGCTCGGTCCCACCGCGCAACCCCGGATCCACCTTCCTCTCGTACGGAAGGTTATGAAACATGTACAGCAACGTTTCCTGATGCATCTGCTCGTGCTCGAGCACCGTGAATGGAGACTCGTCGTCGATCGCCCCTTCACAGAGCGCGTGCTCGATCATCTTGTCGGCGGCGCGGCCGTACGCCTGCACTTCGTCGCGCGTCGGCCACAAATCCGTCGGGCTCTTCACCCTCGTTTCATCCTCCGGATCGATGCCCCGCGCGAAGAGCACTTCGTACTCTTCGTCGATCCCGCTCTGATGCAGTCCGAGCTTGATCAGCGTGTTCACCGCGAACGCGGGGATGTGCCCTTCGTAGAACACGATCGGATTGCGCAACGCGATCGGACGATCGTAGTAAGCCTCTGCGATCGGGATGCGAAAGAGCATCTCCGTTCGCGCGCGTCCTTCGCGATACCACGCGATCAATCGCTCGCGCGTGACGCCGTCGCCGAGTGCGGCGTGTTTCATGACGGCAAATTGTATGAGATGACGTTCACGCCGCGACCGACGCGTCGATCGGAACCTCGACGATGCGGAGCGGCGGCGACATCTGCGCGACGATCGGCATGGCCACGTTGTACACGGGCGCCGCACCTTTCGTTCGTCCTTCCGGCGATCCGCGATGCGCGTGTCCGTGAAAGACCGCGGTCACGCGATAGCGGTCGATCGGCTCTTCGAGTCGAGATGATCCGAGAAACGCGATGATCTCGGGAGGCTCGCCGTTGACCGTCGCCTGAATCGGCGCGTAATGCAGCAGCACGATTTTCTGCGGCGTGCGCAAACGCACGAGCGCGTTCTCGAGCTTCAGCGCTTCGTTGACCGACTCGTGGACGAAATCCTTGATCGCTTTCTCGCCCCACGCACCGAGCGCGCGGCGTCCGAATCCGCCGCAGAAGCCTTTGACTCCCGCGAATCCGACGCCGCGATATTCGTACGTGCCGCCGTCGAGCATCGTGACGCCGACGTCGGTCAGGATCTTCACGATCTCTTCTTCGTTTCCCGCCTCGACGTCGTGATTGCCGAGCACCGCCAGCGCTGGGATGCGCAGCGACGACGAGATCTCGCGCGCGAGGATCTGTGCTTCTTCGACGTAGCCGTAGTCGGTGAGATCGCCGCAGATGAGAAGGATGTCGGCGTTGCGTGTCGCCTGCTCGAACAGTTCGTGATACGCGCCGGCCGAGGTCTTCTTCACGTGCAGATCGGCGATCGCGGCAATGCGCAGCGTATTGGTCATCACTTCGCTCCGTCCTGCGCGATGCCGGCGGTCCAGTGCGCGATCTCCTCGCGCGTCATCGACCCGCGCGGCTGCAATCGCGCGTCTTTGTAACCCCATTCTTCGATGTCTTTCAGATATTGCTGGCGCGAGAGGATCGTGCCGTTGCACACCTTGTCCGCGACGTCATCACCCAACTCGGTCTCTTTCGCCACGCGATCGCCGAGCTCGCGCATCACCCACGACGGAACGTTCGAGCGATGCGATGGATAGATGAAGCCGAAGACGATGCAGTGCGCGTAAAGCGCGCGCCAGTACTTGTCGTAGCGATCGATCAGCCGCCGCCAGTCGAGCTCTTTGCCGACCGAGTGAATGACGTGCGCGACGTCGGCGCCGTCGAAGCGCTCGCGCTCCATGATCAAGCCCTTCGACCAGATCATCTCTTCGGCCGGAATCAGCCGCACATCCATGTCGATGACGCGTCCGCGCACGGCGTGCTCGAACCACACGTCATCGACCTTCGCGACGCCGTTGCCGGCGCTGAAGATCATGTCGACGAAGTCATCGCCGTGAAACGCCTTGCCGAGCCAGTGCGGAAACGTCAGCTCGGTTTCGTATCCGGCCTTGCCGAGGATTTCCGCGGCGCGCGGGAAGTCTTCCTTGCGGATGAAGATGTCGAAGTCTTTCGTGTGCCGCTCGATGCCGGTGTAGCGAGCGAATGCGTACGCACCGCCGACGAGATAGTCGAGTCCCTCAGCATCGAGACGGCCGAGCGCGTCTTGATAAAACGCGCGGCTTCCTTCATCGAGATGGACCGCTGCTGAAGCGCTCATACGGCTCAGCAGGTGCACGGAACATACCGTCTACTCGACAGGAAATCCGAGATCGACCCACGCGTCGAATCCGCCTGCGAGAGGGCGGACGAGCGTGTATCCCTGATCGATGAGCTTGCGAGCCACACGGGCCGCTGACGCTTCGTTTGGTCACGTGCAGTACAAGACGATCTCGCGACTCGGCTCGATGTCCCGCAGCCGGTCAACGATGTCATCGCCCGACGCGACGATCGCCCTCGGAATCCGGCGCGGATCGAGAGACCGCACCGTGTTCGTGCGAACGTCGAGCACGACCGGCTCATCACCGCGGTCGAGCATCTCCTTCAACTCTTCGGGTGTGATGCGCGCGAAGCGAAGGTGTTTGATGAATCGCGCGCGCTGCGCCCACTTCACGAGCACCCACAGCGCGAGCGCGGCGCCGATGAAGACGAGCGCCCATCCGCCGAGGCTCTCGAGGCGTTCCATGATGCGATCGATGGCTTTGTGAAACACGCGACCCGCGGCGACCGCGGATCCCGCCCATAGAAACGCGCCGCCGGCGTCGTAGAGAAGAAACTCGATCGTGCTTCCGCGCGTGGCGCCGGCGAGCGGCGGCGCGACTGTCGAGAATCCGGGAATGAACTTCGCCACGAGCAGCGACTTCATCCCCCACTTTTCGAAATTCGCCTCGGTGTCGCGCACGCAGGAGTCGGGCGAGAGCGAGATGCGGCACAACAGGCGAAGAATGCGGTAGCCGAATCGGCGCCCGAGGAGAAACCAGACCCAGTCGGCGAGGACGGATGCGACGACGGCCCAGATCATCACGTGCGTCGATGAGATCTTGCCGTCGCGCGACAACGCGCCCGCGACCATCAGCATGGGCACGGCCGGAATCGGCGCGCCGATCTGCTCGAGAAACACGTTGAGCGAGACGAGCGGGACTCCGTAACGGACGACGAGTGCGAAGAGGCGCCGGATCAACGGACGTTTTCTATCAGAATCGGCGCCTTGCCGGTGGACAGACGAATGCGCGGAATCGCGCCGCCGATGCGGAGCACCCGCTCGTTGCCGCGATGCGACGCCAGCGCTTCGTCGCAGGCTTTCACGCGGCAGAAGATGTCGGCGTCGTCGGTCGTGCGCGCTTCGATCGCGGGCGTGAGGTCACCGCCTTCGATGCGATACGAGATTGGACCGTTGAGCGTCATCGCGTCGATGCGTCCGCTCACGCGCTCGACGGAGATGCCGCCGTTTTCCGTCGTCAGCTTGCTGTCGCCGTTGCACGACGCGAGCGAGATGCCGCCGTTTGTCGCGTGCGCGTTGATGCGGCCGTTCATGTTGCGAATGGCGATGCCGCCGTTCGCGGAGACGACGTCGAGCGCCGCACTCTTCGGCACGCGAAGGATCATGTGCACCCACCACGCGCGATTCGTGTCGGTCTCGGGACCGGACGTGCTGATCTCGCCGTTGCGCGAGAAGATCGCGACGCCGTTGAGCGTTTTCTGCGCGTCCGGCTGATTGAGCGCGACCGCGTATTTGCACACGGTGAGTCGCGCCACCGGACGATCCCAACCTTTGACCGTCACGCCGCCTTCGCTGCTTGCGCGAACGTGAAGGATGTCGACGCCTTCGAGCGCGACCGCGCGCTGCTCCTGCGACTGCGCCTGCGCGGGGAACGACGTCATCGTGCGCGTCTGAAAATGCTCGCAGTCGTCAGCGGTGACGAGCGAGTGATCCTGCGACGTCACGATGAGCGGCCGCTGCGTCACCGCAAAAACCGGGAACGCCGCGCAGATGAGGATTGCGGCCGCAACTCTTCGCATGTCGGTTCGCGATCAGTGTGACACCACACAATTGATCAAGCAAACACGACGGCGGGCGGTGGGATACTGACGGTTGCTTGGTTGCGCGGTTGCGCGGTTGCGCGGTGAAGAAAGTTACCAAGTTGCCGGGTTACCAGGTTGCCGAAACGCTTAGGGCAACTGGGCAACCTGGCAACTCGGGAACCTTTCACCACGCAACCCCGCAACCGCGCAACCCAGCAACCCATCTCCAACACCTAACTCTTCAACACTTTCCGAGTCTAACGCCAACGAATGGAAGTGACCGACCTCGCGGCCCTGAGCCGAGCGCGTGAAGGCGATCCGGACGCGTTCCGGCTTCTGGTCGAGCGGCACAGCCGAGTCATCTTCCGAGTGGCCTATCGCATGACCGGAAACGAACACGACGCCGACGATGTAGTGCAGGAGACCTTTCTGCGCGCCTACAAGCAACTCGATGCCTTCGAGGAGCGCGCGAATTTCTCCACGTGGCTGCACCGCATCGCCGTCAATTGCTCGCTCGATCTCCTTCGCGCCCGCGGACGCCACGACAAACATCGCGCCGATCTGACGTCGTTCGACGGCGACGAGGAGCGCGAGCGCGAGCTGCCGTCGAGCGATCCGCAGCCCGATCGTTTGGTACTCAGCGCCGAGCTGCAGCAACACGTCGCCGCCGCGATGAACAAGTTGAGCGGCAATGAGCGCACCGCATTCATCCTCCGTCACTTCGAAGGAATGCCCGTCGAAGAGATCGGAAAGACGTTGGGCATTCAAGTCAATGCAGCGAAGCACACGATCTTCCGCGCAGTGCGGAAGTTGCGTGATGCGCTGGAACCCCTGGTGAGGCCAAACCCATGCAGCACCTGAACGAAGAACAACTCGTCGCGCATTACTACCACGACGACGAAGCGCCGGCCGTTGCCGAGTCGCACCTCGCCGCGTGCACGGAGTGCCGCCTGCAGTACGAAACCATTCGACGCGTGCTCACACTCGTCGGCGACGCGCCCGTCCCCGAGCGCGACGAGCACTACGCCGAACAAGTGTGGACGCGTCTGCGCTGGAAGCTCGGCGCGCGCAAGCGCCGCGCGAAGTGGACGTCGCTCATCGCCGCAGCCGCGGTGCTCGCAGTCGCATTCTTCGCGGGACAGTGGTGGCACGCGCGCAACTTGCGCAACAACAACATTCCTCAGATCGCGACCACATCAACGCACGGGATTCAGAACGTCTCCGCGACGCAGCCGCAGCAGGACCGCGTGCTGCTCGTCGTCGTCAGCGATCACCTCGAGTCGTCCGAGCGGATGCTCGCCGAAGTCGCCAACGCCAATCCGCACGAACAGTACGACGTGCCCGCCGATCGCGCCGCCGATCTCGTGGCGTCCAATCGCATGTACCGACAGTCCGCGGCCAACCGCGGCGATCAACGCATCGCAACCCTGCTTTCCGATCTCGAACCGATCCTCACGGAGCTTGCGCACGCCGGCAAGACGCTCAGTCCCGAAGAGGTTGCATCCATTCAAAAGCGGATCGAGTCGAAGCAGCTTCTCTTCAAAGTGCGCATCGTGAGCGCGCAAACCGGCAGCGGCGGCGACAAGCCCGTTCCTGCACATTCGAATTCGCTGTGATTCCGAGGACCAAATGAAGAACCTGACCAGGACACTCTGCAGCTTTCTCGCGGCGCTGATCGTCGTCGCGCCGCTCTACGCCGATCCTTCGAAGCCGGCCAAGCACAAAACGCCGGAACAAGAGGCGCGCATCGACGCGGAAAGCGATTTGTACGACGAAGGCACCGACTCGCTGGACGACCACGACTACACCCGCGCCATCTCGCAGTTCCGCGAAGTGGTGAAGATGCGCGGCGAACATCAGGACGCGGCGATGTACTGGATCGCCTGGGCGCAGAACAAGAGCGGCAACCGCTCCGACGCGCTGACGACGCTGCTCGAGTTCCAGAAGGCATTTCCGAAGAGCCGCTGGATGGAAGACGCGAAGGTGCTCGAAGTGGAAGTGCGCCAGTCATCCGGCCAGACCGTCGAACCGAGTCGTATGCCCGATTACGAAGTGAAAGCGATGGCGCTGCAGGGACTGATGAACAGCGATCCGGAGCGCGGCGTGACGACGATCGAAGCGATCCTTGCCGATCCGAAGCAGCCCACGAAGCTGAAGGACAAAGCGATCTTCCTTCTGAGTCAGTCGGGCTCCAGCCGCGCGGCGGAACTGCTCAGCCGCTTCGCTCGCGACGGCTCGAATCCCGAGATGCAGCAACGCGCTCTTCGCTACCTCGGCATCATGGGCGGCGAGCAGTCGCGAAAACTCCTCGCCGACGTCTACACGTCCTCGAACGACATCGACGTGAAGAAGTCGATCCTCCGCTCGTTCATGATCTCGGGCGACAAGCAACGTCTCCTGTCGCTGGCGAAGAACGAAGCGAATCCGGAGTTGCGCGCGGAAGCCGTGCGGCAGCTCGGCGTCAGCGGCGCGCGCAACGAGCTCGCGGAGTTGTATGCCGCGGAGACGACGATCGCGGTGAAGAAGAACATCCTGCAGGCGATGTTCGTCGGCGGCAGCGTCGATAAGCTGAGCGAGATTGCGCGGAACGAGAAGAATCCCGAGCTTCGCGCCACCGCCATCCGCAACCTCGGCCTCACCGGCGGCGAGCGGTCGGCGCAGACGCTGGTCATGATCTACGAAACCGACTCGAGCGCCGAAGTGCGCCACGCCGTGATCAACGGGCTGTTCCTGCAGGGCAACGCCAAAGCGCTCGTCTCGCTCGCACGGAAGGAAAAGGATCCGGACCTGCGCAAGCAGATCATCTCCAAACTCTCGATCATGGGATCGAAGGACGCCACGGAGTATCTGATGGAGCTGTTGAAGGACTGAGTATCATCGGCGGATGCACGCCGGCGAAGTGGTTTGGTACGCAACGGGACGCTTTTACACAGACGGCAAATCACTCTTCGACGTCGGCTACTTTCTCCACCTCGGCAATTTCGATCCGATGTTCCGCGGTGCGCCGGGCGAACGCTCGGCGCACTTCACGTTTTCGGCGGAGCCGTTCACGGCGAAGTCGGTGAAGAACGGCGATCTCGACATCGCCCTCGACATGACGGGACAGTTCTCGATCTACTTCAACGAGACGCCGTCCGCCAGGTTCGACGATCCGTCGTCGTTCGCGTGCGGCCAGAAGATCGCGACGTTCGAGCGAGTGAGCGTCGTCGCCGGCGTATCCATCCAGGCGTTCGCATTCAACGTGTTCACGGCAAGGCTGGTGTCGAGCGCGCCGTTCCAGTACGGCGACTTGCGCGAGATGATTCCGTACGGCGTGACGCAATGGGGAACGGCCGGAGGATCGTCGCACGCGTTCATTGGGTCGGCGATTCTGATCAGCTGAGCGTCTGCGCGAACAGCCAACAGAGAAAAATCACGATCGGCGCGTGAAACATCAACTGCAGGATCGAGTATCCGGCGAGGTCGCGCGCCCGCACGTTGAGGATTCCCATCAGCGGCAGCATCCAGAACGGATTGATCAGATTCGGCAGCGCTTCGGCGGCGTTGTAGATCTGCACGGTCCAGCCGAGGTGCTCGCCCCATTGCTTGGCGGCGGCCATGACGTACGGCGCTTCGACGATCCACTTGCCACCGCCGGATGGCACGAACACGCCGAGGATTGCGGAGTAGAGCGCGACGACGATGGGGAACGTCGACTTCGTCGTGATCAGCACGAACACGTGTGCGAGGCGCTCGGCGATCGGCGTCTTCGAGATCATTCCGAAGATGCCGCCGTAAAACGGGAACTGGATCAACACGCCCGCAGTCGCCGGAACGGACTTCGACACGGCGCGCAGAAACGACTTCGGTCGCCAATGAAGGAGAAGTCCGAGCGCTAGAAACGTGAAGTTGAAGTTGTTCAGATCAAGCGCGGCGAAGCCGCCTTTCTCGTGAATGTTGATGATGAGGAACCAGATCATCAGCGCGGCGACGATGAGACTGAGGATCGGACTGTCATCGGTTTTCTCGACGACGAGCGGCTCGAAGGTCACTCCCATTTCGCGAGCCGTGCGCGCGCTCGCATCGTCGGGCGCGGAGACGTACGCGACGATCACCGAGACCACGATCAAGATCGCCGCCATCGCCATGTTCTGCCAGAGAAAGATCGTCTGCGTCAGCGGAATCACGCCGGTGATCGGAAGCAGCGACGCTGGAATCGACGACTTCGTTGCCTGCAGCAGCGCGGCGGATGACGACAGTCCCAGCGCCCACACGCTGCCGAGACCGAGGTAGGCGGCGGCGCCGATGGCGCGATAGTCGACGCGCTCGATGCGGCGCGTGATCTCGCGAACGAGAAGTCCCGTGAAGATGAGCGAGAGTCCCCACGACACGAGCGATGACAACATTGCGAACGCTGCCGTGAACGCGACCGCGCCGCGCGGCGTCTTCGGAATCGATGCGAGCCACGATGTGACCCGCGCGACCGGTGGAGAGCTCGCGACGACGAAGCCGCCGATGATCACGAGCGCCATCTGCATCGTGAAGTTGACGAGCGACCAGAAGCCGTTGCCAAACTCGTTCGTGAGCTTCACCGGCGCGACTCCGATCGCCATGCCGCCGGCGAAAACGACGATCACCGCCGCGAGCGCGAAGACGAACGCATCCGGAAACCAGCGCTCACAAAAATCGGCGATTCGTGAGCCGGCGCGCGCGAGCATCGCAGGAATTCTACTTGCACGGTCGGGACGTCGGAGATTGAGATGACGATGATCGGCCGTACGCATTGGGCGATTGCCGAAGGCTACATCCCGGCCTGGAGTCACGGGCCGGAACCGGAGTTCACCAGTCATGAGACGGCCTGCATCCTCAACGCGAACGATGCTGACGCGCACATCGAGATCACGATCTATTACAGCGACCGCGAGC
>Ga0207687_10000558_pt1 | contig 25102 bp, 24 predicted proteins | sample KBSM54metaG_FD_184399 | JGI IMG/M metagenome (GOLD analysis project Ga0207687, IMG submission 184399) | Miscanthus rhizosphere microbial communities from Kellogg Biological Station, Michigan, USA - KBS M5-4 metaG (SPAdes) (version 2) | ecosystem: Host-associated > Plants > Roots > Rhizosphere >...
GCGCGCGCGCCATCCCCGTCGGCGTGGTGCCCAATCGGCGCGGCCAGAGCCGGTTCACTTCGCGGTGCACCCTCGCCTGTTCGCCGGCGAACCAGGCCGGGTCGGACAGCTTGGCCTGCCTGCCCGGGTCCAGCAGCGCACCCGCCACTACCGCAACGGTCGGTCCACACGTGACGCCGTCGCGCTGCCGGAGATGAAGGGCGGCAAGTTTCATCAGGCATCACGCTAGGCGCATAAGCTGCACACCATGCGGCTATCGATCCGAAACCAGCTGACCGGAGTCATCACCGAAGTCAACCTCGGCGCCGTGATGGCGACCGTGAAGGTCCGCCTCGACGGCGGCGAGCAGGTCATCACGTCCTCGATCACCAAGGACGCCGCGGAGGATCTCGGGTTGCAGCCCGGCATGCCCGCGACGGTGTTCGTGAAGTCCACCGAGGTCGCCATCGGCGTCGACTAGCGCTCGGCGCTTCGCAAGCGCCCCGGCGGGGTACTCGACGCTCGATGAGTTTCGATATCACGCCGACGGCGGCGCAGCACGACCTCGCCCGCCGCACGCACGAATTCGCCGAGCAGGTGATCCGGCCGGTCGCGCTCGACTACGACCAGCGCCAGGAGTTTCCCTGGCCAATCCTGGAGGAAGCGGCATCCCGACGGTTCTATAGCCCGCTGTTCTACCGCGACCTGATCGGCGACCCGACGGGACTGTCCCTGCCGATGTTCATGGAGGAGCTGTTCTGGGGCTGTGCGGGTATCGGCCTCGCGATAGTGATGCCGGCTCTCGCGCTCTCCGCGATCGGCCAGGCGGCGTCGCCCGAGCAGATGCTGCAGTGGGCGCCCGAATGTTTCGGCACGCCGGGGGATCTCAAGCTCGCCGCGCTGGCGATCTCCGAGCCCGAGGGCGGCAGCGATGTTCGCAACCTGCGGACCCGGGCGCGCCACGACGGTGACGACTGGATCATCGATGGCCACAAGATGTGGATCGGCAACGGCGGCATCGCCAACGTGCATGTCGTCAACGCCGTTGTCGACGAGGAACTCGGCCACCGGGGCCAGGCGCTGTTCATCGTGCCTGGAGGTACCCCGGGGCTGGACCTCGTCCGCAAGCTCGACAAGCTCGGCTGCCGGGCGTCGCACACCGCCGAACTGAAATTCAACGGCGTTCGGATACCGGGAGACAACCTGCTCGGCGGGCAGGACAAGCTCGAGCACAAGCTGGCCAAGGCCCGTGAGGCGATCGAGGGCGGCAAGCCTTCCGGCTCGGCGACCATGGGCACCTTCGAGCAGACCCGACCGATGGTCGCCGCTCAGGCACTCGGAATCGCAAGGGCCGCATTGGAGTACGCCACCGAGTACGCCAACCGGCGGGAGGCGTTCGGTGTGCCGATCATCGACAATCAGGGCATCGCATTCCCGCTCGCCGACCTCGCCACCGCGATCGACGCCGCGCGCCTGCTCACCTGGCGGGCCTCGTGGATGGCCGCGTCCGGGGTGCCCTTCGAGCGGGGCGAGGGCTCGATGGCAAAGCTGGCCGCCAGTGAGGTCGCCGTCCGAACCACCGAGCGAGCCATCCAGACGATGGGCGGCTGGGGCTACATCAAGGACCATCCGGTCGAGAAGTGGTACCGAGACGCCAAGCTGTACACCATTTTTGAGGGCACAAGCGAGATCCAGCGGGTCGTCATCTCCAACGCGCTCGGCGCCGCCGACGGCAAGCCACCCCCGCACGTCGACCTGGAACCAACCGGCGGCCCGCTGAACCGGTGGTTCGGCCGCGGCACCCCCCTGCGTGGAAGTGTGTCGGATGCGGCGCTTTCCGCCAAGGATCACATTCCCAGTCCGATAATGCGCTTGGCAATGAACGTGTTGCGTCCACCCCGCAAGTGAAAGGGGTCCGCGATGGGCGTCAGGATGATGGATCTGCTCAGCCGCAATCTCGACACGCTGCGGTACCAGCCCACCGCGAAACGGGTGCGGGCGCGCATGGGCGGTGACCCGGTCGCCGACACCTGCGAAGCCCTGCTGGTTTGGGAGCCGCGCCGCGTCGTCCCTACGTATGCGGTCCCGCTCGCCGCGCTCACCGCGCAGCTGGTGCCCGCCGGTGCCGAATCCGGAGCCGACGAAGAGGTCGGCGTGCGCCTACCGGCGATCAGCTCGCGGCCGATTCTGGACCCGAGCGTGCCCTTCGACGCCCACTCATGCGCGGGTACCGCATTCGACGTGATCGCAGGCGAGGAGACCGGCGCTGCGGCCGCGTTCCGGCCCGCCGATCCTGATCTCGCCGACTACGTCATCCTCGAGTTCGCCGCGTTCGAATGGCGCGAGGAGGACGAACCGGTGGTCAGCCACCCGCATGACCCGTTCAGCCGCATCGATGTCCTGCGTAGCAGCCGCCACGTCCGCATCGAACTGGACGGCCGCCTGCTGGCTGAGTCGAACCAGCCCATGCTGCTGTTCGAAACCCTGCTGCCGGTCCGGTTCTATCTGCCTCGCGAGGACGTGACCTTCCGGCTCCAACCCAGCAACACGGCGACCTACTGTGCGTACAAAGGCCGGGCGTCCTACTACTCGGTGCCCGACGGGCCGCGCAATGTGGCGTGGGCGTATCACAATCCGCTGCACGACGCCGAACCCGTGCGCGACCGCATATGTTTCTTCGACGAACGTGTCGACGTGATCGTGGACGGCAAGCACCGCGACCGCCCGGTCACGCCCTGGAGTGACGAATGACGTTCAAAGACATGCATTATGGCCGGCTGCCGCTGCTGTTGCCCAACGCGTGGGATGTGGCGTCGGCGCTGGCGCTGCTGGAGTGCGGGTTCGCCGCGATCGGCACGACGAGCTTCGGGGTCGCGTCCAGCCTTGGCAGGCCCGACGGCGGCCGGTCGACCGGCGAGGCCAACCTCGGCCTGGCCGCCGCGCTGCAACCGCTCGACTGCTACGTCAGCGTCGACATCGAGGACGGCTATGCCGATGACCCGGACGAGGTCGCCGACTACGTCGCCCGGCTACCCGTCGACGGCATCAACATCGAGGACAGCACCGCCGAAGAGCTGATCGACCCGCAACGGCATGCGGCGAAAGTGCAGGCCATCAAACAACGTTCACCCGAGGTGTTCGTCAACGCCCGCGTCGACACCTACTGGCTGGGCCAGGACGCTACCGTCACTGCGACGCTGAACCGGGCCGCACGTTACGTCGAGGCAGGCGCGGATGGCGTATTCGTTCCCGGTGCGGCCGAGCCCGACGTGCTGAGTGAACTCACTGCGGCCATCCCGCTACCCGTCAATGTCCTTGCCATTCCCGGACTCTCGCTGCGGGACCTGGCGGCGCTCGGCGTGCGCCGGGTGTCGACGGGCTCGCTGCCGTACCGAGCCGCTATCCACGCCGCGGCACAGGCTGCGGTTGCCGTCCGCGACGCGACCGAGCTGCCTGCCGCCGATGCATACCCCGAGATGCAACGACGCCTGGTGCGCTATGCCAATCAAAAGTTCAGCGGGTAGCCGCCACTGACCTTGATCGTCTCACCGGTGATGAAGGACGCCTCGTCGGAACACAGGAACAGCATCGCAGAGACGATGTCGTCCATCGTGCCGAGCCGGTGCACGAGTTGGAGGCGCTGGACGAACTCGTCGATCAACGGCTTCGGCAGATCGGCCAGCGCGTTCTCGGTGTTCATCAGGCCCGGCGCGATCGCGTTGACGCGGATGCGATCCGGCGCCAGTTCGGTCGCGAACGCGACGGTCAGACCACGCACGGTCAGCTTGGACACCGCGTACGGGGTCGCGCTCATATAGCCGGCCATCGACGAGATGTTGAGCACCACGCCGCCACCACGGTCGCGCATCGAGTCCCTGCAGGCCAGCGTCACGTTGATCACGCCCATCACGTTCACGTCGAACAGGCTGCGGATCTCCTTGCGCGACAACACGCCGAACGGTTGGTTGTACTTCATCAGATGCAGGCCCGCATTGTTGATCGCGATGTCGATACCGCCGAACCGGTCGATCGTCGTCGCGATCGTCGCGTCCACCTGCTCGGCGTCGGCAACGTCGCAGTCCACCGCGATCGCCCGGCGGCCTGCGTCGACAAGTGAGGCTGCCGTGCGTTCAGCCATGTCGACGTCGATGTCGGCGATCACCACAGTGGCGCCCTCGGCGGCCAGTGCCCGCGCGAACGCACGACCGAAGCCGATCGCACCGCCGGTGATCACCGCGGTACGGCCTTCGAATCTCATAGCAGCTCTTTCGTCGGGCAGGCCGCCTCGCTGGTATCGGCCACGGAGCCTGCGGGCAGCATGGTTGATTCCAGCAGGGTCAAAGCCTCACGGTACTCAGGACGCGTCCAGAAGCCTGAGTGGCCGCAGATCGGTGGATACACGCCGTCCGCGCGCGGTGTCAGGCTCTCCACATCGGGCAGCCGGTAGTCAACCGCCTCCAGCGCTTCCTTCATGCTGCGGTCACGGTCGTCGTTGATCCACGACCCGATCGGATCTGTGCGAGCCCAGAGATTGATCCACCGTAGGTGCTGCCGTTGACGCAACCGGGGCAGCGCACCAGTCCCGAAGTAGGCCGGGAAGTTTCGTGCATACAGGCGGCGCAGGGGTGATCCGAATGTCAACAGCGCAACCCGATCCCCCGTGCGCGCGTCGTCCTGCAACAACGTCGCCGCGGCGATCACCGTGCCCTGACTGTGCGCCACCAGCGCCACCCGCGTGTCGTCCGCGGCCGTCAACACCCGCAGCCGGTCGAGTAGTTCGGGTACCGTGCGCTCCGCGTAGCACGGCGGGGTCAGCGGGTGGTTCGCGCGCGGCCAGAAGGTGATCACATCCCACAGCACCGCAACCACCCGCCGCAGTTGGCGATCCCGAAAAGCCTGTACGGCCAACAGAACCAGACCCGTCACCAGTGAGATCGTGATGAACACGCTGGCGTTGGTGAGGGCGGGCGAGTATGCGGGCAATGAGCCGAAGCCGCCGCTGCCCGACAGGTACCAGGCCGCCAACGCCAGCATCACCGCCACCGTGAACAGCGCGAGCCCCGCCACGATCGGCGCGGCCAGATCGGTCAGCGACGCCCAGGCCCGCGACGACGCAACCTGCTTCGCCCTGACGTTGGTGTCTGCCGTGCCGGGGTAGTCGGCCAGCACAGACCGCAGTTCGGCCTTGGCCCGCCTGCGGGTGATCCCCCACCACACGCATAGTCCGGTGATGATCGCGGCGATGATCAGCACGACAACCGCCACCGCCGCCCAGAAGTACGGCGGCGGCACGATCAGGGGCGCATCGGCATTCAGCGCGGCGGCCTTGTCGGAGAACGACGCCGTATCACTGGCGAGTGTCGCCGTCCTGCGGGCGATTTCGCTGTGGGCCGCCCCCGTCGACAGCACCGCCTTGCCGAGAGCCTGTGCGGTCCACAGGCCGACCCCGACGCTGAACCCGCCACCGATGAGCCAGGCGAGCAACGCGACGACGGGTGCGGTGAATCCCCGAAGCGAGGGCGGGTAGCCGTCGCCCTGGTCACCGGCACGACCTCGCGTCGACAGTGCGGTGAAGAGGAACAGTCCGACCAGCAGGACGACCTGTATCACGAGCAGAACGTAGATCGCTTCGCGCAGACCTGGAAAGTGCATCGGCGCAGCCGGATACGCCACGTCCGCCGTCGCGACCCATACCAAGGAGGCGACCAGCAGGCCCAACGAAACCCACCGCAGCAGAAGCAGGGGCCGCGTCAGCCAGTCGGCGCCGACGCCGCCGCGCGCGGTGGCCCGATTCCACGTGGTTGTCAGCACCGCGATCCCGAGGACGACGCCGTTGGCCGCCAGCAGCGCGGTGCCGACCGTGTGTACTGCGGGCGTTGCGGCGTAGCGCACCGGTACGGCCAGGGCGAGCGCACCGAGCCCTGCCGTCCATGCCATCACGTGGCAGGCGCGCAACCGCAGCACCGACGGATCGGTGCACCAGAAGGTGTCGGATTCCAGGGGAACCTCGTCCGCCATCACGGCGGGGTTGGGCGGCCTGCCGACGACGCGGGTGCTCTCCTTCCCGAGCCGCCACAACACCGCGATCACGACCACCAGAGGAACGGCGCTGAGCGCCACTTGCACGCCGCGCGGAGCCGACGCCATCGCCGACAGCGGACCCAACCCGGACCCGCAGTAGTCCAAACCCATGCACTGCCAGACCATTACGTCCATCACCGCCACCGCGGCGGCGAGCATCAAGGTCAGCGTGAGCGAGAGCGCCAACAGCCGCAGCAGGCCCACCGAGACCGCCGCGGCGAAACGCTGCTTGGTGGCGGGCGGCAACATCCAGTGCGCGAGGTTGATGAAGATGAACGGCAAGAACAGCAGCCACACCGCACGGCTGGCCGGGCCGGACGTCAACCCGCCCCACGAGTAGGCCTCGACGATCCGGCGCCACGTACCCGGCGACCCGTTCGTGATGTCGTCGAGCCAAGGTTGTCGTCGATAGAAGCCCGCGGACTTGTCACCCGCGACTTCCTCCAGGAATTCAGTGGGGCAACTGAGAAGCGCTTCGGGCGGCGTGCCGGACACCCCGTGCACGCGCAGCTCCACGACCGTTCCGCTGGCGGCCATGCACCCATCCTGGCGCGAGGTTTGGCGATCGGGTGGGTGGGCACGCCAGCAGAGTGGCTCCCAGCGGCCGCTATCCGATACCCCTGGTTTCAGCTGCGGGCATTCTGGCAACATTACTCACGAGTCAGTTCGGTTCCGACGACACTCCGCGGGTGGGATGACAATGGGGTTTTCACACAGGTCAGAGTCGGTTTCGTTGGTCGCACAGGGCAGCGAGGGCGGTGGCGCCGCGCTCGACCAGGTAATCGGAATGTCGGCGGTGGCCTTCGTCGTCACCGTGGGGCTCCTGTGGATCGGCTATCTGCATCGGCAGCGCCGCATCACCTGGCTGAACGACCTCGCCGAGTGGGCCGGACGCAAGTTCAAGCGGCCACCGTGGGTGGCGCTGCCGCTGGCATTGTTCATCGCGACCCTGATCTGCGCGCTGTTCGGGTTCATCTGGGACGTCAGCCTGCACATCGGCAAGGGCCGTGACCCGGGACCGCTGGCCAACCCCGCGCACTACTTCATCCTGTTCGGACTGTTCCTTCTCTTCATCGCCGGCTGCCTGGCCTGCGTGCTGCCGTACGACAAGCCGGGGCCGTCGGCCGTGCGGATCACCCGCACCTGGTACGCACCCGTCGGCGGCATCCTGATGGCCGGATGCGGCCTCTACGCACTCACGGGCTTCCCACTCGACGACATCTGGCACCGCATCTTCGGCCAGGACGTCACGCTGTGGGGGCCGACCCATCTGATGATGATCGGCGGCGCCGGCTTCTCCACGCTGTCAGCGATCATGCTCAACCACGAGGGCCTCAAGGCGATGGGCGATGACGCTCCGACCGACGGCATCGGCATCAAGTTCATTCAGTACCTCGGCTTCGGCGGCATCCTCATCGGCCTGTCGGTGTTCCAGATCGAATTCGACTTCGGCGTACCGCAATTCCGCCAGGTGTTCCAGCCCATGCTGATCGCCGCCGCGGCGGCTTTCGGTCTCGTCGCGGCCCGCATCTTGCTGGGCCGGGGCGCGGCCGTTATCGCGGCGTTGTTGGCGATCGTGCTGCGCGGCCTGGTAGCGCTCATCGTCGGCCCGATCCTCGGGGCACCGATCAACTGGTTCGCGCTGTATCTCGGGCCCGCGATCGTCGTCGAATTGGTCGCCCTGACGCCACTTTTCAAACGGCCCATCATCTTCGGTGCCGTCAGCGGCCTGGGGGTGGCGACGATCGGACTCTGGTTGGAGTCGTTGTGGATCGCCGCGGTCTACCACTATCCATGGCCGACCAGCATGTGGCCGGAAGCGCTCGCGATGGCCATTCCCGTCGCCGTCCTCACCGGTGCCTGCGGCGCGATGTTCGGCCTGGTCCTCACCTCACAGTGGCTGCCGTCCCGTGCGATCAGCATCGGCCTTGTGGTGCTGACGGTGCTGGCCATCAGTGGCGCGACGGCCAACGGACTGCGCTACCACGTGCCGCAGAACGTCACGGCCACAATCACTCTCGCCGATGTGCCCGCCGAGGGCCCGGGTCAGCGGATGGTGGATGCCGATGTGCGGATCAACCCGCCGGACTTTGTCAGCGACAACCCCAACTGGGTGTCGATCCTCGCGTGGCAGGGACATCTGGAGAATCAGCGCGGGGAGGTGGTCACCAATCTCGACAAGGTCGGACCTGGGCACTACCGCACCACCGAAGCCGTCCCGGTGTGGGGCACCTGGAAAACGCTGTTGCGGGTGCACGACGGAAAGACGTTGACCGCGGTGCCGATCTATCTCGCCGCCGACCCCGGAATCGGCGCGAAGGAAGTTCCGGCCGAGGCCTTGTTCACCCGTCCGTTCGTTGCCGAGATCACGATCCTGCAGCGGGAGCGCAACCCCGAGACGCCTGCGCTGCTGTGGATGGTCGGCTGCCTGGTGGTTCTGGTTTGCACGCTGGTTCTCATCAGTGGCCTCAGTTGGGGCGCGGGCCGGATCAACCGCAGCGAGGCCTCTGGCAAGGCCGAACTTCAGCCCACGGCGCAGGCGTGACCGGTCAGCCCGACATCGAGATACTGGCCCACCATGGCCTGCTTCTCGCGATACCGGCATTCGCGCCTGCGATAGCCGTCGCCGGTGTGGTGATCTACGTCGCGCTGCGGGACCGTCGTCGCGAGGGCGAGGCGCCCCAAGGTGAAAACTCGGATTCACCCCGCCAAGATGGTTCCCCGTGACAACTTCCAGGACTCTTGCGATTGTGATGGCCGCCGCCCTTATCACCGCTGGATGCGGCGGGTCGAACAGCTCCGACAACGCATCGGGGAACACCTCGAGCAGTCAGCCGTCGAGCGTCGGCCCGTCGGACATGCCGAACGAACAGGCACCACCGACGCGGCTGCTCGTCGACGTCACGATCAAGGACGGCAAGGTCACCCCCACCAACGAACAGTTGAAGGCGGGCGTCAAGCAGCAGATCGTCATCCGGGTCAACAGCGACGCCGCCGACGAGCTACACGTGCACTCGACGCCGGAACACAGCTTCAACGTCGAGGCCAAGCCGATGCAGTCCTTCCAGTTCACCGTCGACGTGCCCGGGAAGGTCGATGTGGAGCTGCACAAGCTGAACCAGACCATCGCAACCATTCAGGTGCAGTGATCGCGGATCGGTCCACCGCAGTCCTGGCCCACGGCCTTGGCGGTTCGACCGATCTGCCGATCCCGCTGAGCTATGCGCTCATCGGCGCGGCGTGGGCGTTGACGTTCACGTTCGCTATCGTGGCGCTCGCCTGGCGGCGGCCGCGGTTCGATTCCGACAAACCGGGCCGTCCGCTGCCGCGCCGGGTGACGACACTGGTCGACGCCCCGGCGACGCGTTGGGCCGTCGCGATCGCGGCGCTGATGTTCGCGGTCTGGGTGGCGATCACTGCGGTGTTCGGCCCGCAGGACGCGCACAACCCGCTGCCCGGCGTGTTCTACGTGTTGTTGTGGGTCGGGTTGGTAGCACTGTCACTTGTCGTCGGGCCCGTGTGGCGCGTGATCTCCCCCGTGCGCACGGTGCACCGACTGCTTGGCGGCCGATCGCTCGGCCTGCGCTATCAGGAGCGGGCGGGTTATTGGCCCGCCGCGGCCGGCCTGTTCGCTTTCGTCTGGCTCGAGCTCGCCAGCCCCGACCCCGGATCCCTTGGCGCGATCAAGACCTGGCTGCTCGTCTACCTCGCCGTGACGATGGCCGGAGCACTGTGCTGCGGGGACCGCTGGTGTGCCCGCGCCGATCCGTTCGAGGTGTACAGCATGGTGGCATCTCGGCTGTCGGCGCTGCGCCGCAACAGCGACGGCCGCATCGCTATCGGTAACCCTTTCGACCACCTTCCGTCACTGCCGGTCCGGGCGGGCACCGTCGCCGTGCTCGCGGTGCTGCTTGGATCGACGGTGTTCGACAGCTTCTCGGCGACCCCGCAATGGCGCGGCTTCGTGGCGGACCACACGGACTCGGTCGCTACGACGACGCTGCTCCGCACCGCGGGGCTGTTGGTGTTCGCCGCCGTGGTCGCGGGCACGTTCTGGCTCGCGGCGCGCGCCACCGGCGGCGTCGATGCACAGCGTCGCCGCGAACTGCCCGGGCTGATGGCCCATTCGCTGATCCCGATCGTCATCGGCTACGTGTTCGCGCACTACCTGACGTATCTCGTCGAGCGCGGCCAGCAGACATTCATCCTGCTGTTCGGTCTCGGTGATGCTCAGGTGCACTACGTGCTGTCGATGCATCCGCAGGTGTTGGCCAGCATCAAGGTCGGTTGCGTGGTGGCCGGACACATTGCGGCGGTGATCGCGGCACACGACAGCGCACTGCGGCTGCTGCCCGCCGGCCATCAGTTGACCGGGCAGCTTGCGACGATGCTGGTGATGGTCGGCTACACGTTCACCGGCCTTTATCTGTTGTTCGGCGGGTAGGCGGCTCTTAACGTAGACGCATGCGGGCACTGATCATCGTCGACGTCCAGAACGATTTCTGCGAGGGCGGTTCCCTAGGGATTGCCGGTGGCACCGCGGTGGTCCGCGAAATCAACGACTACGTAGCTGCCCACCGCGACTACGCCCACGTGGTCGCCACCAAGGACTACCACATCGAGCCGGGCGAACATTTCTCCGAGCACCCCGATTACCGGCTGTCCTGGCCACGGCATTGCGAGGTCGGCACCCCAGGCGTCGACTTTCACCCGGAGTTCGACGACGGCGCCATCCAAGCGGTGTTCATGAAGGGCCACTACTCCGCCGCCTACAGCGCGTTCGAAGCCGTCGACGACACCGGCACGCGGCTGCCCGACTGGTTGCGGCAGCGCGGCGTGGATGAGATCGACATCGCCGGATTAGCCACTGACTATTGCGTGCTGGCGACCGCCACCGACGCCGTCAAAGCCGGTTTCGCCACACGGGTGCTTCTCGACCTCACTGCCGGCGTGGCACAGGAGTCCACCCACAAGGCAGTCGAAGACATGCGCGCCGCTGGCGTCGAGGTCGCTTAGCCGGACTAGGCCGTCGGGTCCCGCGGGGCGCCGGTCCACCGCGGCGGGCGGCGTTCCATGTATGCCCGCACACCTTCCTTTGCGTCGTCGTGGCTCATGACCCGCAAGTGGATCTCTGTCTCGCGGGCGCCGACGGCCTCGCGGTCAAGGTCGAACGAATCCCACAGCAGCCGCTTGCTGGCCGCCACCGACATCGGAGCGGTGTTCTCCGCGATGTCGTGCGCCAGTTCCAGTGCGGCTGGCAGAACGTCGGCGGCGTCGAGCACCCTGCTCGCCAACCCGAGCTGCACCGCTCGATGCCCGTCGAAAGTCGCTCCGGTCAAAAGGATTTCGGCCGCCTTAGCGATGCCCACCAGGCGCGGCAGGGCCCAGTGAGAGTAGGCATCACCGACGATGCCCCGCCGGACCTGCACCACGCCGTAACGCGCGTCGGCGGCGAACAACCGGATGTCGCACTGCAGGGCGAGCGTCAGGCCCAGGCCGATCGCGTGGCCGTTGACCGCGGCGATCACCGGCTTGGAGAGTGACCATGCGGGCACGTCGATGCCCGCGGCGCTGAAGCCCGGCCCCGGTTCGGCGAACGTCTGCTCGCCGCCCGCCAGATCCGCACCTGCGCAGAACGCGGGGGGCGTACCGGTCAGCACGATCACCCGCACCGAGTCGTCGCGGTCGCAGGCCCGGTAGGCATCGGCGAGTTCCTCGCGCATGCCGTCGCCGATCGCGTTGCGTTGCTGTGGCCGGTTGAGCGTGATGGTGGCCACACCGCGGTCGATTACCAGCAGCAATGTCCGGTAATCGGGCTGGGGACAGTCCGGTTGTGATCCTCTCAGTTTGGGCACCCCCGTATCGTCGCCATGGTCGGTGATTCCACGTCGACCACGTCAATACTGGAGAGTGCCACTTTGAGCCAAGCTGCCAGCCCGCAGGCCACCCAATTGGAGGTGTGGCCAGGCAAGGCTTATCCACTGGGCGCCACCTATGACGGCTCGGGTACCAATTTCGGGGTGTTCAGCGAGGCCGCGGAGAAGGTTGAGCTCTGCCTGTTCGACGCCGACGGAGCCGAGTCCAGGGTGACGCTGCCAGAGGTCGACGGCTTCGTCTGGCACGGTTTCATCCCCAATATCGAGCCCGGCCAGCGCTACGGCTATCGCGTGTACGGCCCCTATGACCTCGCCACGGGACAGCGCTGCAATCCGAACAAGCTGCTGATCGACCCGTACGCGAAGGCGATCGACAGCACCTTCGAGTGGAACCAGTCACTGTTCGGCTACAACTTCAGCGATCCCGACAGCCGCAACGACGAAGACTCGGCGGTTGGAACGCCCAAGGCCGTGGTGATCAATCCCTACTTCGACTGGGGCGTGGATCGCCCGCCGCAGCACGCGTACGCGGACACGGTGATCTATGAGGCGCACGTCAAGGGCCTTACCCAGACCCACCCGGACATCCCCGAGAACGTTCGCGGCACGTACGCCGCCGTGGCACACCCGGTGATCATCGAGCACCTGAAGTCGTTGGGCGTCAACGCGATCGAGCTGATGCCGGTGCACCACTTCGTCAACGACTCCACACTCATCGAGAAGGGGCTGTCAAACTACTGGGGCTACAACACCATCGCGTTTCTGGCGCCCGACGCCAAGTACAGCAGCAGTTCCACCCCGGGCGGTCAGGTGCAGGAATTCAAGGCCATGGTCCGTGCGCTGCACGAGGCCGACATCGAGGTGATCCTCGACGTGGTCTACAACCACACCGCCGAGGGCAACCACATGGGCCCGACGCTGTCCATGCGCGGCATCGACAACGCCGCGTACTACCGGCTTGTCGACGACGACAAGCGCTACTACATGGACTACACCGGCACCGGCAACAGCCTCAACGTCGGCCACCCGCACACGCTGCAGCTGATCATGGACTCGTTGCGGTACTGGGTCACCGAGATGCACGTCGACGGGTTCCGGTTCGATCTGGCGTCCACGCTCGCCCGCGAGTTCTATGACGTCGACAAGCTATCGACGTTTTTCGAACTCGTGCAACAAGATCCGACCGTTAGCCAGGTCAAGCTGATCGCCGAACCGTGGGACGTCGGACCGGGTGGTTATCAGGTTGGCAACTTCCCACCCCAGTGGACGGAGTGGAACGGCAAGTACCGCGACACCGTCCGCGATTACTGGCGCGGTGAACCTGCCACCCTCGACGAGTTCGCCTACCGACTCACCGGATCGGCCGACCTCTACGAGCGAACCGCCCGCCGCCCTGTCGCCTCGATCAACTTCGTCGTCGCCCACGACGGATTCACGCTGCGCGATCTGGTCTCCTACAACGACAAGCGCAACGAGGCCAACAAAGAAGACAACCGCGACGGCGAGAGCCACAACCGATCCTGGAACTGCGGCGCGGAAGGCCCGACCAAGGATCCGGAGATCAATGCGCTGCGGGCCCGTCAGCAACGCAATTTCCTTACCACGCTTCTGCTTTCGCAAGGCGTCCCGATGATCGCCCACGGCGACGAACTCGGCCGTACCCAGCAGGGGAACAACAACGTTTACTGCCAGGACAACGAGCTGTCGTGGATCGACTGGGCGAACGCCGACACGGAGCTGATGGAGTTCACCCGTGCGGTGTCGGCGCTACGCACCGCGCACCCGGTGTTCCGCAGGCGACGGTTCTTCAGCGGCAAACCGGTCGGCCGTCGCGGCGGCGAAGGCCTGCCCGACATTGCGTGGTTGGCTCCCGACGGCTCGGAAATGACCGGAGAGGACTGGGAATCGGGCTTCGCAAAGTCGATCGCCGTCTACCTCAACGGCCAGGGCATTCCCGATCTCGACGTACGTGGTCAGCGCGTCACCGACGACTCGTTCGTGCTGTGCTTCAACGCCCACTACGAGTCCATCGAATTCACGCTTCCGCCAAAAGACTTCGGCCCTGCCTGGGTGCCGGTGATCTACACGGCGGATACCACCACGGTCGAGGAGGCCAAACCGGTGACGGCAGGCACCAAGGTGTCCGTCGACGCGCGTGCGGTGATGGTGCTGCAGGCGGTGTCGGACTAGCTCATTCGATCACGTCGTAGAACGAGTCCCCGTCCTCCGGTGTGCCATCGATCTGTCCGCGTTCGCGGCCGTGCCTTTCCACGTCCATGTGGTCGAGGTCGTAGTTGCTGACCAACCTGAGCCCACCGCCGGCGTCCGAGTCGTGGGCGTCGCTGGGCGCCTCGTCCTCGTCATCTCCGAGATCGTCCGGCACTTCCTCGGCGAGTCTCTCGTCGAGCGTTTCGTTGTCCTTTGCCTCGATCCATTCCTCAGGGGGGTCGACAACTTCGTCACCGTCGTCATTGCGGACCTCGTCGGAGTCGAGTTCCTCCTCGGGCTCGAGCGGGATGTCGTCGAAGTCGTCACTCGCCATGTCGCCCATGTTGCCCGACATCTGCCACGGCCACACGACGCGGTCCAAATTGACCACCTCGAGTTCGCCAGCACGTGGGAACCGCGAAGGCCGCGGCTGACTCAGAAGCGTTGTGCGCCAGCATGCTTGCTAATCGAGTTCACGCGTCCGTACCTGGCCGTATGGTACGGTGAGCAGCTATAGCAACCGTGGCCGCCGCCATGGCTCTCGAGACTTCTCGTTATCTCGCTGACGCCGGCCGGCCGGGCGGGCCGGGAGTAGGAGCCGAAGAGCGGCGGCGCCCTACCGGGCGGTCACGGTTGCCAGCACCCCTTCCGGATGTAATTGTCGTCCGTGTCAGCAGAACGCGGTGGATCACCGTATGCTGCCCAGCATGGCGCCGCCGCACGGTTCTGGCCGGCTAACGGCGGACGATTGGATACAGGCCGGATTTGCTGTACTCGTTGACAGCGGTCCAAACGCACTCCGGATCGAGCCCCTGTGTGAGCGGCTGCATGTCACCAAGGGCAGCTTTTACTGGCACTTCACCGATATGGCCACCTACCGCGTGGCGCTGGTCGAGGCGTGGGGTAACTTGCACGACCGCAACCGCCGGGTGTTCGAGAACATGCCCGACAGCGGCCCACGGGAACGCCTGGCCGTCATGATGCAGACTCTCGTCGCTCCGCAACACTGGGCGCTCGAGCGCTCGATGCGGCTGTGGGCGCTGACCGACGAGGCGACCAGGGCCAGCGTCGAGCGCAGCGACGGGCGCGTGCTGCGCGCCGTCCGGCAGGCCTTTGACGAATGCGGGTTCGAGGCGGACGACGCCGCGCTGCGGTCGCTGGTGGTGTTCGCGGCCGGTGTCGGGCTCATGCAGTCGGCGGGCCCGACCCCGGATGTGCCCGCCGAGCTGCGGGACCGCTTCCTGGATTTCATGCTGCGCCCGTAGCCGGTCAGGCCTTGGCCGTCGGCGCCAAACCCGTCTTCTTGTCCAGATACTGCAGCAAGTCGTGGGCGGCGAGCTCGACGTCCTTGTGCCGCCATTCGGAAGCCCGGTACACACAGGCGATCAATCCGGTGCGGTGAATTCGACGAAGGTCCCCGTATACGAAGGCATATCGCGCCTTCGTCCCGTCCGCCGCGCCATCGGTCAGTCCCAGATGCCACTCGGCATATTCGTCCCAGGTATGCGATTCAAGGTAGGTGTTCTGCGCTTCCGCCCGCGGCTGCACCTGTCCCCAGTCGCTGTCGAGGACGTACTGGCGAGCATCGATCAGCGAGCGCGCCTTGGCCACCGCGGCTTCGTTGAGCAGGTACTTGGCCATTAGCCCATTGTCCGCCCGTCGGCGCGCCCCGGCAGGGTATTACCTCTGTAACAGAGGTAATATCGCTTTCGTGGAAACCCGCACCGATCTGATCGCCGAGCTGTTCAACGTGGTGGGCCGGTTCCGGCGCCAACTGCGTCGGTCGACCGGCCGGGGGTTCGACACCACCGGGCTCACCCAGTCGCAGGCCGAATTGGTGCGCTTGGTCGGCCGCCAACCGGGTATCTCGGTACGCGAGGCGGCCACCGAGTTGGGGTTGGTTCCCAACACGGCGTCAACCCTGGTGTCCAAGCTCGCGGCCGCTGGCCTGGTCATCCGCGCCGTCGACGCCGACGACCGGAGGGTGGGCCGACTGCGCCTGACCGAGCCCGCACAACGCATCGCCGACGAATCTCGCGCCGCGCGCCGCGCCGCCCTGTCGGCAGTGCTCGACGAGCTGGACCCGATCCAGCTCGACAGCCTGGAGCGCGGATTGGCGGTACTCGCCGAGATGACCCGCATGCTGCACGAGAGGCAACCATGACGACGCTTGCGATCGACTGTCAGCACCTGACCCACCGCTACGGTCAGTTCACCGCGGTGGACGACCTCAGCCTGCAGGTGCGCTGCGGTGAGACCGTCGGCCTTCTCGGCCCGAACGGAGCGGGTAAGACCACCGTGGTGCGCGTACTCACCACCCTGACGCCGGTGCAGAGTGGCGAGGTGTATATCTTCGGCCTCGACGCGCGTCGGCACACGATGGACATCAGGCACAACATCGGTTATGTGCCACAACAGCTTTCGATTGAAGCCGCGTTGACAGGCCGGCAGAACGTCGAGTTGTTCGCACGGCTCTACGATGTCCCGCGCCGTCGGCGGTCTGATCGCGTCGACGAAGCGCTGGAAGCGATGCAGCTGCTCGATGTCGCCGACGCGGTGGCGGGCACGTACTCCGGCGGCATGGTCCGCAGGCTCGAGTTGGCGCAGGCGCTGGTGAACCGGCCGTCCCTGCTGATCCTTGACGAACCGACCGTCGGCCTGGATCCCATTGCGCGCGACAGTGTCTGGGCCCAGGTGGAACTTATGCAGCGCGAGTTCGGCATGACCGTGCTGCTCACCACCCACTACATGCAGGAGGCCGACGCGTTGTGCGATCGGGTGGCGTTGATGCACCACGGCCGGCTGCGGGCGGTCGGCACGCCGACCGAGTTGAAGCAGCGGGTGTCGCGGGACGCGACACTCGAGGATGTTTTCCGGCACTACGCAGGCTCGGATCTGGGTGAGGACACCTCGCAGAGCGGCTTCCGTGCGATCCGGAACACCAGAAGGACGGCTCGCCGTGTCAGTTGATCAGAACGCGCAAGTACATATCGTCCGGGCGCCGCGCGGCTGGCGTCGCATCCGCGGAATGGCCATGCGGATGGGCGCTTTCGCGATCGTGGAACTGCAGAAGCTGCGCCACGACCACACTGAGCTGTTCACCAGGATGGTGCAGCCCGCACTGTGGCTGTTGATCTTCGGGCAGACATTCACCCGGCTGCGCGTGATCAACACGGGCGATGTGCCGTACCTGGCGTTCCTGGCCCCGGGCATCATCGCGCAGTCGGCGTTGTTCATCTCGATCTTCTATGGCATCCAGATCATCTGGGACCGCGACGCGGGCATCCTCGCCAAGCTGATGGTGACACCCGCGCCCGCATCGGCGCTCATCACCGGGAAGGCATTCGCCGCAGGAGTGCGCTCGGTGGTGCAGGTGATCGGTGTGCTGGCGCTGGCGTACCTGCTCCGGGCCCAGTTGACGGTCAATCCACTGAGAATCCTTGGGGCGATGGCGGTTGTGGTGCTCGGCGCGGTGTTCTTCTCCTGTCTGTCGATGACGCTGGCCGGGCTGGTCCGCCATCGCGACCGCATGATGGGCATCGGCCAGGCCATCACGATGCCGCTGTTCTTCGCCTCCAACGCGCTCTACCCCGTCGATGTGATGCCACAGTGGCTGCGCTGGCTGTCGGCCGTGAACCCGCTGAGCTACGAGGTCAACGCCCTACGCGGACTGTTGATCGGCGCGCCGAGCAACGCCCTCCTCGACATCGCCGTGCTCGTGGTGGCCGCGGTCGCCGGTATCGCGATGGCGTCGACACTGCTGCGCCGGCTGGTCCGCTAGCTCATGCTGACGCCTTAGCCGCCGCATATCGCCGACCTAGGTTGCGGCGGTTGAGTGGACTACATGATCCACGAAGCATCCTCCGCCACAGGCGAAGTCGTCCTCGTACTCGATGCAGGAACCGAAGCAGGCACCCGGCTGGCCCGGAAACTGTTACGCGACGGCTATCGCGTCGCGATCAGCAGCAGGCATGCCACCGACCTCGCGCCGATCATGCATGGCTACTCGTCGAGCCGGCTGCTGGCCGTGGCCGCCGATCCCAACGACCCCGTCCAGCGGAGCAGGCTTGTCGCCAGGGTGCGCGACTACTTCGGCACCGACAGGTTGTACACAGTGGCATCGCCGACGTTAGTAGCCGAGAAGGTCGCCGCAACCCATTTGCCGATGTCGGCATGACCGCGGTTGCCCCAGCCCGGCCCGTGGCCACGGTTGTTCATGACGACGTAGTAGGCCACCTTGTGCTGCGCCACGTCGTCCTGGAACTGGCTCAGCGTCGGCGCCGGGTCGCTGCCCGAGAAGCCACCGATCGCCATCACCGCTGTGTCCGTCGACAATTCGAGGCCCGCAGCGCTCGACGACCGCAGGATCGCGGCTGACCACTTGGTGTTCGTGTCCTTCAGGATCGCATCGAGATCGGGATTGTCCGCGCCCTGGCCGAACCAGAAATGGCCCTGCCGGGACGCGTCAGCGGGCCCGACAGACGGTCCGCCGCCTTCGTGCGGCTGACCGATCGTGACGATCGCATACACCGCGGGCCCGGCGAGCGCACCGACGAGTCCCACACCCAACGCGCCAAGCGCGAACCTGCGGCGCGTCCCCGCTGTCCACGGCCCGAGCAGGGCGATCACGCCTATCACGGCAATCACGAGAATGGTCCACCGCAAAATGGGCAGCCAGCTTGCATTACGACCGAGGATCCACCAGCCCCAGACGCCGGTGCCCCCGAACAGCACAGCTAAACCAACTCGATACAACCACTTTTCGCGGCGCTGCCACAGCTCGTGCACCCCGATCGCGAACATCGCCGCCACCGGAGGCGCGATGGACAGGCAGTAGTACGCATGGATCGCGCCGTGCATGAAGCTGAGCACCAGTCCGTCCACGACCAGCCAGCCGCCGAACAGGATCGCCGCAGCCCGCGTCAGGTCTGTCCGCGGTGCACGGCCACGGGACAGCACGATCAGGACAGTTGCCATCAACGCGGCGGGCACCAACCACCCGATCTCGAAACCGAATTCACCACCGACCAGCCGGGACCAGCCCTGCGATTGGTCGCCGAAGACACCGAATCCGCCCTGCCGCCCGAGACGCAACTGGGCGCCCGCCGCCGATCCGACCACCTGGGCCGGCGGGCCGAAGCCCATGTGGTTGCGGCCGAGGACGCGGGCAAAACCGTTGTAGCCCAACACAAGATTCATGAAGTTGTTGTCGGTGGAACCCGCGATATACGGACGCGACGACGCGGGCCAGAACAATGTCAACACCACGAACCAGCCCGCCGAGGCGGTGAACGCGACCCCGGCCACCAACACATGCCGCAGCCGGGCCCACAACGTCGTCGGTGCGGCGACGAGGTACGCCGCCGCCAAAGCCGGGACGACCATCAGCCCCTCGAGCATCTTGGCGAGGAATGCGAATCCCAGCGCCACACCCGCCCATGCCAGCCACTTCGGGCTCGCTTGCTGCACTGCGCGCACGGTGCAGTAGGCTGCCGCGGTCATCAGCAGCACCATCACCGCGTCGGGGTTGTTGAACCGAAACATCAACGCGGCCACCGGCGTCAACGCCAGCACCCCGCCTGCGAGCAGCCCGGTGCGCGGGCCGCTGATGCGCGCGACGGCGCCGTATAGCAGGGCGACCGCGGCTACCGCCATCAGCGCCTGCGGAATCATCATGCTGGCGCTGCTGAACCCGAATATCTGCCCGGACAGCCCCATCACCCATTGCGAGACCGGCGGCTTGTCGACGGTGATGAAGTTGTGCGGATCCAGCGAGCCGAACAACAACGCTTCCCAGTTCGTCGAACCCGCCTGCGCCGCAGCGGCATAGAACTGGTTGCCCATCCCATTGATGGTGATGTCCCATAGATACATCACCGCTGTGGCGACCAGAAGTACTGTGAGGCCCACCCGGTCCCACGTGATCGCGGTCACCCGGGTGGGCCATGGCTTGTCGGCGTCAGCGGGCGGTGTTTGCGTCTCCAACGTCGTTGTCACACAGCCAGTGAATTACCACTAGGTTGCGTGAAGCTGTGAGGAACCGGCGAGGCTGCTGCGGGTTGCGCGCAGCGCATCGGCCAGCGGGATCACGCTTGGCCCGCCTCGACCCGTTCGCTTTGCATCACCTCGGTTGCGGCCCGCTCACCGGAGCGGACGGCTCCGTCGACCCACCCGCACATCACGGCCGAACTCTCGGTTCCGGCCCAGTGGATGCGGCCGCACGGTTCCCGTAGCGCCGGTCCGAACTCGGTGAGTACGCCCGGCGGCGCATGGCTGAGCATGCCTCCACCGGAATAGCGCTCGGTGGTCCAGCATTGCTCGATGTAGTCCACCGGCGACGCGGCTTTGTCGCCGAATCGACCGACGAGCTCGGTGAGAACTGCTCGTCGCCGCTCCGCTTCACCGAGCTTCCTCAGCTGGCGCGCGATCGGCCCCTCGGCGATCACGCACATAACACCGGGACGTGGGGCGTCGGTAGACGCGTCGATGGTGACCGGTGCGGCCGTCCCTGGCGCCGCCGACTGACCGGATAACCCGTCGTTACGCCAGAACGGATCGTCGTAGACGATGTTGATCTTGTCGATCGCTCCACTCGGCATGCGCTGGTGCAGGAACGACCGGTCCACCGGGAGCATCGGCTCGTACCAGATCTGGGCCGGCTATCGCGATCGGCACCGCGACGACGACCCGGCGCGCCCGCACCGTCATGTCGTCAGAGCACACCGTCACGCCGTCGGCGTCCTGGTCGATGCGCCGTACCGGTTGAGACAAGTGCAGCGAGTCACCGATCTCTGCAGCCATCTGCCGGTACACCGCGCCCATGCCGCCGACGATCCGCGAGTCCTGGGAGGCGTCCTTGATTCCGAGCACGAACCCCGGTCCACCCCCCGACGCCATTTGGTAGGCCACGAACAGCATCGACACCTCCGAAGCGGCCGACGTGTAGCAGCCCGCGATGGCGGTCTCGAGCAGATCGTGAGCGGCCTTGGACACCGTGTTGCCTGCGAGCCACTTCGCCAGGGTGATCTGGTCCCACTTCTGGGCGTTCTTCGCTTCCCACGGTGCTTCCAAGGGGATCGACTTGCACATCTGCCCCAATTCGAGAAAGACAGCGCCGAGATTGGCCGAAACCCAAGGCGCCATCGTCAGCGGAACGGTGCCGGAGTAGCGATGCTGCTTTCCGTCGAGCACCATCATCGCTTTGCCATCGCTGTACTGCTTGTAGCTCGGCACGCCGTACTCGGTCATCAGCGCCTTGATCCGGTTCTGGCCCGGCCCGATCCAGGCGCCGCCGCGGTCGATCCAGACACCGTCGTCGCTGACCTCGGTGAACGTGCGGCCGCCGACCCGATCACGGGCCTCCAACAGCGCCACGGATTCGCCCGCCTGCTTGAGCCGCAACGCGGCCGTCAGCCCGGCAAATCCCGCCCCAACCACGCAATAATTTACATCCGCCATAATTGCTATGGTCCGCTGCAGATTGCGTCGAAGTCGCGCTTTGTTATTTCCTACTGGCAAATACCGATACCGAGGGCAACGCCCAAGCTAGCTGACGATCCTCGCGATCGACTTGAGCGGGATCTTCAACCAGCTCGGCCGGTGACGCGCCTCGTAGGCGGCCTCGTACACCGCCTTGTCGAGTTCGTAGGCCTCGAGTAGATGCCTGGAGTCGCGCGGGTCGGCGCCGGACACCGCCGCGTACCCGTCGCAAAATGCGGCCGCGTTGCGGTCCACCCATTCGCGGGCCCGTGCGGCCAGCTGGCGTTCGCGGTCCTCGTCGGTGCCCTGCTCCATCAGTCGTTGGTATGCCGCGTACTCGAATGACCGCAGCACTCCTGCGACATCCCGCAGCGGGGAGTCCGGGCGGCGGCGGTCATCGAGCGGTTGGCCGGGTTCACCCTCGAAGTCGATCAACAGCCAACCCTCCGGCGTCCTCAGCGCCTGCCCGAGATGCAGGTCGCCGTGCACCCGCTGGACCGTGATCGCCTCCTCGGCCAGCTTGCGGTAGCGCTCCTCGATCAGCGCCACGTACTGCTGCAGTTCGGGGACCGCCGCGGCCGCGGCCGACAGCCGCTCCAACACGGTGTCGATCGGGAACGCGACGGTCGACGTGCCGAGCTGGTCGGCGAGGGTTGCGTGTACGGACGCCACAGCCTCGCCGAGCCGGAACGACTCGCCTGCGAAGTCGCCGCCCACCTCGTCGGCGTACAGGTCGCCTTCGGCGAACAGGTCACGGGTGCTCGCCGTCGCCATGTCCCAGCCCTCTGCGGAGTTGGCCGCGAACTCGGTGACCATGCCGAGGGCGTAAGGCTCACCGTCGAGCGTCGTCTCGTAGGACCCGAGTAACCGCGCCACATGCTCGTTGCCCGCCCGCGCCAGCACCCGATTCAGTTCGATGTCCGGATTGGTGCCGGGGGTGATGCGGCGGAACACCTTGAACACAGCCTCTTCTTCGAAGATCACGCTGCTGTTGCTCTGCTCGGCACTCGACACCCGCGGCGCGGCGTCCACCGGCAGCGTGACACCGGGTTCCTTGACGAAGCGCACCGTGTCATCTGGGGAACCGACCGCCGCCGACGAATCGACCAGCGACAGCAGGTATTTCGCGTCCGCCGGGTTGTACAGCGCGTCGTAGGCGGTGCGGTCGCCCTCCGCGCCGATCGTCGCGATATTGAGAAATTCGAAGATGGGGCTCCCGCTGGATGTCGCGTCCGCGGCTCCGGCATCCCACCGCACGATGACCTGATAGCGCTCCGACGGACCTTCGGTGTAGGTGACGTCGAGCAGCACGAGGTCGAGGTCGTCTCGCAGCGAAACCACGACGACCGCGGGCGCCGTGGATGACAGCTCGCGGTTGCGGCCCGCATACCAACGTTGTTGGACGATCCACTCATCGAACGGCAGGTTCATGACTGCTCTCCAGACTCCGGCGGCCGCAGCTGGAACCAGTAGAAACCGTGACCCGGCAGGGTCAACAGGTAGGGCAGCTGGCCGACGCGGGGAAACTCAACGTACCCGGTCATCTCCACAGGCGTGTACCCATTCCAGTTCTGCAGATTCATCTCGATCGGCTGCGGGAACCGGGACAGGTTGTTCACGCACAGCACGGTGTCTCCCTGGCCGTCCTCTTCGACCTCACGCACAAAGGTGAGCACAGACGGGTTCGAGCCGCCCAGTTCGCGGAAGGTGCCGATCGCGAATGCGTCGTGGCGGCGGCGCACCGCGAGCATGGTCCTTGTCCAGTTCAGCAGCGAGTTCGAAATGTCGCGCTGGGCCTCGACGTTGACGGCCTGATAGCCGTAGATCGCGTCCTGATTCGGCGGCAGGTACAGCCGGCCCGGGGTGGCGGTCGAGAACCCCGCGTTCCGGTCGGGCGTCCACTGCATCGGCGTGCGTACGCCGTCGCGGTCACCGAGCCAGATGATGTCGCCCATGCCGATCTCGTCGCCGTAGTACAGCACCGGAGAGCCGGGCAGCGACAACAGCAGCGCAGTGAACAACTCGATCTGGTTGCGGTCGTTCTCCAGCAGCGGCGCCAGCCGGCGGCGGATGCCGACGTTGGCCTTCATCCGCGGATCCTTGGCGTACTCGGCGTACATGTAGTCGCGCTCTTCGTCGGTGACCATCTCGAGCGTCAGCTCGTCGTGGTTGCGCAAGAAGATGCCCCACTGCGCGATGTCGGGGATGTCAGGAGTCTGGGCGAGGATCTCAGAGATCGGGAACCGCGACTCACGGCGCACCGCCATGAAAATGCGTGGCATCAGCGGGAAGTGGAACGCCATGTGGCATTCGTCGCCGCCGGTGTTGGGATCGCCGAAGTACTCGACGACGTCGGCGGGCCACTGATTCGCCTCGGCCAACAACACCCGGCCGGGATATTCGTCGTCGATGAACTTGCGGCAGTGCTTGAGGAACGCGTGTGTCTCGGGCAGGTTCTCGCAGTTGGTGCCCTCGCGCTCGAACAGGTACGGCACCGCGTCCAGCCGGAAGCCGTCGATGCCCAGATCGAGCCAGAACCGAAGCACATCGAGCATCGCCTGTTGCACTGCCGGGTTGTCGTAGTTGAGGTCGGGTTGATGCGAGAAGAACCGGTGCCAGTAGAACTGCCGTCGCACCGGGTCGAACGTCCAGTTCGACTCCTCGGTGTCGACGAAGATGACTCGCGCGTCGGTGTACTTCTCGCTGGTGTCGCTCCACACGTAGTAGTCGCCGTACGGCCCGTCGGGGTCATGCCGCGACTCCTGGAACCACGCGTGCGCATCAGAGGTGTGGTTCATGACGAGGTCGGTGGTGACGCGAAGGCCGCGGCGGTGCGCCGCGTCCAGAAGCTCGACGAAATCATCGACGGTGCCGAACTCGGGCAGCACCTTGTAGAAGTCGCGAATGTCGTAGCCGCCGTCACGCAGCGGCGAATCGTAGAACGGCGGCAGCCAGAGACAATCGACGCCAAGCCACTTGACGTAGTCGAGCTGTTCGGTCAACCCACGCAGGTCACCGGAGCCGTCGGAGTCGGAGTCGTGGAAGGCTCGCACCAGCACCTCGTAGAACACCGCGCGCTTGAACCAGGTGCGATCCGCCGGCAGGGCCCGAGCGTGCCCGAAGTCTTCGGCGGTGGGGTGCTCGACGGATCGGCCTTGAGGGCCGTCCTCGACGTGGCTGCCGTCCGCCGGATCGTGTCCGGAGTCCGTGATGCGTTGGTCCATCAGCCTTAAAACCTACCCATGACGGACGAAACTGAATCGCCTTCACCGACGGCAGACTCCCGGTCCGTTGCCACCGCAAACTCGCCGCTGACACGGTCGTCGCCGACCGATCGATCGCGCTTTGCAGCGGTTGAAACCGCACTCAAGACGGGTTACGGTTTGGCCGTCCTAGATCCGTCAGCGTGGCGATCTGGCCATCACTGGCGTTGCTTTTCCGACCAAGAATCGAGTGGCAGTGGCTGATTCGACGCCAAA
>Ga0207687_10000560_pt1 | contig 25073 bp, 36 predicted proteins | sample KBSM54metaG_FD_184399 | JGI IMG/M metagenome (GOLD analysis project Ga0207687, IMG submission 184399) | Miscanthus rhizosphere microbial communities from Kellogg Biological Station, Michigan, USA - KBS M5-4 metaG (SPAdes) (version 2) | ecosystem: Host-associated > Plants > Roots > Rhizosphere >...
TATGCGCCATATAAGCGATTGACAAAGTTATAGGCACCCGATACCCCAACTATCTGCCATAATGCATCCTCTGACTTTAAATCGCGTTCCCATGTCAAATTTCTAAACATCTTCCATGAATGTCCGTACATCTCATACTTTGAGGTCATACACCTGTCAAGCCTGCGCCCCATATTCTCGCTTGCGAACCTATATGGCAGCCATTGACCGTATGGCGTATCATGCCTATCCCGCCGTTCGTAATTAATATCGATTTGAGTCTTGTCAACAAAATTCAGGTCGAAAAAGTGCTTATCCAAACTAACATATTCAGCATTAACAGGCCAAAGACAAATATTACCCTCTGCCTGCAATGCACGAACCATAGGAATGAGCCAAAGTATATCGCCCAAACTGGCAAATTGACCTATGACGTATTTATCCCGCTTGACGTGCTGAATCGTTCTTCGTGGATTAGCGCCATGTACGCCAAACTGGTCTGTCAGTATTTTATTCGGCTGATTATATCCTTCAAATGCAAATCGTTCAGCAACATCGTCGGATGCGAACCTGATACCATGTTTTGTTTCAAGATAACGGCGGTATATACGGCATATTTGGTGATCTTCCGGGTGGAATTGAGTTATCTCCGGGTCTGTAGCTAATATTTCCATAAGGCGCTTAGAGCGCAATGAAAAACCACCGTTACCTACATTAAGGCCATCCTTGTACCACCACGGTGCGCCGATATAATCATATTGCAACCAATCATTGTTCCATGATTTCCAGTTATTCACAAATCCGTCATGCTGAAATACCAATACATGCGATGTTGGTATGTGCTTGTACATCTCATAGATACATAGCCTCGAATATTCCTCTTTACTTCGGATGTCAGGATGTAATAAACTGATATGCCCGAAGTTGATTTGTTCGGTGCATTTTTTTAATGGCTCTTGTATGCGCTGCGGGTTGTTATCAATACATAGCAAAGTCACATCGGGCAAGTCCCAAAATTTAAAGTCGTCAGCAACATCCGGATAGTCATGGTGTCCTAAACTACTTTCGATACCTATGTGCTGAACAACTGATTGCTTGAGGCAGTAAGCCCCGTCCGATTTAAGGCAGGCGACGTGGTCCCAATTTGACGGCTCTTGCAACGCGGGTTTGATATATCTCTCATAAGCGACACGGTCAACGCAAAAATTGATTCCACCGACTGATTGTTTTTTGTACATAGTATCGGTTTCTTCGATTATTTTGTGCCTGCCCATTGTGGTGCAGTGGAAGCCGGTTAGTAAAGTACCGGGGATGTAGTGCTTGATAAGTTCGGTTACAGCGTTTGGTTTGATTAGAGTATCGGAGTCGAAGTTGATGATGTGTGTGAAACCCTGAGCGAATAATGCGTCATATCCAGATAAAAGTGTTTTCTTGACTCCGATATTATTATCATTGGTTCGCATCCGAATAGTTTGAATATTTTCGTTTTTCCTGAAATAATCATTAAGCAATTGACTTACTGCCAAATCGGTACTCCTGTCGTTTATGATTAATATCTGATGCGTCTCGGGTAGCTGCAGCCTTTCCAACGACCAAAGACATTCTTTTAGATAATTCGGGCGGTTAAATACCGGAACTAATATCCCTATTTTCATCCCCTTAAAATTAAATGTAATCTTTTCAAACTATCAATATCCCGTGTCCTGTCGCGAATATCATTACTCGTCTTTGCCCGGAAGTGCCATGAATCAAACCGCTCAAATCCGTTCAATCCCGCATCGATACGGATATTAACAGGCGTTGGTTCAATGCGGCCCTGCAATAATTGGCCTATCAAAACATCCTCCGCTCCGTGTTCGGCTTCGGTTAATTCATCCCGCAATATATCCAAAACATCAGGTGAAAAAAAGATGCCAGCGCCGGAAATATAAGGCAATGCGCCGACATTATCAGGCCATCCATTCAGCCAACCTGCATAACATTTGGTTTTCGGCAGATTATAGGCTTCTTTGATAAGTCCGTCTTTCAGGATATAGGAGCATGAATTGGTTCGGAAGATAAAATCATATTCTTTATAATCTATCGCATCCAAAGCCAGTTTGAATTTCCAATGCATCATTTCGTATTTGTCGGAACAATCGACAGATAATTCATTACCGAGCCATCCTTTGTTGCCGCCGTAATAGTAGACAACGTCAACGTCGTTATGCGGCACATCTGTTAGTTGCTGCAATTGCATGAATTTATCGAAAGGCCATTCGGTGTAGGAAAGGACGAGGATTAGGATTTTCATAGATTTCTACATTCAACAAGTGATATGATTTCATTTATTGATAATAGCAGCCATTTAAGAGTTCCGGTGTACCCGTCTCTGGTTAATTGAAGATTAAAAAATTCTTCTTTATTTGTTGATTTAAGAACCCCGTTTTTAACAAGTATTTCTAAAATTTCTTTTTCTTCCATGATCTATAATTTTAACATCCTCATAATCCCCTCCTCAAACCCAATGCATCCCGGTATCCCCGGACTTGCCACGCTATATTGCATATCGGTTTTTGAAGGTGGAAGTTTCATTATTTCAAGCCTGCGACCCTTAACCCGCTCGATAACAGCAATAGCCTCCATTATCGTCATGCCCTTACCCGTACCAACATCGACTAATCCCGGAGGTGAGTCTAAATTATCAATGATCGCCCGAACAGCATCGTCAATGTAAATAAAATCCCGTACCTGCTGGCCGCCGTTGATAATAAGCCTGTCTTTCTCTAAAGCGGCCTTAACTATACCCTTGTTATTGCCATGCCCGTAGATGTTGAAGAACCTTAGCCCAGTCGCGTTCTTGCCGATTGCAAGATGCTCAATATAGCGTTTAGTATAAGCATAAGGATTAGTCAGTTCTGCCGCGCTGGTGCTGCTTGCGTATATAATCCGCGTCGGTATGCTCATTATCTGCTTCGTGTAAACGATATTGCTATCGAATAGTTCAGGGATAAACGAATCGGACGTAGTGGTTACGGCGGCAAGGTGGATGATGTAATCGGGAATAGTTTCGGGTAATTCGTTATAACCTCCGCATATCACATTATAATCTGATAGCTTCGGCAATAAATGCCTGCCAATAAAACCGTTCGCCCCGGGCATAAATATTGTTTTTTTATCGTTCAATTTAACTCCTGTTTTTAAATTCTCCGACCAGTATAGTGTTTCATCAGGTGGGATGTCTTTTAGTTCGGTGGATGGGGGTAGGGTGTTCATTTATCAGACAAGGCGCTTTTTAGTTATGATATAACCAGGGCCGCTTTTTATATACTCAACCTCAATCATTTGGCCAATTGTTTTTAAAATTGCTTTAAAATAATTCTTCGTTATCTCAACATCTGTTGGTATACTCGCCAAAATTGAGTTCCAATAATTTTCGCCTGTTTGAATCAGTTCCTCCTTCTCGCACACCACCACAAAACTATGATTAAAGTCACACCCACTTACCCAAACCTTATGCCCAAGTTCGGACAGATAACCGCCGATTTCGCTACCGTCAAATGAATGAAGATGCTTCCTGTTATTCTTCGGATGCCAGTACTCCTGCGATTTGTGAGGCAGGTATAAAAACAAAATTCCGCCGACTTTAATCTTCGTCATCCAGTAATCAAGCACATTGTAAACATTCTCTTTGATGTGCTCCAAACAATGGCTGCTAAACAAATACTCAAACTGCCCGTTTGGCAATCGCATAGCATCATACGTCGGATCGATAGACGGCTCAATGCCGATAGCTCCGGGTAGCATCCATTTCTCTTTGGAATATCCCACATCGAGGCCAACACCGATACAATAGTGCTGCGCTAACTGGCGTATCCATAATGATGCGCCTCCTATGGCCTCATGGGAAGGGTATTCAACACCGTTAAACTTTATAAATTCGAGTGGCATAGTTATTTTTTTTCGCGTAAATGCTTAATACCTTCGCTTATTAACAGGTATGGCATGTATAAAATAGCCAAGTAAAACGGCGAACCGAATATGCTTATCATGGTTATTTGAGGCCAACCACTTAGTCCTTCATTATAATGTATACACCAAAATGGTATCAATACAATTGATGATACTATCGCTACAAGAAAATACAATCCCAGCCAAAAAGCATCGTCTAATTCTTTTATTTTTTTCATGGTTGTTTTATTTAGTGGCATATTTATTTATTAAAATCTACTTCTTTATTTTCCCAACAGCGGGTACATTTAAATGTACACTTTCCAAATGCAATATATACGAATACCCATTTGTGATCGAAAATACTGCACAGTAATTTACTTCCCATCTCTTATCATCCTAACCAACGTGTAAATTATCATCACAAGCGGTGGAGTGTCCATTGCAATTCCGAATATCAATAGCATGTTACTTGTCATACTCCCTCTTTTCTCCCTTATGCGGGTCGCTTTCCTGTTTTGGCATAGGCAATGTTTTGGCATGTTCCTTTAATATATGCGCCGCATGCGGCGATATTTTCCGGCTCTGCTGATCTGCCTCCGACTGTAACTTTGCCGCTGTAACGTCGTCTACTAACGGTTGGAGCCTTTTTCCCATTTCTTTACTTGCTTTAAAACATTACTTAACGCGGCCTCAAAATCATAATGATAACAAACAGCCTCAAATTTTGAATTTGCCTGCACACGTATTATTGTATCCCGGTTTATCATTTCTTTCTCAATGGCACGGGTCGCTATTCGCGAACGGCCTATTACCTGCGCGGCTGTTTCACCAAATAGTTTGTGATAGTCGAGTTGAATGTCTATTCTGCCGGGGCATAGCCGCATTAATTCGGTAATAATTTCATTCATACTACAAAGTAGTATATAATATTATTAGCAAACAACTTTATTTTAAAATTGTTAAATGGCTATGAATATTCAAGCAGTTTGGGAGGTGGTTGCAACTATTGTATTCACTCTCGCCGCATTTAGTTACCCGACAGCAGCTCCGTATTATTAGGGTTTTCGCGGCTTCGCTATTATATTGGCTATAGTCGGCTGGTTCCTGATCTTCACAACCTTATTTCATTAAAAAAACCGGGCGAGTTTGAGTGCTGCATCCCGGTCTAAAAACCATATCTAAAACCTTATGAAAACTAAAGGTAATTATAAAATTCTGATATATACAAATAAAAAAGCCGCTCATTTCTAAGCTGTCATTAAATATAAACTCAAATCACTTAACTTGCGAAAGCATCAAGCGTTACCTTAACGAATGATTCAGGATAGAAGTTCGCTAAAGCAATTCTTTCTTCGATGAGAACGGTTGTAATGTTCTGTACAAAGTTAGTCCCGTTTTCCTGAGAGAAGCGCAATGTTGCATCTGCCTTTTGGAAGATACGGGCACCCATCGCAAAATCACCTACAAATCCTTCTGATGGATTAAACACTGTATGCTGAATTACCGGCAAATCTCCTAAATACAGCATATTGTTTGACGCATTGAAGCGGATAGGATAAGTGTATAACTGCACATCCCCGGTTGATTTGTTAATCAGAATTTGCAGATAATCTTCCGGCGAAGTCCATGCGGCAGTAGCAACCCTTTTCTGGCGACGTACATAAGTCGAAGCAGCCAGTAACTTATCGATGTTATTCGATGAGGTTGTTACGCCTGAGTACGGCAATGAAAGAGCGGTGGCGTTGGTATACAACCCTGAAAGGTTATTGGTAGTGCCATTACCTTTGAACACCTGAATATCCTCCGCATCATACAGTTTCATTGGAAGATCGGCAGACAGGAATGATGTTGCTCCTACAATATCCTCCAAAAACTCATCGGCTACGTTAATCCAGCCTGCGATTTTAACTACAGGTGCATCAACGATAGTTTCAAGGTAATCGAATTGAGGCTTGGTAGTTGCCGGAGCAACAGTAGTAATTACACCATTAGCGTCATCATTGGCAAAGCGTACATAACGAACCAGGTTAGAAATAGTAGGAGACACCGGGATAAAATTACGGGCATGTACTATTTCGTGAGCCGGGCCGATAATTGGCGTATACAGCGGAGCGACAGCGCCGGAAGTAACCAACATTGTTGATGGGGCTTTCAATTCAACCGCATACCCTCCCTTTTTATTGGACAGATATTGCTTAATTTCAGCCTCTTTACCTTCCATTGCCTCTGCGATAGAATCCCCGAATGTTTTACGGCGCTGGTTGTCCTGTTCAACTTTCGCCTTATTCATCTCGGTGAGTGAGTTTTTTAACTCATCGATCATCTCCTGCTGGCTCTTGCCTTTAGCTTCGGATGCTTCTTTAAAGTCCTTTAGGGAATTTTCCAGTGATTCTGATTTTTGCAGAATGGCTGCGTTTTGATCTTCGGTAGCTTTTTTATAGCCCTCTAAAGATTTCTGAGTATCGGCATCCAAAGCGTTGAATGCCTTATTCATAAGTTCGATACCCTGCTTTACTTCTGCGGAGGCATCTTCACTTGCTTTGATAAATATTTTTTCTGACATTTTTAGTTAATTGTAAAAGACGTGAAAACTGATTTCTGACTATTGATCGCCAATCCTGCAAAGAGAGAAACCGGCTTTGCTTCTTCTTGAGTGCCCTTCGGCGGCTCTGCTTCCACAAGTGATTTTTTACCCAATTCGTATAGTTGCGAACCGTATTGTTTTACCGCTATTTCAAGCAGTGCAAATGTTTCATCTGTCAATGTGCCATTTCTGAGCAACTTCATCATGATGCCTACCTGATCGTTTATCTGTTGTGGTGTCAATGATTTGAAGCCGGTAAATGGGGTTTGGTCATTTGCGCCCAATGTCACACATGACCCTTCATATAATTTTATCTCACTTATCTCCCTGTAGGTATCCCATTCGTAGGTAGCATCATCCTTCACAACATTGCTCCACTTCATAGCGACATAGCCGATAGAGTTTTGTATGACCAAGCCGCTGCCCATCAACTCTAAAGCATCTTTGCCGTAGCTTGTTTTATCGTTCACCGGCGTTTCGTGGTACAAACCCTGTGCTCTTTCCTCTAACAGAGTCGGCTTGCCTAATGGTTGCGCCCAATTATGTTGGTTAAGAAAAAAGATTTCATTTGTTCCAATCGGGCCGCGTTCGGCTATGGTTTTTGCAAATGCTCCGGGCTTGATAATATCGTCGTCGTAATCAAGATTATTAAATGCAGACCAGTACCCGGTGACAATCCCGTTCTTGGTATCAATGTCGCCGACCTGCATTGTCATTGATTTGAATTGCATTAATCCGTATGGGGTATCTTCTTTTTGTTGCATTATGGGTATAAAAATATAGTATAAAAAAATAACTTTAGGATTTTTTGGTATACAGAAACGTTTCTGTATATTAGCGGGATGACAGCAACTGAACTTTTCGACCACATTACATCAGAATCAAAATGGTATGCCGGGTACACCACACCGCAACATGCCAATCTTTTGAAAAAACGGTTTAAGGCCGGTACACTTGAATTTCAGACGCTTACCAAATTGTTCAATCACTTTGGGTATTACCTTTATGCGGATTGGATATTTCAAGGTGACAAACCGAAACCGGTTGAACTTGTGGAACGCGCATAGGGTAGTACTTATGCTGGTTTTAAGATAAAAAATAACAAGGCACCTATGCTCGACCACAGAGATAGCGCGTAAAAGCCAAAATAGGAACAGATGGACGCATTTGTTAGCCTTGTTATTTTATTTTACCTTTAGGCATGAAAAGAACATGCTTAACCCTAATTATCAGCCTGCTATCTTTGGCTTGCATGGCAGACGACACCGCTGCTATCCAGTTGGCTTTAAACTCCAGCAACTACACGCTGCCAGTAAAACCCGGCGGTTACTTCATTTCATCGACTATTACAGTTCGCCATAACTTTAACCTGAATGGCCAAACGGTAACCTATACCGCTTTAACCCAACGGGCTTTATTGATACCGGTTATCAATACGCATATAACAATCAGCAATGGCACGTTAATTGGCACGAGCAATGCATCGAACCCGAACGGTAATATTGGTATTGATTATGAAGGGGATTACTCAACTATTGACCATTTAACAATAAGTAATTTTACGGCCTATGCGATACTGGCAAACAACGCAAACCATCCGACAATAACTAATAACACGATAACGCGCATAGGTTATATCGCCATAAGTTTAATATCAAGCGCCCCGATTACCGGCGGATTGATCTATAATAATACGATTGACAGAACCGATCAGTTACCAGCTTCGATATCGCAGGCTGCTTTTATTCTTCGCGGCGCAGTTGGTGACACTTCATCAAACTGGATTATACGAAAAAACACAATCAATATGCCGCTAAGCCCCTCCGCTATTGCTGCTGAATGCTTTGAGGGTAGGTATGTTAAAAACGTCCTGATTGACAGCAATACTTTTAATGGAAGTTCGATTGCAAACTCTATTGTTCGCTCTGCCTTTGTAGTTTCAAGGCATAATACTTACTTAAAGCAATCTCATGAGGCTTTAGAGTTCGCCGACACAAGAAATTCAAGGGCTGATTTTGAAACTATTGGTAATCAGTACGCAAAGGGTATATTTATTGATGGATTTTCCGCTTATGGTGGCGATAATACAGATAGCGTAACTAACTGCACAATTACAACCACGGCGGATAATTCCATCGAAGCCAATGGGGTTGTTGCAAATATTTATATAGCGAACAACACTTTATCAACCCGTAATGTCGGCATAAGGCTACAAAAAGCAAATAACTTTACGATACAGAACAATACCATGACCGGCAATGGCGTGGGTACAAATGCGATCTATTTGGATAATTCAACCGGCAACGTGTCGTTGGCCTGCGGCGCGATGACTGGATTTATCAATAAGCCGTTACATATCTACGGCTCTACGCCAATTGTAACGGCAAATGTATCCTTGACCAATTTTAGTTCAACTACTACCGGCTACAGCACCTACCTGACTGGCGGTGCAACTGTTTCGGCTATTACCGTTACACCTGTTCCAATGCCGACCGGCTGTACCTCCGGATCTGCACCAATCATAACTTATGCGAATCAGTCATTTACGGCATTAACAACTATTAGCCCGGTTAATCCGACTAATACAGGTGGAACACCATCAGGTTACAGTATAAGTCCAGCATTACCAAGCGGGCTATCATTCAATACGACCACGGGTGTGATAACCGGTACGCCAACGCCATATCAAACGGCGGTTATATACACCGTAATAGCAAGCAACCTAATCGGTGCTGATACAACTACATTTACAATTGCTATCGCAAACCCGGCGTTTACTTTCGGCTCATTGCCGACAAAAACATACGGGAATGCTGATTTTTCACCTGGGGCGACAAGTCCGGCAAGTATAGGTTATACAAGTTCAAATTTATCGGTAGCCGTCGTTACAGGCGGTCAAATACATATCGTCAATTCAGGTAGTTCAACTATAACGGCTGATAATGGCTATCAGACCATTCCGCAAACATTGACGGTGAATAAAGCGGTACTGACAATCACAGCTAATAATAAAGCTCGTCCTGTCGGGACAGCAAATCCGCTATTGACAGTTGCCTACTCAGGTTTTGTGAATAACGAGGATCACACCGTATTAACATCACAGCCGACCATCTCAACAACAGCAAATATTGGGTCACCTGTCGGGGCTTACCCCATAACGCCATCGGCCGCGACCGCGCCCAATTATAGTTTTGTGTATGTTGATGGTACGATGTATGTGTTTAATGATTTGGGGCCGCTGATATATAACGGAAAGTTAATAATTGCTTATTAAACTGCTTTTAATATCGGCAATCCGCTTGCAGAAAGTATAGGAACGTAAATCGTAGTACATCTACAATTAATTACTTCATTTGCTGGTAATGACATATCTCCAGGATACATACATTGATAACCACCTACTATGAAATAATCGGTGTTTTCTACCTGCTGACCGTTCGCGTCCACATGATTAGGCCGCGTGTTATTATCAAGTATTGATAACCATTGCTTTGCAGTGAGGTAATCTGCATCTTCGTTTCCTAAAGCCGCCCCGCAATTAGCCGCAGTAGTTGTTTCCGTTCTGCTTATCATCATAGCCCTGTAGCGTGTAAATCCGTCAGAGCCTAAAGTATCTTCCAAATAGGTGGCTTGCTCCGATAGTGTCATGTCGGCGCTGTCTGATAAGGCCTTTCTTATCTTTTCACGAGTGGTTTCTGTTACATCTGAAACTCGCTGAGCAGCATGGTCTGTAAAGAAAGCTTGCATAAGCCTTGACCACTTCTCGCTAAAAAACGACATGATGCCCTTTTGAGAGCGTCCAACGCTGTTTATCCAGCGCCGGGTATATGCGGCCTGCCTAACGCCAATTTTTAAATACAGGTCACGATAGGCGGTTTCTACAGGTTGTTTTGAGACGAGATAATCAGCAAGTTCCGGCGTGATGCTGCCATATCGTTTGATATGGTTCAAAACCGGCGCTACCTGTGCCTTTAATGCAGTTCTGAATAGCTTAAATCCATATCGCTCATAGCCACCATGCAACTTTCGCCATTGTAACTCAAATTCTGCTATATTGATATTTACGGTATTCACATGCCCAGCCCTGCACCGGCTGTAATAGTCGAATCTGTCAATTGTATGTCTTCCAATAATTGATAGGTTTTTTTGACGAGTAACTTATCAGCCATCGGATCAAGTATTTTACCAAAACCCTGGAATTCGCGCTTCTCATTGTATGTAAGATGATCCATTGCGTTCAATGCCTGTGCCGTCTTTAGGAAATCATCGGCCAGTTCAGGCAACACGGAATAATCAAACATCCACATTAACCGCTCTCCTGGTTTTTCGTATTGAGGGCATGTATCGCGGGTCAGTTTATCGGTTATCAGGTTGCCCAATGTCATTACCGGGTTGTAGATGAACTGCTTCATGTGGGCATCTACGTTATTGTCAGTAGATGCGCTCATATCGTTCAATAATGTAATTGGAACCTGATATGCATTAGCTATATCTACCCTGTCAAACCGAAGCGATTCAATAATCTGCAAATCGGCTGACGGTAACCCGAACTGTGTCCATTTTGCCGGTGCCCCAGATACGAAAATTCGTTTAACCAAATCATATCCGTTCTTTGCTTCGGATATCTGCTGCTTAATATCATTCTTTACCTTCGGATCGCTAATAGGCGGAACTCCCGGTGCAGCCTCCGGGGATAACATGCCATATACGCCGCCGTTCTTCATTTGTTTGTTCTGTTCAATCCTTGCATCTTTGTTTTTTACAAGCGTCATTATCTGCGCACGTAATGGTGATTGCCCGTATAGCTGGCTGCCGTAGGTGGTAAACTCAGGATTGAATGTCTTGAAATGGCTCACCGCATCGCCTGGGAAGTCAGGTATTTCCATCGTATAATTGCGCGAATTATACACGTTGTACCCCTTTACTGGCTTTAGTTCACCGCCTGATATGATGTGAATATATGGGGATGGCAATACATACATTTGCGTCCATTTCCGCGACTTTGGCAACCCTACATAGTAGTTATAGCTATTACCTGTAAGCAGGTAAAATCCGGCCAATTGTTTTAACCATTCTGTTGTGGTTTGGTATGGATTCGGCTTTTGTATCAGGTCATTAAGCTGCGCAATATACGTTTCCTGTATGCCTTTAATTTGGATTCGATAAAACTCAGCTTTCACCATATCGGATTGACGCAGAACTTTATATTTCTGCGCTTGCTGAATTTTATCCTCTTTAATGGAGTATAATATCAGCGGACAGTAAGATAGCTTGCTTAAAATTCTGTCAATACAGGTATAAACATCGCCGTTGCCCTGGTAGCCATTTTGTACGTAATTTAGTGGATTGTCATTGAAATAGATAGGTTGATTGTCGCCTATCCACCGGAACATATTCTCATTATAAAGCCCCACAGCGGCGAGGGTATTAACCACGTCTTTCTTAGTAAATAAGCCCAGCCTGTTCAATATGTCCATTGGCTAACAAATATATTGTTTTATTATTGATTTGCAAATGTTACCATTTATATCCGATTTCTTCTTCCTCGTCTGGAATATTTGGTGGGATGTATTTTCTAATGGTTTCTTCGGAATCTCCCCATCCTGAGTTTGACCAATTGAATTGGTTAGCTGATAATTGATTTTGAATAGCGTACCGTGCCGCGTCTAAAAGGTGGTTAAACATATCTATTGGCGTGCCTGATTTTTTGTCATTCCATGCATAGTTATTCAATTCCTTAATTAAATTTATACTATCTGGATCAATTATCAGATGATAATCCTGCATAATCGCAATACCGGCTGATATGCTGCCGGGGCCTTTTACAGCTTCGATTATATTTAAACCCTTTGATTGTATTTCGGTTATTAGTCTTGGCTCTGCACTATCGGCTACGATTAAACTATCACCTGCATGATATTTATCGCGCTCAGCTATATCAGATGTAGTTAGCCGCTGTTCATAAAAACACTCCTTTAGGAAAATTCGCTTTGTGGATGAATGGATAGATGTTTTTATTAAAGTAGACGGATCGACGCTAAAGCCAAAATCCTGCCCAAATACCGGCACAGAGTGTTCTTCAAAATCACCTATTGACCAATTGGTATAAATAACACCTTCGGCCTTATCGAGCCATCCGCCCAATATTACATGCTTATATTTTACTGGATTTTTAAATTCAAGTTCTTTAACCTCTTGCACAAAAGAAGGGTCAAGGTTTTTTTCATTATCCCTGTAATCGGAATGGATGTAAGTCACATTACCTTTTACGCCATTCCATCCCGGTTCAATACCGGCTTCCTCAAAGTACTTTTTGTATATCCAATGCTCTTTTGTGGCAGGGTTAAGTATAAGTATTACCCGGTTTTGTACACCTTTTTGCCTGATTGAGAAGTTTATCTTATCGAAAATCTTCTCGTCTGTCAACTCCTCGGCTTCGTCAATTATCCATGTCGTTACACCCTGTAATGATTTTAAATTAGCTGTTTGATCGCCTGATGACGTTTTAATACCCCTGAAAATTATCTGGCTTCCTGATTTACGATTTACAACCTCTGTTTTATTTATATCGAAATGGTTTTCAAATCCCATTAAGTTTATCTTTTCCTCAAACTCCGGGATGATTGATAAATGCGCCGATGTCATCGTACTGCGTGTAAACAGTATTTTATGTCCTACCTCGAACGATAATGCGCTGGCAAACGTACCTACGGCGAATGATTTTGCTGATCCCCTACCGCCGGTTATGACGAAATAGCGGGTATTTGAAAGATATAATGGCTTATACTTCAGGTTTAGTAATATCATCCGACATTCTTATACTTATATCCTGATGTTTATCATCTTCGAAACCTAAAGCGCCTTTAAGGGTGAATGATATAGGGTTATCAGGGTCACCGGCTAATTGAATTGGTATTAACTTAGAGGCAAGTTTATAAAATTCGGTTGGGTTTTGTTTACCCCATGCAGAAAGTCTAACATCATCATCATCCTGTAATTCGCTAAAAGCCTGAGCGAAAGCATCTTTCACTAAAATAGTCACCTTATTTTTAGCCCCAACTGGCCTGCCTGGCGCTTCTCCTTTTACAAAAGGCATTTTATTATAATTTATTTATTTATAATCAAAATTACAAATTAAACTTACCAAAAAAACTATCCGCTGCAAGTTTATTTTTATCAAATTTGGTTTTCTGCCTGAATGGCTGTATCTCTTTATACTGCAAGGCACCACACTTATACTGCTGAACCATGGTTTTAATATCGTATTCACCAACTCCAAAATCAGCATGACAACCAACTTCACGCAACATCAACAATGATTCATATTGTAATTGAACATGCTCTGACTTTAGTGTTTTTCTATCAGAAAGTAACAAGTCAGATTCTTTTGCCTTTATTTCGATAATTAAAGGCCGTGGTGGTAAGAAAATATATAAGTCTGGCATTTTATACTCACAGGCCTGCATCGACCTTATATTGGCTAAAAATGGGCTTAAATGCAATCCTGCTGCAAAATCAGATAAAAACATAATATGTTGCTCGGTCAGCCATTTGCATATCAATGTTTGTAAGTCGGTTTCTGCATTTCTGCTGCTGCGCCTGTTTTTATCTTCTTCCTCTGTAACTACTGTATGTTTTTTAGCTGATTTAATACCTATCAGTCCATACTCAATCTTTTTGTCTGTGTTCATATAACCATTGTTTAGCCTTGTCATCATTAATAAATTCCTCCCTCTCCCTGATATATTGCTCGATTATACCGGGCACGTATTTGCGTGGTGGCTTTTTGGGGAATTTCAATTCTGGCTGGATGTTGCCGTTCATGTCGGATCTTAATTTTTTAGGTGGCATATTCGGCAAATTGATTTTTATACCCCTTATAAACATTGGCAACCGGCTTTTCTAAGTCAATATCAGAACCGGTCATTGACCTGAAATTTTGCTCAACCAAGCCTACAACTGTATCGTAATCCAAACCAAAAGTATTACAATATCCGGCTACTCTTACCAAAAAACTATGTTTTGCGCCATCAACAAACAGATCAGTTAATTGCGCTTTCTTAACAGCTCTTTCAAATACACGCTCAGTATTGGTTTCATAGGATTGACTGCGATTTATTTTAATCACCTGCGGCTTTGATATCTGTGTAAATATCTCAGCCCTGTGGTTGACATGGGCATTATCATCATAAGAATAACCGCGAAGGCTTGCTACGTTGGACGGCGCAGTATCGCATTTTATACCAAACTGCTTAAAAACGTTTTTTAAAGCCTGTAAATGTAATTTATGCTTCTCAGGAAAAGCTATCGGAACAAGGCCCCATATCCCATATCCACTGGCTGAAAAGCCGCAATACGATATATATGGCAGATTACCTATTTCATGCGTCAACTCCTCGAAATTATCGATATGTTCATTCCCTTTGTAATCAATATCGAATTGTATTAACCCAGAGTGTTTAATCAGATGCGCCTCGTCCCGTTTGGTAAATGTACCACTCGGGGTAATCGCCGGGATAAGCGCCTTTGCATCGTCGCGGGATTTTTTATCTTCCATCATCCTGATGGCATCAATTTTCTCCTTGTGTTTTCGTGAATTAATAAAAGTGAGTAAGTTAATATCTACCGGAGTAGTGTCGAAATAGTTAGTGTAACAACTTACAGTTACGTTCATTACTGATTCCATAATCGTGTTAATTTAACAACCGTGTTAGCTATCGTGTTAACATGCATCCCTACATATAGGGATGCTGTATTAACATAACATACGTTAGCCTGAAAATTTAGTATGTTAACATACTTTGCAAAAACTGCGTTTTTGATATAGTTAGCCATGTTAATTAGTATATTTTAGTGTGTTAACATAGTAGTTTTAAAATGGGCAATCTTCATCAAGTGTGTTAATATCGTAGTTAACATGGCTATTTCCATTTAAACGCGGTTTTTGAACCAATTCCTTTTTTAGTCTACTATATACCTTTTGAGCTACATCATGAAAAATCCACCCGTCATTTATATAAAAAGTTATAAACTCTCTCGACTTACTCATACCAAAAGTTACCCCATATCTCATAAAATAATCCTTAACCTGATCCTGTAGTTCACTGTACTTGTATTCCATTTTAGACCTGAACACAGCATCCAAAACCTGGGAATGTGTTTCAGGCGGAACATCTACCGGTGTGAGTGCGCGTTTGCCTTTTGGTGGTTCTATCAATGGGATATCAGATATATAAGGAATCCCATATTCATCAATTTTGAAACCAAATGGAATAAATTCTTTGCTGCGGCAGTACTCTGGCTTAACTATCATTTGGTCAGGGTTCTGTAAATCCTTTGAGACGGAAATAACAGATTCGGCTTTATTTGTTAACTCAGAGCCAACGTGACCACGGGCGTTATTGTCTCCTTTGTTGGTGTGTAGAACTACGGCGATGTGGATATTGAGTTCCTCTGACCATTTAAGTAATTTTGAGGTTATCATACTTGATTGCTCCTCATCGTTTATAGATGTTATAAGGTCGCGGATGCCGTCGATAACAACAAAGCCTAAATTTTCGGTATTATATAAAGCGTACTCAATAATTTCAAGGCGCTCATTTGGGGTGTATTTACGTAGTCCAGCGGCGGTAAGATTGACAGGTTCTTCACGGTTAGATAGCTTGGCGACACGCCTGATAACTCTTTGCAGGTGAAACCGTGATTGTTCCGTGTCGAATAGAAATATATTCTTTTGATTGTCAGGCAGGCTTACTTTCATCTTCTGCATAAGCCAGTCTCCGGTTTCAGCAGCAGCAAGCGCCATAGCCATAGCGAACGTCTTACCCTGTTTGGCTTTGCCGATCCATAGTGAAATATTACCAAGCGTTCCAATTTCTGAATTTAACTCACCGTCCAATATTTCAAAACATATTGGAGGCGTTTCTATAAACTCTTTTGCTGTAACAATAGCAGCCTGGAGTTTTTCTCCGATTGAGGATAATTTAATATTCTCATCAGGTATTGAAACTGTTGGGTCGATTAGAATAACGGTCATGTTATAAAGCTATTAAGTGTCTTTCAATAGCTTCTTTAATACGTGGCTTTAAATCCGGCATTTGGACAAACCATTGCAGATAACGTATTTCATCGCCGGAAATTAATGTCTTTAATTCACGGCCTTTATACTTGCCGAATGGCATAAGTTCGACAGGATTGTTTTGTGGTAAGTGTTTAATGTAATTTCCGCATCCATTACAATATGCGGAAATGTGAGGCCCGGCTTGGCGAGGCGTGTAGTCATTTATTAAGCCGCATTTTTGGCAGTTAATATCTTCCATTTGATAAAGAAACCTGGCATATAAGGAAATGCTCAGGTTGTTAAATTATCAATAAATATCTTGCGGTAAATCTGCTCCTTATTTCAGATTACCAATCTCCTAATCTACTATTTCCACCACACAAAAACAAATTATTTATCACCACCAGTTCGCTTAGCCATACGCTTCCTGTTTTTCCTAATCCCTAAATGATATAGACAGGCCATAGTTAAGTTATCGAATTTCTTTAAAATATCATTCTTTTGTTTTTCAGACAGCGATACCGTATGAGATTTCTTCTTATTCTCTTCCCGTAATGTGCGCGGTCTGCCTAAGCGTTTCTCCATAAAACAAAGATAGTAATTTTGTTATAATAAACTAAATATTTGTTTAACTAAAATTAATCTATTTGATAATCAGTTAGTTACAACCATTTTGTTATTAAGCTATTGACAATACCAAAACCTTTTGTACCTTTATATCGTAAAACAAATTAAAAACTTATGAAAACAAAACTAACCCAATCCTTCCGCCACGTATTCGCTGGCGAGGGTGATAACAGAGAGATGGCGGTGGTGTTTATAGCACTGTTCGTTCCGGTAATGATGTTGATAACGGTGTTTGGGCATGCGGGGGCTTATTGAGATGGAGAAGTACAGCCAGCAAATCAGGAACGCGTTCAGGACATGGAGTGAATTAGCGGTGCTTGAACCTGAAAACGAAACAACCAAAGAGTATGCTAATTGGAAGCGCAGGAATAGAGTAGCAGGGAATAAGTTTGAGGCGTTATGCAAGTCGGAAGGGTTATATTATATAGAGGTCTATAAAGAGTTACTTACACCGGAATTAAAATTTACAGCAATTAAATAATTATCATCATGGCAAAAGTATCGGATTTAAAATTTGAGTTTGGCGGCAACGAAATGAAAGTTGGAGTTACTGTTGGTGTGGATGGCTATTTCAAATGCACTCTTCCAAAAGAAATTGCAACCGCTTTAAAGCTAACACCAGAGCTAAGATCAACAACATTATCCGGCATACAATCGTCGTTCTACACCGCATTAGACAGGTATAAAAAAGCAGAAACAACGCAAGTTGTTTATATAGCGGTAAAATACGGAGCTTCTGGATGGTATAAAGATAAAGCTAATGGGACACCCCTTTTTGATAATAGTTTTGCAAGCCCTTATAATCTCCGAAATGATTTATCAAGTGTTGGCCTTGAATTTAAAACCGTTTTACTTGAAACGGTTGATGGTGTGGAGCAATGGTATTTATGTACGGTTGCCGGAGGTGTAATAAAAAAGCATCAGGTTTTTTATTCACGGGCCGGTTGGAAGATGCTCGATTATTCGGAGGTGTATCTGGAAACCTTAAATAAGGCACGTGAAAACATGAGAAACCTTTCCGAAATGCTGCATAAGTTTATAGAACAGGATAAAGAACAAATGCAATTAACGCTATCTGCTGGTAAGCTTTTATTAAATTAAAACAATGATAATTAACCGAACATGGGCAATGCCCAATAGCAATACATTTGATATTAAGCCGATAGGTGAATTAATAAGGCGATACGTTAAACCCGATATTTACAGCATCGACCCGTTCGCAAATAAAAACCGAATCGCTCAGATATGCAATGATTTAAACCCGGAATATGGCACTCAGTATTGTTTAGATGCTATTGATTTTTTAAAAATTCACCATGATGGACACGTAGACCTCGTATTATATGACCCGCCATATTCACCGAGGCAGGTCTCCGAATGTTATAAAGCATTGGGTAAGACTGTAAATATGGCTACCACACAGGCAAGCTATTGGGGTAATCAAAAGAAAGAAATCGCCCGGATTGTAAAAATTGGCGGTTATGTTATTACATGTGGATGAAATACAGGCGCAATTGGTAAAACATACGGGTTTGAAATAGTAGAAATACTACTTGTTCCACACGGTGGCTGGCATAATGATACTATCGTAACAGTAGAAAGGAAAATATCATGACCACCCTAACAACCCGTATCCAAGACGACCGGATAATAGCAACCCTCCCCGGCCTGCCACACATCGAAATCCGCCCCTCCACACTATCAAACTGGATGGACTCGAATATGGACACCGGCGGCGTTCCGAACTGTTTGTATATGGTGAGGAATTTGCAGGAGTGTGTTGCTGCCTACCTGAAAGACAATTTGTAAAACTATAAAAACCGAAAAAGAGATGAAAACAGAAATAGAAGAACAAATAAACGCCACTATCGACAGAGAGCTTGGCATGGGATTAACCGATTTGGAGATTAGCACCGTACGCGCATTATGTCGCGCTGCATATAGTATGGGGTTCGATCATGGTAAATCTATAAAGCCAACATTAGAACTGGTCGGTGCTGATTCCCTTATCGAAGCCCTTAATAAATCATAACCATGAAATGCCAACCCCACCACCATTTCCCCCAAATAGCCAAGCTATTTAACTACCCCACGCGGCCAAACAAAACGGTGCGCATCGATGGCAACTTTCATGACTTGAAAGCAAACCGATCCTTCTGTTGCTTCGCTCAGATCAAGGATGGATATTGTAGTATGTGCGGCTGTATGGCTGATAATTTGTTGTAAGATGGACAAAATGGATAAGAAAGCAGCCCTGTGGGTAAACTCACTATCATTAACGACACTAATCGTTAGCTCAATGATACTAATTATTTGGCCTCAGCTTAAATTTAGCTCAGATAATGAATTATGGGCAATTATAGCAAGTATCTGGACATTTTCTGTTCCGTATTTTATTATCAGCAGACATATTTTGAAATCGTAACTTTACCCTATGAATGCATTAACAATATTAGGATTCGCCGTACAGGGTGCGGCAGTCTTGCTGATCCTGTTTAAGACGGATTGGGGATATGTGAGGAGGGAATTATGAAAGACGGTATGACCATATTAGCCCGAAAGAAGCCCACACGCCTCCCCTGGCTCCGCATCGACATAATCCAATGCGACCGTGTTATAGGCTCATTCAGCAGCCCGGCGATTGCAAGGCATTGGATAAAGGGGAATGGGTTGAAGGGGGCGAGGATAAATTTTGTGAGATGAAAAAGGAAACCAGCATGATAGAAATCCATCGTAACTACTTTAGTTCGCGCGTTTTTCCCAACCATATAGCCGATGAGGGTATTGTAAACGCTTTTATTGATTTGATAAGAGATTTACCCACTCCTTGTGATGAGGAATATAATACTTCGGCAGAGTATAGCCGAATTTCATTTTATCCGGCTATGTCGTGGAAAGGGTATTTATTTGACAAAAACGTTTCGGATGCTCTCATTAAATTGGCTGCGGAAATAAACGATGGCATGAAAAGGCTTTATGATAAAGGTAAATCTGACGGCAAGAACTTATTAATGCAACTGAATAATGATGAAATATCTACCGAGCAATTCTTAAAAAAGTAACCACCATGCACCACCTAACCACACCCGCAATTTTTCTCTTATCGTACATTGGGATAATTGCCACAATTTTATTAGCAGCGACTTTGCAAAGCAGGAGGGAGCCGTGAAAGGGGTACCGTATACGTGCCCCGATATAGACGAGGTAATAAAGCGAATGAAAGAGGCCGAATCCGCTTGCAAGGATGCACTATATTATCTCGACAAAGAGGATTTTGATAGTGCCAAATCGGCCATCAAAGATTGCATGTCAATAGTTGAAGACTACACAGGAAGATATGGTAATCCTTTGGAAGAAATCAGGTCTTCAAATAGCCAGTTGCGTGATAATTGGCAAGAGTGCGAAACAAGGATAATAGAACTTGAATCAGAAATAGAGGAGCTTAAAAATCAAGTAGCACCATGAAACAAACCCCACAACAAAAAGCCAACTGGCACCACGCCAAACTACGCATTAAGGACGCCGCAAGGTTCGGAAGGATGTGCTGGGAAAGGTATCCGGTTGATATATTAAGGATAGGAGGGTGGTTGTGAAACTGATCATAGAAAACAAATCCGACCTGTCAATGACTGATGCTATGATTCTGATTAACAAAGTCGTAATCATGGGCAAAATATCAAATGATAATAAACAGTATTGTTATTGCACCACTTTTACCGTTGCCGGAAATGGTTATGTTATTTATTCGGATGTGAATAAGAAAAGTGATAGGCTCGTATTGATGAATGATAAGAATGTAACAGATCGGCCTATATGAAACTCCTCCTCAACCTCTTCCTCGCAGCCTACATCCTGTATTTTGTTTATGGGAAGTTCAGGCGGTATCTTTAAAGTCGCGCCTAATCTTCCTTAATTTGCAATTCTGCGTGTATATGGCCGACTTTGTCCGTCCCGGCAACAACTTGTACACCTCGTCATTTGCTTTGAACAGATGCGTCCTGAGTATCATTATTTCCTCTCCCGTCCAGTTGGGATTCTGATGTGGCCTTACCGGGATTTGAACCGGGGTAGACTTGCGGTAATTAAACGCCTTTTCTTCCTGTTCAAGGTATTCAGCAGGCTGTGGCGTTAATCCCATTTTTTCACAATGGTAGCAATCGTGTTTGTGGCATTCGTATGTGTACGTGCCGAAGCCTTGAAGATGTGGGGGTAGAGTCATAGGTTAAAATAGTTTGGTTTCATAATAATCGCCTTTTCCATTCCAGAATATCTTCTCGATCGTTTTCTTTTTGTTATTAGTAGCCGATAGACTGGAGCGATGTGTAAAGGCGTGTACTTTCTTAAACGGCGCATCGTATTCTGATATGTAAACCGGATGCGGGCATTCATTAGCCCATTGATAAAAGCGTTCATAATCAAAACCACCTTCCTTATATTCGCCTGTTCCTTTATACGGAATATCGCAATAAATAACAGGATTGTTACCTGTAATAACTACGTTTTCATAGGATAAATTCGTAATTTGTAGGTTTTGTAGGTTTTGTAGGTTTTGTAGGTTTTGTAGGTTTTGTAGGTTTTGTATCCTAGTTAAATGTTCAATAAGTTCCAAATTTTGAACTCTATCTTCTTTACCTATGCCGAAAATATTTGAATTTTTGTTTTTTATATAATCGCAAAAGTAAATTCTCCTTTTTTGAACATCTTTTATATTTGCCAATTCTGGAATATTTAATTTTAATTCAGACATCGATTTTAGGCATCGATTAACAACAAATTCATGTGCAAGCCTTTTTAATTCCTCAATATTAGCGCCATATAAATAACCTTTTTCACTATTATTACCAAAACTCCAGCATGTCATAACATACCCACTATACCAGTCTGCATCAGTCCTTGCCAATTGATCAAAGAAAACCTCCCGTGTTACCCATTCGTAAAACTTAGGCTCTAACTCACGGTGGGTTTTTAGGTAGTCAACTAAATGGTATATGTGCTGGTTTAACTCGTTGTAATGGACGTTAAACCGATAGTCTTTAATTGCAGTAAACGAAATCGAACCGCCGCCGCCGAATAAGTCGTAGAAGTCAGTTAATCCTTTGTGCCTTTCGGTAATGAAGTGAAGTATATCACTGGCAAGTTTGCGCTTACTACCCATGTATGGTATACCGAGGCTCAAAACAACACCTCCTGATTCTTTATTACTACATCCGATTTACCTTTACCTATTTCAAATAATCCCGGCTTTACCCGAATAAGTTTGCCAGCTTTTACCATGCGCGAAAGTATTTCACCGATATATTTTTCATGGTTATGATAATAATAGGCCGAAAGCATTTCATAGGCTGTTTGGCTCGTTAACTTGCCGTCCTTTCGGCATCGGTCTAAAAGTGCTTGTTGCTTGGATGGGAGGTTCATAATAATTTCAATTGATTAGGGTCTTCGTAATTAATCTTAACAGCCTCACCACAAGAAATATCAAACTCTATTGTAGCCGTAACCATAAACCTACACCCGCATTCACAGTCAATATATTCCGTTTTTTCATCGCCATCATATGGATCAAAAAAATCAAAATATATTGTATGCTCTTTTTCGCAATCTGGGCAGTTAATCCATTTTCTACTGGTCATTTTCCATAATTTCAAGTTCTATTATGCGATAGTATTTCTGTGGTGGTGAATGGCATGTTAAATTTTGTCGAGTTGTTTAAGTGCTGTTTGTAAACTTGCCTCCAATTCCAGTGCATTAAATTTAGCTATTTTAACCCATTCCGCAATAGTCTTGCAGTTTGGCTTTGCTTTCGTGCCGAGGTCTATTACGCTGTCACGGGTTAACCATTTAAAGAATAATGGGTAGTAGCTTTCCGGCCTGAATGATACAAAAAGGTGCTTTTCGCATTTTGGGTTAACCGTAAAATAATGCAGGGATTGATGGATATTGTCTGCGGGTATATCATTAGCTAAAACAGTACTGATATGCTTCTTTGCGCCGGGGCATTTAAACTCACCTGTGATAGTTAAGTCTTCTGTAATGCCGTCTGGGGATATACCCAATATTGGTATATCTTCGCATTGCATCCATCCAGGCACAAGAAATTTAACACCTGCGTATTTTTCAGCCTCGGCACGGGCGTATGATTCCAGTTCTTTGCCACGTAGCATTTCAGGACTTTCATAACTATCGTCATCCATTTCAAATGGCTCTGTACTCTCAGCCAACAATTCAAGTAATAGCGTATCTGACGGCACAAACAATCCTTTAGATGTAGAGCCGCCGACCTTGCCGTATTTCAAAGCGAACCACTCTTCGGTGCCCTGTGTTATTTCGTAATAAATTTTCATGATAACTTAGCTTTTAATTCGTCTTTTAGTTTCAATACGGTTGGTAGTTTCTTTTCTTCTGGCGATAAGGACACCCAAAGTTCGCCAAGTTCAGTTATTGAACTTGCCTTATTTAATACCGCCAATGCTGCGGTATCTGTAACCTGTGCAGGTGGGTAGTAATGCTTAAATCTCGCTACGTGGCCGAAGCGTTTATCCGGCATAGCGAAAAGCACAACTGGTTTATTATACCAATCCTCGATATAATCACTATTGAACTCTTTTGCAAAGAATTTAGCATTCGATACATTAAGTATTACCGGCTTATAGATTTGTTGCTTGGTTGCCAAGTCTGTCAGCCACAATGATGTTTTAGTAACTTCTTTTTGTGTTGACTGGTCGAATGTAAGTGCATCTTTCATGTCAGATACACAGACAACCATTTCCGGCCTAAGTCCGTGAAGTGACGATTTTAAATCTTCCCCGCTTACATACCGGGGGTCAAGATTCTTGCGCCAATGCGTTTTTGTTACTTCTGTTTCCATTATACAAGTTTTTTGCTTTCGTTAATAATATCAGATTGTAAAGCCTTTAACTGCGCCGTGACGAGCTGGCCAATTGCTTTACCTTCTACCGTCCCAAATTCGGGTATTTGGATAGCTTTTATGGCTTCAAACAATACGCGAACTTTATCTTTATCCGGTGCTTTTAGGGCGGCTTTTTCTTTAGCCAACCTATCGGCCTCTATTTTAGCCTCCTGATCTTGCTTTTCCTTTAATTCAGCGGCCAATTTATCGGCGGCATCCTTTTGCTTTTTAAGTTCGGCGGCTTGCTTATCAGCCTCTATTTTGGCTAATCGTGCCTGTTCAGCTAATTTAGCCTCATTCTCTTTTGCCAGTTTATCGGCGGCATCTTTAGCGGCCTTGCGTTCAACTTCCAACTGCTTTTCCTTCGCCGCTAATTCCTCTTTTACCCTTGCGGCTTCAATGCGCTCGGCCTCTATACGTTCTGCCTGTAATCTTTCAGCTTCTTTTTTGGCTTCCTCTGCCAAACGCTCAGTTTCAATTCGTAACGCTTCGGCTTTCTCAGCCTGTTCCTTACGGGCATTAAACGCCAGTGTTTCATTTTCCAGCAAGCGATTAAATTGCTCATCGGTCATTACACCTAACGGAAGGTAGGTCGTATCAGTGCCGAATACAGATAGTAATTCAATTCGGCTTGCGGATAACTCAGCTTGCCGTTTTTCCTCTAACCTCTCCTGATGTTTTTCAATTTCGGTATATTCAGTTTCAGTAACAATGCATGAATTTTTTACAACGTTAAACAGGGCTTGTATCAAATCGCCTTCTGCGCGTATTCCTTCCTTGCGAGCGTCCTTTATTTCCTCCGCGCCGGTACGAACCTTAACTAATTTTAATCGTGCCTCACGGGCTTTCTTAGCATCAATGTCGGTAGGGTTTTCGCGGTCAAGTCCTTTTATTATTTCCGCGTAAGTAAGGTATTCATTCATGCTTGGCGCAAACGCCATTGCATGTTGTTCAGCCTTTGACCTTTCGATCTTAGTAGTCTC
>Ga0207687_10000564_pt1 | contig 25021 bp, 21 predicted proteins | sample KBSM54metaG_FD_184399 | JGI IMG/M metagenome (GOLD analysis project Ga0207687, IMG submission 184399) | Miscanthus rhizosphere microbial communities from Kellogg Biological Station, Michigan, USA - KBS M5-4 metaG (SPAdes) (version 2) | ecosystem: Host-associated > Plants > Roots > Rhizosphere >...
ATCGTCCGGGAAGGTCACGTTGATCTGGCGCTCGTCGCCGGTCTTCACGCCGACCGTCTCGTCCTCGAAGCCCGGGATCAGCCGGCCCGAGCCGAGCTCGACCGACATGTCCTCGCCAGTGCCGCCCTCGAACGCGACATCGCCGACCTTGCCGACGAAATCCATGACGACCAGGTCGCCCATCTTCGCCTTGTAGGTCGGCTTGGCATCGTCCCAGCGCTTCTGCTGCTCGGCGAATTTCTCGAGCTGCGCCTGGACGCTCGCTTCATCGGCGGGAACGGTCAGCCGCTCGAGCTTGAGCGAATCGATCGCCGGGGTCGGCACATCGGGCAGCACTTCGAGCTCGACCTTGACCTCGGCATCCTTGCCGAGCTCATAGCCGTCATCGAGGCTCACCGAAGGCTGGATCGCCGGGCGCAGCTTCTGCTCGGCGAGAAGCGCCTGAACGCCCTCCTGGATCGAGCTGTTGAGCGCGTCCTGCATCAGCGCCGGGCCGTGCATCTTGCGGACCAGGTTCGCGGGCACCTTGCCGGGCCGGAAGCCGGGCATGCGGACCTGCGGCGCAACGCGCTTCAGCTCGGCATCGACCTTGGAATCGATATCCTTGGCCGTGATCTTCAGCGTGTAGGCGCGCTTCAGGCCCTCGTTCAACGTCTCGACAGTCTGCATTTCAACTATACGCCTTTTCAGGGAATCGGTGCTGCGGCACCCCTCGCCCAGCGCGACGAGACTGGTGCGGGCGAAGGGACTCGAACCCCCACATCTTGCGATACCTGGACCTAAACCAGGCGCGTCTACCAGTTCCGCCACGCCCGCATGGGACACCGTCGGTCGGCGGCGTCTATACCAGTGATGTGCGCGGGGGCAAGCGCGGAGGCAACCGCCACCTCGCAAAGGCGTTGTATGGCTTGAGGAGATCACGCCATGGCCACCACGCCCCCAACTGAATTGCCCCCGCCGAGCCAGCCCGGCCAGCCCGAGGCGCCACCGCCCGAGGTCGGCCCCAACGCGCCCGACGTCGATGTCCCCTCGCCCGGCACCGATCCTGGCGAGCCGTTCCAGCCGACCGACTGAAAAGGACATCATGATGACTGACCGCGATCCCCTTCCAGGCAATGTGGCCGACAATGACAATGATGCGCGCAGCGACATCGAACAGATCGTCGAAGCACGAAAGGACGCCGTCGAACGCGGCGAAGGCGGGGAAGAGCCCGATTCGTTTACCTCGGCGGGTGCCCCGGACGGCGTTGGCGGCACCGGCGGCGTGACGAAGAATCAGGACGACGTGCAATAGATTCGCGAAGGGCCGAGACAATCGCCTCTCACCCCGAAGCTTCGCGCTACGACGACGGCCTGACGCTTATTATCGAATCGAGAAATATTGGGCTTCGGGGCTGCTAGTCCGATCGCTCGCGCGCGATCGTCGCGCTCTCGTTTTTCAGCGGGCGCGAGACCGGGCAGACTTCCTGCAGGAAACCGTTCAGCGTGTTGGCGAGGTGATCGTTCACCAGCCGGTAATGGACATATTGCCCGCGCTTCTCGCTGGCGATCAGCCCTGCATTTTCGAGCACCGAAAGATGTTGCGACACAGCCGGCTTCGACATGGCGAAGCGCGAGGCGATCTCGCCGGCGGTCAGCTCGGCATGCGCGAGATAGGCCAGGATCTTCCGGCGGTTGCTTGATGACAGGGCTTCGAACACGCGTTCCATCCCGCCCTTATAATCACGAACCGGCTTGCGCGCGATGGGGATATGAGTAATTAGGTAATTTCTTAAATACCTGTCTCTTCAGAAATCGCAGGAGGCCGTGATGCACGATCCGCACGAGGTACACCGTCTGGTCCCCGACCCGTTGGCCGATCCGCGCATCGGGGTGGTGCGGTGGGATCCGGTCCATTCGATCTGGAACGGCAGCATGATGGTCGCGACCCTGATCTTCGCACCGCTGACCGCAAGCCTCGCCGCCATCGCCGTCTTCATCGTCACCACTGGCGCAGGCCTGTTGCTCGGCCATTCAGTCGGTTTCCATCGCCGCATGATCCATGAAAGCTTCGAATGCCCGCTCTGGCTGGAGCGCGTCCTGTCATGGTTCGGCACCACGGTCGGCATGAGCGGGCCATTCTGGATGATGCGCACGCATGATCTGCGCGACTGGGCGCAACGCCAGAGCGACTGCCACCCCTATCTCTCCCACGGCCGCCCGATGCCGATCGATGCATTGTGGCAGCTGCATTGCCGGCTTGAGCTCGCCCACCCGCCCCGCTTCGACCTCGGACGGATCGGGAAGGATCGCTTCCACCGTTTCCTCGAGGCAAGCTGGATGGCGCAGCAACTGCCGATCGCCGCCCTGCTTTGGCTCGCCGGCGGCTGGCCCTTCGTCATCTGGGGCGTATGCGCGCGCGTATTCGCGTCGGTCCATGGTCATTGGCTGGTCGGCCATCTCGCCCACCGGCGCGGGCCGCAGCACTGGATCGTCAGCGACGCCGGGGTGCAGGCGCATGATGTCCCCTGGGCCGGCCTGATCACGATGGGCGAGGCCTGGCACAATAATCACCACGCCTTTCCGGGATCAGCGCGAATCGGCCTGTATCCGGGCCAGAGCGACTGGGGCTATGTCCTTATCCGCCTGCTCGAACGGGTCGGCCTTGCCTCGAACATCCGCACGCCGGACGTGCTGCCGCCGCGACCGAGCCTGCGCCTCGCCCCTCACTGACGGGTTCCCCATGGCTTCGCCTGGGAGGTGACCCGATCGGCCCATTCCCCCGATTCAGTCCTGGCAGATGACGGCGCGATTCTTCCCCTGCCTCTTCGCTTCGTACAGGGCATTGTCAGCCACCTCGATCAGGTCTGCGGGGCTCTTGTCGTGCCGGGGCGTCATCAAGGCGCCACCGATGCTCACCGTGACACGCCGGTCGATTCCCAGCGCTCCCTCGGGCCGGCCGAGGCACTCGACATCGTGGCAGATCCGCCCGCCGATCGTCTCCAGTTCAGCGCGGGAGGGTGCGTGGAGCACCATGATGAACTCCTCCCCACCGAATCTTGCGGCAAGGTCGATCGGCCCCGGGCAATTTCCGCGAATGGCGCTGGCGACATGCTTCAGCACATCGTCGCCGGCGAGATGGCCATATTGGTCATTATATTTTTTGAAATCGTCGACATCGATCATCAGGACCGACAGCGGTTGCTGGCGACGAAGCAAAACGGCCCATTCGGCGGCAATATACTCGTCGCAGTGACGCCGATTGCTGAGCCCGGTCAGGCCGTCCGCCATGGCGAGGCTCTGCAGTTCCAGATTTGCCTGCATCAGTTGCTGCTGGCTTTCCCGCAGCGCGCGATAGGCTTCATCACGCTGGACCTGGTTGAGATGCGCGCGCGAGTGATAGCGAATGCGCGCGACCAGCTCCATCGGATCGGGCAGCTTGACCAGATAGTCGTTCGCCCCCGCGGTAAAAGCCTCTCGCTTGATGGTCGCTTCCTCCTTGGTGGAGAGAACGATGATCGGGATGCTGTTCGTCGCTGGGTCCAGCCGATATTTCCGAACCAGATCCAGCCCGTCGACATCGGGCATGACGAGATCCTGCAGGATGACGGTCGGCTGCACCTCACGCGCGACGGCGATCGCTTCATTGGGATCGCTGCAATAATGAAAATCGATGTTGGGCTCTCCGGAGAGCATCCGGCGCACCGCTTCACCGACCATCATCTGATCATCGACCAGCAGGACCATGGCGACATATTCATCGGATGAGCGAGAGACTTTCATGGGAGGCCTCATCAAGTCTGGAGATTGAAATTGCGGATCAGGCGCGGTGCGATGTCCGTGAGCGGCAATATGTCCACCGCCGCGCCGATCTTCGCCGCGGCACCCGGCATGCCGTAAACCGCGCTCGTGGCCCGATCCTGGGCGATTGTGTGGTGGCCCTTGTCGCGCAGCGCCTTCAGGCCATCGGCACCGTCCCGTCCCATGCCCGACAACAGCACGGCGACCGCCTCGGCGCGCCAGTGGCGGACGACGCTCTTGAAAAACTCATCGATCGAAGGCCGGTAGGCAAGCTCCAGGGGTTCCGCGACATAACCAAGCCGGTCGGGCGCACACAAAACCAGGTGATCGCCCCGCCCCGCCAGCAGGACCGTGCCGGGTTCGATCGAATCTCCCTCACGGGCGAGGCGCACGGGCATCGCGCAGGATTGCTGCAGCCATTCGGCAAGGCCCGGCGCGAATTTCTCGTCGATATGCTGGATCACGACCACCCCGGCGGGAAAATCGGACGGCAGGCCGCGAAGAACCGCCGCCAGCGCGGCAGGCCCTCCCGCCGATGCGCCGATCGCCAGGAGCCTCGCCTGCGAAGACGCGCGCGGCGCTGACCGCCGCTTCGTGCCTGCTCCTTTACGATCGTCGCCGATCAGTGTTTCGATCGCCGCGATTTTCTGGAGCAGCGGGCTGGCCCCGGCGGATGCGGCGTCCTTGCCGAGCACCGGCGTGTCGATGGCATCCAGCGCGCCATAGCCGAGCGCATCGAACACATAGGGCGTGTTGGTATCGACGCATGCCGTCACCAGCAGGATGGCGCACGGCGTCTCGGACATGATCCGGCGGGTCGCTTCGACGCCGTCCATCTTCGGCATCAGCAGATCCATCAGGATCAGGTCGGGAAGCTCATCGCGGCACCGCGCGATCGCCTCGGCGCCGTCCGACGCGGTCCAGATGACCTGGTGCTGCGGCGCCAGGGCCAGGGTACGGCGCAGCGCCTCGACCGCGATCGGCAGATCATTGACGATGCCGATCCTCACGACGTGCTCCCCGGGTTGTGGGCCTGACTCATGAATCCGCTTCTCCGATCAGATCGACCACGGCCTGCATCATCGCAGCGTCATGAAAGCTGCTCTTTGCCAGATAATAATCGGCCCCCGCCTCGAGGCCCCGGCGCCTGTCCTCTTCGCGGTCCTTGTAGGAAACGATCATGATCGGCGTGCCGGCCAGCCTGTGATCCTGGCGGATCAGCGTGACCAGCTCGATGCCGTCCATGCGCGGCATGTCGACATCGGTGATCACCAGATCGAAGGGCCGCGCGCGCACCGCGTTCCAGCCGTCTATGCCGTCGACCGACACCTCGACTTCATAGCCATGCTGGTCGAGCAATTTGCGCTCCAGCTCCCGGACCGTCAGCGAATCGTCGACGACCAGCACGCGTTTGCGATGATGCTGGGTGGCCTCGTCCACACCGTGCCCGACAGTGCGCAATTGCCCCTGAGTGACAAGCTTCTCGATCGAGCGGACAAGGTCGATGACGTCGACGACGAGGACCGGGGACCCATCCTCGGAGAGTGCCGCTGAATCGATGTCGGGAAGCTTTCCGAGGCGCGAGTCGAGCGGCTGGATGACCAACTCACGCTCCCCGATGAAGCAATCGACGACGACACCATAGCTGTTGTGCGCGTCACGCACGACGACCACCGGCAGCGTGTCGCCTGAGATATCGGCATTGGCGCCGTGGAGCAGCTGATGCGCAGTCACCAGCCCCACCCGCGCGCCTTCGAACGCGAAATGCTGGCGCCCTTCGATCGCCTCGACGCACTCTCTCGGCAGCTTCAGCGCGCGAACGACGGAGGCGAGGGGAAAGGCATAGGCTTCGCCGCTGACTTCGACCAGCAGCGCGCGCACCACAGAGAGCGCCAGGGGCAGCTGCAGTTCAAACTCCATCCCGCTGCCGTGCCGGGATAGCGCGCGCACGGTCCCGCGGACCTGCCGCACCATTGCCTGGACCGCATCGAGCCCGACGCCCCGCCCCGACACTTCGGTGACACTGTCCCTGAGGGAGAAGCTCGGCAGGAACAGGAATTCCGTCAGTTCGGCGTCTTCCATCCGGGCGACGGTGGCTTCATCGCTCAGGCCGCGCCGCACCACGGCCTGGCGCAGGACGTCCATGTCGATGCCGCGCCCATCGTCGGCGATGGTGACATGCAGAACGCCCGCCCGGTGAAAGGCGTCGAGCCGGATGGTCGCCTCGACGGGCTTGCCCGCGCGCTCACGCTCGTCCGGCGTTTCAACGCCATGATCGATCGCGTTGCGCAGAAGATGCCCGAGCGGCGCGTCGAGCTGCGCCAATATGTCGCGATCGACGCTGGTCGACGCGCCCGATATCTCCAGCCGCGCCTGTTTGCCCAGATCATGCGCCAGGTCGCGCACGAACCGTGCGAACCGGCCGACCCCATCGCCGAACGGCTGCATCCGACAGGCGAGCGTCTCGTCATAAAGGCGTTGCGAAAGGCCGCTGGCACGCTGGTCGATCGTTTCGATCTCGGCCAGGCATTGCAGCAGCGACTGTTCGCTTGCCTGGATGCGCTGCCGGAGTTCAGCCAGAAGCGCCTGTGACCGGTCATCCAGCGAGGTCGGGGCAAGCGAATCATGCAGTTCGTCGAACGCGCGGACAGAGACGCCGTTCAGCCGCTTCAACCGCAGTAATTTGTCGGCGAAGGGTCGAAGCCGGCGCGATTCGATCAGCGACTCGCTGGCGAGCCCGAGCAGCCGATTGAGGCTGCCTGCCGAAAGGCGCAACATGGAGTCGGTCGCGCGCCGCTCCCGGCGGTCGCCTGCGCGGCGATTATGTGCGGGGGCAGCGGTGGGCGGTTCGTCCTCGACCGGCAAGGACTCGGTCACCGCCGGTTCGCTCGGTGCAGGTGCGCTTGCTGGAGCATTGCCATTTTCGGCGGTCGGGGTCGCGGCCAGAATATGCTGAGCGGCGGCCAGAAAACCCGCGACATCGACTTGCGCCTGGTCGGTCTCGGCGACGGCCGGGCGCGCGATTCTGGTCAGGAGGTCGACGCCGAGCAGCAGCAGATCGATCCCCTCGCGGCGCAGGATGATTTTCCCACGCTGCGCCGAAACCATGATCTCTTCCATCACATGGGCGATTTCGACCCCGGGCGCGAGATCCACGATCCGCGCCGCGCCCTTGATCGAATGCGCCGCGCGCATACAGGCTTCGAGATGATCGCTGGCGGTGGGGTCGCGTTCGAGCGCGAGCAGGCCCGCGGTCATCGCCTCGGTCTGGCTTTCGGTCTCCATCCGAAACAGATCGATCATCGAAAGATTGCTGAGATCCGGGCCGCTCATGCGAGGCTTCGATCGATTGCGTCGAAAAACACGTCTTCATCGAGACAGCCGACGGTCCTGTCCCGCAACGCCAGCATGCCCCGGGTGAAATGGGCCACGCTTCCCGCCAGGGTCGCGGGGATTTCGCCAAGAGCCTGTAGCTGGAAGCGCTGGACGCCGTGGACTTCATCGACCGGCATGGCCACGCGCCGCCCCCGCCTGCCGGTCACGAGCAGCCGCTGGCGCGCCGCCTGCGAATGCTCGCCGGGCAGCGGCGCCGCCTCGTCCAGCCCCAGTAGCCGGGTCACTGAAATGCAGATGAGCAGCTCGCCGCGGACGTTGACGATCCCGAGCACCGCCCCGCCACGGCGGCGCGGCAATGAGTGGATTGGCCTTGGATCGGCAATTTCCTGGAAGGATATCGTCGGCAGCGCCAGCCATTCCGCGCCGGCCCGGAAGACGATCACCGATCCGCTTTCCGACCGATTCGCCTGATCGGCCTCGAGGCTGTCGAGCTGCGCGAAATGGCGGGTCCACTCGGCGAGATAGCCCGCAGGCGGCTTGCGATCGAGCAGGGCGAGCGCGGCCCGAGCATAAACGGGGCAGTTACGGCACTGTATATGTTCGGCTAGTCTGTCGCAGCTGCCATCGCCGCGCACACCTATCCTATTCCAGCAATCATCCACGTCCGGGCGGCTGGCGCGACGATCCGGGGCGGAAGCGACGGCCATCTCAGCGCACCGGCGTCTGTCGGCTCAGGCGGGCGTTGAGCGCCTTCGCCTTGCCATTGTCGCCCTGCTTCTCGTGCAGCAGCGCGAGATGCGCCAGCGCCTCGCTATGCGCTGGATCGAGATAGAGCGCTTTGCGATAACAGCGTCGAGCCTCCTCCGGGTCGCCGCTCGCATCGGAGAGCAGCCCGAGCAGGTAGAATATCTGCGGCGACCCGCCATTTTCGCGCAGGCATTCCCGGCCGAGCCGGATCGCCTCCGGAATGCGCCCGGTGTCGGCGAGACGCTGGACTTCCCGGAGTTTCGCTGCCGTATCGTCGGCGGATGGCTCCGGAGCCTTTTTGGGTGCCGGCCGATCCGCACGCGGACGAGCCGCCACAACGGGCACGACACGGGGTTGCTTCGCCTTGGTCCTGGCCGGTCGCAACACCGGCCCCACGTCGGGCACGGGCTGGGCCACAGGGTCGCCCTTGCGAAACGCCGCCGCCATCGGCAGCCGCATCGCTGAAAATCCCTGCCTCCCCGGCAAGGCGGCTTCCGACGCGCTGACGAACAATATGCCGTCCGCCGCCAGCGCGTGAAACAGGGTGCGGATGACGATATCCTGGGTCGGCCGATCGAAATAGATCAGGACATTGCGACAGAAGATGATGTCATACCGCGCAAGGATCGGCGACCGGACCGGATCGACCAGATTGCCTGGCGCGAAACTCACCTGGCGGCGAACGGCCTCGAGCACCCTGAAACCCGTCTGCACCGTTTCGAAATGGCGGTCCCTGAAAGCGAGATCCTCGCCGCGGAACGAATTCCTGCCATAGATCGCAGTCCGGGCAGCGGCGATGGCGCGGGTGCTCACGTCGAAACCGTCGACATGGAACATCGCCGGCGACAGCCCCGCGTCGAGCAGGGCCATGGCCATGGAATAGGGTTCTTCCCCGGTGGAGCAGGGCAGGCTCGCCAGCCTGAGCGGACGGCCGTCCCTCCGGTACCGGGCCAGCGCGATATCCGTCATCGCATCGAACGCTTCCCGGCTCCGGAAGAACCAGGTCTCCGGCACCACGACCACATCCACCAGCGCCTGCTGCTCTTCCTCCGAACCCTCGAGGCACCGCAAATAGCTCGAGAGATCGGGCATCCGGCACGCGGACATCCGCGCCCGGACAGCATATTCCACGGCAGACCGGCCGATCGACGCGGCGTCCAGGCCAATCCGGCTTTTGAGGAGGAGCTCGATCTGCCCAATCATGCCGCCTCGCCTCGCGGCTCGCGGAACAACATGTCGCGTATCTCGGCCGACAGGAGCCGCGTCGGGTCGATCCACTGGATCATCCCGTCGGGATCGGGCGCGACGGAGCCGAGATAGGGCGCTGCGTCATTGCCGACATCGGACGGCGCGAAGTCCGAGATCGGACGACGCGTCGTTCCGGTTGCCTGCTCGACGATCAGCCCGAGCCAGCGCGGCCTCTCGGCGTCTGCCTCTAAACGGGTCAGCAGGATGCGCGTGCTCAATCGGCGCCGGGCCGGCTGGCCGAGGGCCAGGATATTGAGATCGATGACGGGCACCGGGCTGCCACGATAATCTATCAGCCCCGCGACCGCCGGGGGCGAACCGGGCAGGGCCTTGATCGTCACCAGGGGCAGCACCTCGCCGACGCTGTCGGCGGCGAGCGCGTAGCGATCGGCCCCGAGCTGAAACAACAGGAACAGGGTCTTTGTCTGATCGCGGCCGGTTTGATCTCGCGCCGTCATGATTATCGCAATCTGAACCGCGAAACACTTTCGCGCAGTGCGTTGGAGACGCCGTTGAGCCCCTCGACCGCGAGGTCCGACTGGCGCAGCGACTCGACTGTCTGGGTAGCGACTTCACCCAGCTGCCCCAGCGCCTCGCTGATCTGCACCGCACCCGTCGCCTGGGCCTGCATGCCCTCATTGACGGCCTCGAACCGCGGCGCCAGCCCCTGCACCTGGGTGACGATCTCCGAAAGCTGGCCGCCCACTTCGCGGACTTCACGCATGCCGACCCGCACCGTCTCGGAGAATTTGTCCATGCCGACGACGCCGGCGGAGACAGCCGACTGAATGTCCTTCACCATCTGCTCGATGTCATAGGTCGCGACAGCGGTCTGGTCGGCGAGCCGGCGGATTTCAGTGGCGACGACCGCGAAGCCGCGCCCATGCTCGCCTGCCTTCTCGGCTTCGATCGAGGCGTTGAGCGACAGGAGATTGGTCTGATCGGCGACCTTCGTGATCGTCGTCACGACCTGGGTCACATTGGCCGCCTTCTCGTTCAACAGGCCGAGCTTTGTATTGATCGCGCCGGCGGCCTCGACCACGTCACGCATCATCTCGTCCATCCGCGACAGGCTTGCCTGGCCTGTGCCCGCGAGATCAGCGGTCTGGTCGGCGACGCCGGAGACTTCGTCCATGGTTCGGACCAGTTCGCGCGACGTCGATGCGATTTCCTTTGAGGTGGCGCCGATCTCGCTGGTGGTCGTCGCGATTTCACTCGCGGTGGTCTGCTGCTGCTTCGAGGTGGCGGCGACTTCAGTGATCGAGGTGTTCACCTGGATAGTCGATTTCTGGATATCGCCGATCAATCCCGTAAGATCATCGATCATCCGGTTCACGCCGACGCCAAGTTTGCCGAACTCGTCAGCCCGATCGATGGCGACCTTGCTGCTGAAGTCCCCCTGGCCGATCCTCTCCACCGCAGACACCAGCTCGCCAAGCGGCCTCGTGATCGCGCGGAGCAGGAGAAGACCGCAGAACCAGGCGAGCAGCAGCGCGACCGCCAGGCTCACGCCGATCCCGACGCTGGCCACGGAGACGGCGCTGACAATCTCGCTGGCCGACGTGTCGACAGCCTTTTTGTTGAATTCGAACACGGACTGAAGCCCGACCCGAAGCCGCGCGAAGATCGACTCATACTGTGTTTCCGCCAGCGCGCGTGCTTCCTGCGCGCGGCCGTTGCGGCTCAGGCTCAGGACATTGTCTTCAACGCCGCGATATTGATCGACCAGGATTTTGAAGGCAGCGTAATTGTCGCGATCGGCCTGCTGGAAGATCGTATCTTCATACGCCTTTGTCAGCCTTGCGATCTCGCGCTTGTTGACGAGCAGCTGCTCATCGACAGAGCGGGCTGCAGCCGACTCCGGCTTGAGCACCTCCTCGAGGACCAGCGCGCGCTCGTTCGTCCAGGCCGACAGGAGCTGGGCGCTGACATCGAGGCCCGGCAGGGAGTCCTTCTGCACCCCTCGCGCGTGCGCGCCGACGGTACTGAGCTGCCAATAGGCGATGCCGCTGGTGATGACCATCATGAGCAGCACCGCCGCGAAGCTGGCGAGAATGCGCGACCTGATCGTCAAAGTTGCGCCCATGCGCCCTCCTCGCTCACGATCCGCCAGCGTTGAGAAAACTGTCACCCAACATCGCGATGACGGACCGTTCGGCTAATATGCTGCCTTCTTCCCAAACGTTTCGTACAGTTGAATGTGTAAATTTCTCGTTTAGTGACTTGATATGACGGACGTTCAAGGCCAGGTCTCTCTGACTAGTTTTGTCAATCGCAAGTTCGCGGGCCTGCCGGTTCCCTTTATAGGGAGCTATCAACAATAAAATCTGTCATTTTTCGTAACGAATTGCATTCGCAATTACGTAGTTTACCTTAGGTGTCTGCGGAAAGGGCCAAGCGTCCGTGCGCCGACAACACGGAATCGACACCCAACCGCCAGCGCGATTCAAATCCGGCAAGGGCAAGTGCATGGCGGCAGCGGGCCTAAGCTGCTCGCGGCCCCGCTCTTTCACATGACGAGATAAAAGCGGCCAAAACCCCGTCGGGGAAGGCTGGCTGTTATGCTGGCTGTTCCTGGCTGTTTGCTGGCTGTTATCGAATAACAGCCAGCCTTCTCCAAGCGGTTGATAGACTAAGAGAAAATCGCGCCTATTCGCACCATAACAGCCAGCCGAAAATAATTCCCGAATAACAGCCAGGAACAGCCAGCAATCGGCTGTGCGTTCCCCTAGGGAGTCGCCGAATCGATGATGCCGCGCAGATAGTTGGTGTGTTCGAGAAAGGCCGCGGTGCCAGCGCGGGTGATGGCGGCGCGGGTGCGTGGTTTCTTGCCGACGAACTCCTTTTCGAGCCTGAGATAGCCGGCCGTTTCGAGCGTGGCGAGGTGGCTGCCGAGATTGCCGTCGGTCGCCTCGATAAGCGCCTTCAGCCGGCCGAACTCGATCGGCTCGCCATCCCTGGCCGCGTAGAGCGCTGCCATGATCCGCAACCTGAGCGACTGGTGGATGATTTCGTCCGGGTTCGCCATCTCAGATCGTCCGCATCCAAAGCCCACCCAGGATCAGCCCGCCGCCGCCCGCCGCCGCGATCCAGAAGGGCATGAGCGCCGGGGCGAGCAGGTAGCCGAGCATCACGGCCACGAATACCCCGGCGCCAATCCAGGTGAAGCGCGGCAATCCGAAGGTGCCGATCAGTGCATAGGTGACCGCCATGATCAGCGCCGGGAAGACGAGATAGGGCAGCGGCGAGACCGGTTTGAACACGAGATAGACCGAGCCCATGAAGAGCATGGTGATCAGTGCCATCAGCAACGATCGCGCGTTGGGATTGGCCGAGCCGGCCTTGGTGGCACCCGAGCGGGCAGCACGCCGCCCGAGCAGCGCGCTTCCGATCGAGCCAACGACGATGCCAGGCAGCCAGACCCAGCCCCATTGCTCGGGTGCCGTCAGCCCGGTCCCGGTATAGCCGGCAACCCAGACCAGTCCCCACAGAATGAGGTGCGGACTCGCGACCGAGTAAGCGCCGGCAACATGCGTTCGGCGGCTTACCCGCTCGACATCGCGCAGCGACTCCGCCGCTTCATTCTCCGTGATCATCGCTCGACTCCCATTTGACTCTGCCGCACAGAGACCATAAACAGAGAACTCTGTCAAGCAGAGTATTCGGCACTACCGAGACAAACATCGAGTCGGAGCGCCACGCAACCACGTCAACAGGAGCTGAGACCATGCCGATGATACGCCTGCGCCGCGCGCTTTCCTTCATCACGATGGTCTGCATCACCACTCCGGGCGCCGCCGCCGACCTTTCCCCCGCACGCTGGCCCGAGGCTGAGCGCCTGCAGCTCGAACAGCGCGAGGCCGCGATCTGGCCGACCGAGATCCGCAGCGCGACCAGCCGGCAAGGCCTGGTTACCGGCACCGCCTCCCCCATCGCGGTCCGTGCCGGCGCGGAGGCGCTCCGCCAGGGCGGCACCGCCGCCGATGCCGCGATCGCAACCGCGCTGACCCAGGTGACGACGATGCTCGGCGCCAACGTCTCCCATGCGGGTGTCGCGCAGCTCGTCTATTTCGAAGCGCGCACGGGCCGGGTCTACGCCCTTGATGCCGGCTGGGGCACGTGGCGGGGCGAGCGCGCGCCGGCCACTATCCCAGCCACGGATATCGGCATGATCACCGGTCAAGCGACCGCCGCTGTCGGCGCCGCCGGGCGCAAGGCGCTGGTGCCTGGGTTCATGGCCGGCATGGCAGCGATTCATCATCGCTTCGGCCGCCTCCCCTTCCCCAGCCTGTTCGCGCCATCGATCTGGTATGCCGAGCACGGCGTGCCGGTAACACCGCTGCTCGGCGCCTATTTCGGCATTGCGCAAAGCACCCTGTCGCAAACACCAGAGGGCCGGGCGTTCGCGCTCCCCGATGGCGTGCATTCGCCCAAAATCGGTGAGCGTTTCATAACACCCGGCCTTGCCGCGACGCTCAAATCAATTGCCCACGAAGGTGCCGATTATATGTATCGCGGCGCCTGGGCACGCCATTATGTCGCGACCCTTCGCGCCCATGGCGGCGCGGCGACGATGGCTGATATGGCAGCCTATAGACCGAAGTGGACCGAACCGCTCACCACCATTTTCGCAGGCGCGACGGTGTACGGGCCCGACCGGAATAACCCGAATGGCTGCGCGATCCTCACCGCGCTCAACCTGCTCGATCACACCAGGACCTCGGCGCGATACTGGGAAGATGCGGCCGCCTTCCGTACCATGGCCCTTGCGCTCCGCTTCGCAATTTCGGCGCCGTACGCCCCCGGCATCAAGGTGTTCGAACAAGCGGCCGGCTTTGATGGAACCTGCGCCGCACGCACGACGCCGGCTTACGGCGCGACGGCCGCGCGGGCGTTCGAAACACTCGCTACCGGCGGCACCATGCCGCCCGAAGGCCATCACAGCGCCTCGGTCGTCGCGATCGACCGCTGGGGCAATGTCGCCGCACTCGTCCATTCGAGCAACACGCCGCTCTGGGGCGATACCGGCATGGTGGTCGATGGCGTGCCGGTCCCGGTAGCAGCCGGCATCTATCAGAGTCGTTTGGCCGCTATCACGCCGGGCGACCGGTTGCCCGGCGATATGGCACCGTTGATCCTGACGCGTCACGGCAAGCCCGAGACCGCCGTGGCGTCGATCGGAACCTCGCTCGTGCCGGAAACGGTGCGGCTGACGCTCGGCCTCGGGCGCGGCGAGGATGGCGCGACCTGGCTCGCGGCACCGCCCCTCCTGTTCAATTTCGAGGCGATGAAGGATGCGATCGGAGAACGGGAGGAACTGGTTCCGGCGGCTCGTTACGCGCCCGAGTTGCTGACCAAGCTGGCCACGCGAGGGTTGCTGGTACACGAGGCCGACGCGCAGCGAACGCTGACCCTGCGCGGCACAGCCGTGGTCGGCATAGTTCGGGCGGGGGGCGAAAGGCAGGGAACCGAGGTCCCGCGCGTAATGGGATTCGCGGAAGGGGAATAGTCGACGAGTCAAACAAAAGCCTGAGTCGGATCAACCGACTCAGGCCTGCCGCATTTTATCGGCTGTCTTATCGAATGGAGAAGTCGAATATCCTCGCCGTCATCGCACCACCGGAAAAACCGCCGCCGCCGCCAGTGATGGCGTACAAGAAGCCATATTCGCCAGGTGTGAGCGGCGCACGAGGTGTTGCCTTGAACACGCCGGGGCGCACCATGTCGTAATCGAACGGGACCTGATCCTTATCCATCACACCCGTCTTTGCGCCGCCAATATTGACGCTGCCGACCCGCGCTTCCCGCCGCCCCTTTTTCTGCATGAGCCTGACTAGCGTAAATTCGTTGGGCGACGTCACACTTGCGTTCGAGCCCGAGGCCCAGGTCACTGTTTGCCTTGCGCTGTCCGGATTGGACTCATCGAAGAAGAAATAAAATACTGGCTTGGGTGCCGTAGTGTTCGTGCGAGCGCTCTCGCCGGGGATAGCCGCCTTGATGCTCATCGAGGCAATGCCACTAGTCAGCGCATAACCAAGGATGCCCCCCGTTTTGGCCTGGTTGGACACGGTGGCATCGATCCGCTTCATTGAAGGCGCTGCTCCATCCACCAGCAGGTAGACGCCGGGTGGATGCGGCACCGCAGGGTCTGCGGCATCCATCGAAAACGCCGCCGGGCCACCGGCCCCCGAACCGGAAGCCGATAGCATCGCTGCGATCACCGGACCGGAAACGCCCTGCTTCTTTAGCGCGATAATTTGATCCGTGGAGAGATCGTAGGTTCCAGGCGCGCTCTTGATCTTGGCGATGATAGCTTCGTCGCCAAGGTTGGCTTGGGTCAGCGCAATCACGGTGGCGTTGTTAAGGGTTTCCGCCGCTGCGGGGCTGGCCAACACTAGTCCCACAGCGAACAATATCGTCTTCAAGGTCATCACGCCCCCCGGTTTATTTCCTGCCAAGTGTTCGTACGCCATCACGGCCCGTTCGCCAAGCTACTCTGCAACCAATGCATTCCATGGTCTTAGCTGCTACTGAGGCGAGGGTTTCCACCTTGAGATCGATCGACGCGGCGCCCGTCATCCCATCCCTGTGCTGATCAACGAAGCGTCACCCATCGGCCGCCGCCTATCACTGCTCAGGCCGAGCCTCTACGACCATCAGTCGTTCCGTGCTCTACCATTCGAGCAGCGATAGCCCTCCTTAACGACCGCGCGGCCGGCTTTCAGCCCAGCGCCTTTTTCAGCAGCTCGTTGACGACGCCCGGATTGGCCTTGCCGCCCATCGCCTTCATTGTCTGGCCGACGAAGAAGCCGAACAATTTGTCCTTGCCTGAGCGGTAGTCAGCCACCTTGTCCTCGTTCGCGGCCATCACCTCGGCGATCACCGCCTCGATCGCGCCGGTGTCGCTGGTCTGCTTGAGCCCGCGTTCCTCGACGATCGCGCCAGCGCCCTGCCCGGTTTCGAGCATGATCTCGAACACCTGCTTGGCAAGCGTGTTCGAGAGCGTACCGTCCGCAACCAGGCCGAGCAGTTCGGCTGCCTGTGCGGGGCTGACCGGTGATTCCTCGATCCCTTTGCCGAGCCGGTTGAGCGCGCCGAACAGCTCCGACGTAACCCAGTTCGCCGCCGCGACCGGCTTCGTGCCCGCGTCGAGCAGCGCATCGAACCAGCGCGCCGCCTCGACTTCGGCGGTCAGCACCGCGGCATTGTACGGCGTGATGCCGAGCGCTTCATAGCGGCGGCGCTTGGCATCGGGCAGCTCGGGCAGGCTTGCGCGGCATTCCGCCAGGAACGCCTCGTCGAGTTCGAGCGGCAAGAGATCGGGGTCCGGGAAATAGCGATAGTCATGCGCATCCTCCTTGGAGCGCATCGACCGCGTTTCGTTCCTGTCGGGATCATAGAGTCGCGTTTCCTGGACGATCCGCTCGCCGGCCTCGATCGCGTTGACCTGCCGGATCGCCTCCTGCTCGACCACCGCCATCACGAAGCGCACCGAGTTGACGTTCTTGGTCTCGGTCCGCGTGCCGAGCGGCTCGCCGGGCCGGCGCACACTGACGTTCACGTCGGCGCGCATCGAGCCCTGTTCCATATTGCCGTCGCAACTGCCGACATAGCGCAGGATCGAGCGCAGCTTGCGCAGATAGGCGCCGGCCTCGGCGGGCGAAGCCATGTCCGGGCGGCTGACGATCTCCATCAGCGCGACGCCCGAGCGGTTGAGATCGACATAGCTCTGGGTCGGATGCTGGTCGTGCATCAGCTTGCCGGCATCCTGCTCGACATGGATGCGCTCGACGCCGATCCGTTTGGTCGCATCGTCGGGGTTCTTGTCGTCGAGGCTGATCGTGATCGCGCCCTCGCCCACCAAAGGATGGTAGAGCTGGCTGATCTGATAGCCCTGGGGCAGATCGGCGTAGAAATAATTCTTGCGGTCGAACCGCGACCATGTGTTGATCTGCGCCTCGATCGCCATGCCGGTGCGCACCGCCTGGCGGATGCACTCGCGGTTCGGCACCGGCAGCATACCCGGCATCGCCGCATCGACCAGCGACACCTGGGTGTTGGGCTCGGCGCCGAACGCCGTCGCCGCGCCCGAGAAGAGCTTGGCGTTGGAGGTCACCTGGGCATGGACTTCGAGGCCGACCACGACCTCCCAATCGCCGGTGGCGCCACGGATGCGATATGCTGCTTCAGTCATGTCTTTCGGCCCTGCCTGTGCCGTTTCGGTCTCGGTTTCCGCTTCGGCTTGACCGAAAGCTTCGCCCGACTCCTCGAACCAAATTTGCGTACAAAAAACTGAACAAAGGTGTCTCGGAGAAAGTCGTGGACCAGCCCTCCGAGGAAATCTCCTACCACCAGGCCTCCGGCCGCGCGACGAACCCTGCCCGCTCCTCGAGCGCCAGCCCGGCGTTCAGCACGCCTTGCTCGTCGAGTGGCTTGCCGATGATCTGTAGCCCCAGCGGCAGCCCCGCCTTGTCGAGCCCGCCTGGAATCGACATCGCCGGCAAGCCCGCAAGCGAGCTGGGCACGGTGAAGACGTCGTTCAAGTACATGGCAATCGGATCGGCGCTCTTCTCGCCCAGCGCGAACGCAGCCGAGGGTGCGGTAGGCGTCAGCAATAGATCGCAGCTTTCCCATGCCAGCTCAAAATCGCGCGCGATCAGGGTGCGGACTTTCGATGCCTGGGTGAAATAGGCGTCGTAGAAGCCGGCCGAGAGCACATAGGTGCCGATCATGATCCGGCGCTTCACCTCGTCGCCGAAACCGGCAGCGCGGGTGGCGGCATACATGTCCTGCAGGTTCGCGCCGTCGGGCAAGTCACGCAGGCCGTACCGCACGCCGTCATAACGCGCGAGGTTCGAAGACGCCTCGGCCGGCGCGATGATGTAATAGGCCGGCAGCGCATATTTTGTATGCGGCAGCGAGACCTCGACGATCTCGGCGCCCGCGTCCTTCGCCCAGTCGATGCCCCGCTGCCAGAGCGCCTCGATCTCGGCAGGCATATTGTCGACCCGATACTCCTTCGGAATACCGATTCGCTTGCCCGCCAGGCTGTTCGACAGCCCCGCTTCCCATTTCGGCACGTCGAGCTGAAGCGAGGTCGAATCCTTCGGATCGAACCCGGACATCGCCTCGAGCATGATCGCGCAATCGCGCACGTCGCGCGCCATCGGCCCGGCCTGGTCGAGCGACGAGGCGAACGCAACCACGCCCCAGCGCGAGCAGCGGCCATAGGTCGGCTTGATCCCCGAAATGCCGGTAAAGGCAGCCGGCTGGCGGATCGAGCCGCCGGTATCGGTCCCGGTCGCCGCCGGGCACAACCGCGCCGCAACCGCAGTCGAGCTGCCGCCCGAGGAACCGCCCGGGGCGAGCGGCGCATTGCCGCCGTCATTGCGCCGCCACGGCGAGATCACATTGCCGAATGCGCTGGTCTCATTGGACGAGCCCATCGCGAACTGGTCCATGTTGAGCTTGCCGAGCATCCCGGCGCCCGCTTCCCACAGCTTGCCCGAGACGGTCGATTCATAAGGCGGGGTGAAGCCTTCGAGGATATGGCTCGCCGCGGTCGAGGCGACGCCCTTGGTGCAGAACAGGTCCTTCATCCCGATCGGCACGCCGGCAAGCGGCTTGAGCGTCTCGCCCGCCGCCCGTGCTGCATCCGCAGCGTCGGCCGCGGCAATGGCGTGATCGGGCGTCTCGACCAGAAAGGCGTTGAGCACCTTGGCCTTGCTCACCTTGGCGACGAACGAATCCGCTACCTCACGCGCCGAGAAGCTGCCCGCACGGACACCGTCGCGGATCGCCGCGACGCCGAGATCAGTAAGGTCGGTCATTCGATCACCTTGGGCACGGCGAAAAAGCCATGCTCCGCCACCGGGGCATTGGAGAGCACCGCGTCCCGGACATTGCCGTCAGTGACGACATCGTCGCGCAGGCGCAGATGGTTGGGGATGACGGTGGTCATCGGCTCGACCGACGAGGTGTCGACCTCGCCGAGTTGCTCGATCCAGCCCATGATATTGTCGAGCTCCGGCGCAATGCGCGCGGCCTCTTCCTCGGTGATCGCGATGCGGGCAAGGCTCGCGATCTTCTTCACTGTTGCGATATCGACTGACATGGCCGCGCGGCTAGCAGAGCGCGCCGTCAACGCGCAACCTATTCGAACGGATCGCGCGCCTGAAAGGAGCACACAACCGTCCTCAAGCTCCCGTTGGCAATCTCGGACCGGATCACGATTGCAAGCGCCGCGTTCCTGCGGCACGGCACGTCGCGCTGCCCAATGGAGTTCGAGGCTTGGCCCGGAAGTTCCTCTATATCTTCGCTGTCCTCATCGTGCTCGCGATCGCCGGAGGCTTTGCCTATCGGCTGTTCCCGATGCAGATCATGCGCCTGTCGATGGTGCCGAGCGCGCCGTTCGAGGCGCAGCCGCGCGCCGCGCCCAACGCCTATGCCGATCCAAAGATGTGGCTCGCGCGGCCTGACAAGCCGGGCAATCCAGCCTTGTGGACGCCCCCCGGTTACAAGCCCGCGCCCGCGCCCGAGGCAGCGGTCTTCTTCATCCACCCGACCTCCTATCTGGAACGCGCGCAGTGGAACGCGCCGCTCGACAACCAGGAAGCCAATGACCGCGCCGCCCTGTTCCTCCGCGCCCAGGCGAGCGCGTTCAACGAGATCGGGGCGATCTGGGCGCCGCGCTACCGCCAGGCGACTTTCGGGGCGTTCCTCACCAACCAGGCCGAAGCCGAAAAGGCGCTCGATCTCGCTTATGGCGATGTTGTCATCGCCTTCGACCAGTTCCTGAAAGAGGCGGGCGACCGCCCGATCATCCTGGCCGGACATAGTCAGGGCGCGCTCCACCTGACGCGCCTGCTTCGCGACCGGATCGCCGGAACGCCGCTCGCGAAACGCGTGGTCGCCGCCTATGTCGTCGGCTGGCCAATCTCGAAGACGGCCGATCTGCCCCGCCTCGGCCTGCCCGAATGCGCCACGGCCGATCAGGCCGGCTGCATCCTCTCCTGGCAGAGCTTCGGCGAGCCAGCCGATCCATCCGGCATCCTCGACACATTCGACGCCACCACGGGTTTCACCGGCGCGCCCCGCAAGGGCACGGCAATGGTCTGCACCAACCCGATCACCGGAACCCCGGGTGCCGCCGCGCCCGCAACCGCGAATCTCGGCACGCTCGTCCCTTCAGCCGACCTGGGGAGTGCGACGATCGAGGCGCGGCAGGTTCCGGCGCGCTGCGACGGGCGCGGGCTGTTGCTGATCGGCACGCCGCCCAATCTCGGCAACTATGTGCTGCCCGGCAACAATTACCATGTCTATGATTACAGCCTGTTCTGGGCGAACGTCCGCGCCGATGCCGCGCGGCGGCTGGCGGCGTTTGGGAAATGAGGGGCGCTATCGCTCCAGCTTGTCCCTCACCGTCATTCCGGACTTGTCCTGGCGTTCGAGCTTTGGCTTTCCCCCGGAAAGCCAAGATTGTGTTCGGGGAACACAATCTCGCTCGAACGCATCGCGCCGCAAACACAACAATGGTGGCGTTCGCCGAACCATGGACCCCGGAACAAGTCCGGGGTGACGGTTGGTTTCGGGCCACCTGGCTGCCATGATCACCACCGACCGCGCCCTTTTCCGAGACGCCCTGCCCAACGCCGGTCGTCTGATCGGCCTCGATGTCGGTACCAAGACGATCGGCACCGCACTCTGCGATGCCGGGTGGAGCTTCGCCAGCCCCGCCCTGCTCATCCGCCGCACCAAATTCCAGAAGGACAAGGCGGCGCTCGCCGCGTTCATCGCCGAGCAGCAGGTGAAGGGCATCGTCATCGGCCTGCCGCTCAACCTGACGGACGGCAGCGAGAGCCCGCGCAGCCAGTCGAGCCGCGCTTTCGCCCGCAATATGGAGGATCTCGGCCTGCCGATCCTGCTCCAGGATGAACGCTGGTCGACCCAGGCCGTCACCCGTACCCTGATCGAACAGGATGTTAGCCGCGCAAAGCGCGCCGAACTCGTCGACAAGATGGCGGCAGCCTATATCCTGCAGGGTGCGATCGACGCGCTGACGAGCTGACGATCCTTATGCCGATGGTGCGCGGCGGCTGTTCATTTGCGGCGTCCGCTGCCTATTACGACCTTGGTCGTGGCAGTCTTGCCCCGCGCCGTCCGCTATCGCTGCCGACAGTCCGGACGTGACAGAGTTGGGGAGTGAGATGCGCAAGGCCAGGATGCTCGGAATAGTGATCGCCTTGGCCTCGCTGCCGTCGATTGCCGCGGCGTCGACCACATCGGTGATGACCAGGTTGCCGGACGATCCCAATATCGTGGTCGCCAAGGGCGTCGGCGATGGCCGCACTGACGACACCGCTGCGATCCAGGCCGCGATCGACCAGGCTCATGCCAGGACCGGCGAGGGCATCGTGGCCCTGCCGTCAGGCCGGTATCGCATCACTCGCAGCATTCTCGTGCCACAGGGGATGCGCCTCTATGGCGTCGGCGCGACGCGGCCGGTGTTGGTGCTGGCGCCGAACACGCCGGGATTTCAGCGCGGCGTTTCCAACATGGTGATCTTCACCGGCGGCGACCAGTATCAGGTCGGCCAGATCCCCATTCCGGTGCCTTCCGTTGTGCCGCGTGACAAACCGGTGCGCGATGCCAACTCGGCGACCTTCTATTCGGCGATGAGCAACATCGACGTCGAGATCGGCGAGGGGAACCCGGCCGCCGCCGCCATCCGCTTTCACGTCGCGCAGCACGCCTTTCTGACTCACATGGATTTCCGTCTGGGCTCGGCTTTTGCCGGCATCTACCAAGCCGGCAACGAAATGGAGGACGTGCATTTCCATGGCGGCCGCTATGGCATCGTCAGCGAGAAAACCTCCCCCGCCTGGCAGTTCACGCTGCTCGATTCGAGCTTCGACGGCCAGCGCGAAGCCGCGATCCGCGAACATGAGGCGGACCTGACCCTGGTCAATGTGACGATGCGGAACGCGCCAGTCGGGATCGACATCGACAAGGGCTATAGCGACAGCCTGTTCGGCAAGGATGTGCGTTTCGAGAATATCTCGAAGGCCGGCGTGATCATCAGTAATGAGGACACAAGCTACACCCAGATCAGCTTCCAGAATGCGCTGGCGAGCAATACACCCGTCTTCGCACGCTTTCGCGACAGCGGACGTTCCGTCACGGGCAAGGGTAACCGCTATCGCGTCACCGATTTCGGCTACGGCAAGACCTTGGCCGGCCTCGGCGAGATGGGCCAGTACGAAACGGTGATGAAGGCCGAGCCGCTGGCGGTGATGCCGGCGCCGCGCGACGCGGTGATCCGTGCGCGGCCGCCCCAGGCGGACTGGATCAATATCCGCACGCTGGGTGCGAAGGGCGACGGCAAGGCAGACGATACCGCCGCCATCCAGCGCGCTGTCGATGCCCACCGCATTCTCTATTTCCCGACCGGCTTTTACCGCGTCACCGATACCATCCACCTCAAGCCGGACACGGTCCTGATCGGCCTCCACCCCAATCTCACTCAGCTGTTCATACCCGATCGCCAGCCCGGCTTTCAGGGCGTCGGCGCACCGAAGCCGATCATCGAGGCGCCAAAGGGCGGACATAACATGGTCACCGGTCTCGGCCTGTTCGCAGGGCGGATCAACCACCGCGCAATGGCGTTGCTGTGGAAGGCCGGCGCCGATTCGCTGGTCGACGACGTCAAGATAATGGGTGGCGGCGGCACCGCGCTCGCCGACGGCAAGTCGCAGGATATCTACGCCCGTCCCGGCGGCGATCCCGTGGCGAATAATTGGTGGGACGCGCAATATCCCAGTTTCTGGGTGACCGATGGCGGCGGCGGCACCTTCGCCGATATCTGGAGCCCGGATACTTTCGCCCAGGCCGGCTTCTATGTGTCCGACACGGATACGCCGGGCCATGTCTATGAGCTCTCCGCCGAGCACCACGTCCGCAACGAGATCGTGCTCGATCACGTGCGTCATTGGGAGCTGATCGCGCCCCAGACCGAACAGGAAGTCGGCGAGGGAATGGATTCGGTATCGCTCGAGCTGCGCGATTCGAGCGACATCCTGATTGCCAATTACCACGGCTATCGCGTCACGCGGACCTGGCATCCCGCCCGCATGGCGGTGAAGCTGTACAACTCCACCGACGTCCATTTCCGGAATGTCCATGTCAACGGCGAAAGCGGCTTCGCGACATGCGATGAAAATGGCTGCGCGACCTTTCTGCGCGCCGGCAAGTTTCCGTTCGAGAATGCGCTGCTCGACAAGACCAGCGGCCTCGAAGTCCGCGAGCGCGAGTTCGCACGGCTCGACGTGCCGGCCGGGCGTTCGCAGCCGGCACCGCCACAGCGGCCCGCCTGCCTGCCGGCGGACTCCAGCGTCCGCAAGCTGGAAGACGGGTTCTTCTCGATCTCCGGGGCCGCCGTCGATGCCGCGGGCAAGCTCTACTTCGTCGAGCATCGTTTCCAGCGCATCTATAGCTGGGACGCAGCCACGGGCCTCCAGCTAGTGCGCGACATGCCAACCGATCCGGTCAATCTCGCGGTGGCGAAATCGGGCGATCTCATGGTGTTGTCGTCACTGGGCCCGCAGGCGAGCGTCTACAGCTTCGATCCCGCCAGCCACGATGGCGCCCTGACGACGATCGAGCCGACCCCGACACGATCGCACCCCGATGCGCTGACGCTGCTGCCCGGCAATTGGTGGATCAACGGCGAGTTCAAGGACCAGCTCGATCCCGACACCGGCCGGTTCACCACACTCGCCGAGATGTTCGCCGGCGCCGTCGCCACCCCCAAGGCGCGCGAATATGTCTCACCGGACGGCAGCCTGGCGCTGCCCGCCTTCCGCGTCCTCCAGCAGGGACCGCCCGACCATAACGGTTGGCGCTGGTCGGATTCGCTCGACGCCTATGGCTTCGTCGGAGCGAAGACGGGCGAGCGCGTGCTGGTCAGCAACGAATCCGAGGACACCGTCTACAGCGCCCTGCTCGGCCCGGGTGGCGCTCTCACCGACCTGAAACACTTCACGAACCGCGGCGGCGAGAGCGTCGCGGTGGGCCCCGGCGGCAATGTCTTCGTCGCCAACGGGCAGGTGTTCGCCTACGCTCCGGACGGCAAGCCGCTCGGCCGGATCGACGTGCCCGAACGCCCGCTCCAGCTGATCTTCGGCGGCGCCGATCATCGCACGCTGTTCATCCTGGCGCACCACGCCCTCTACGCGGTGGACATGTGATGCCCGTGCCTGCGCACTGACAAGCCGACGCCCCTTCGGCTAACCTATATGGTCCGATACTGTCCCCCGGGGCGGCCTGGTGCTTGGGGAAGACGCAGACGAGTGGACCCGTTGCGGCGATCTTGATGGTTACGGCTATGTTGTTCCCGTTCCAGGCTATGCCGCAGCTATGGCGGCGCATTAAGCATGTGTGCGCTCATGCGAGCGACAAGATCCCGCCACCGAAACGCGAAACCGCGTGGGAGGAGAAGCTTGAAACGCGCGATGGGCTGAACCTTTTCCACACCCATGAAAACGATGACAATCTGATCAGACCCGGCGACCGGTCACGCCACGCGAGTTGGCCGCTTAGCAACCAGTGACCGGCGTGCCTGCCGATCGCGCCCAACCCGAGCGGCCACTGGAGTTAAAACTCCGTAAGAAGTTAGGCATTAGATGCCAATCCAGTTGAGCAGGGGTGAGCACAGACGATGGCCTATGGCTTGTACATTAAACCGGTATATGGGAAATATCCGAAAGTTGTATCTCTTGATGAGAGATTTGACAAGAACTTCCGCCTAAAAAAGGAATATAACCAGCCAACGAAGAATGAAGATGGCGAAGCCACAGTAGATCGTGATCGCATTCTGCCGAACCATATCCAATGGAAGGATAGTGCGGGTCGC
>Ga0207687_10000565_pt1 | contig 24994 bp, 23 predicted proteins | sample KBSM54metaG_FD_184399 | JGI IMG/M metagenome (GOLD analysis project Ga0207687, IMG submission 184399) | Miscanthus rhizosphere microbial communities from Kellogg Biological Station, Michigan, USA - KBS M5-4 metaG (SPAdes) (version 2) | ecosystem: Host-associated > Plants > Roots > Rhizosphere >...
CCGCCACGGTACGAACGTCCGCACCGCCGCCGGCATTCACGCCTGCCCCTACCGGCTTTGGCCGTCGCGGGCTCTGATCGCCGCTGAAATATTGGCAAATCCCAATAATTCGTCCCACGCCCGGCGCGGCCTGACGAGACATGTTGCTGCGGTGCGGCAAACAGAGGAACTCCGCTTTAAGAGTCGGGTTGATCGCTGACCATCAAGTGGAGGAATTGATAATGCATTTCAGACTCTTGTCCGTCGCCATCGCTGGCGGCGCGCTGGCCGTGGCAGTTCCCGCGGCGGCGCAGACCGCACCGGCCACGACGCCCGGGCAAACGGCGCCAAGCACACCCACTACGACAACGCTTCCCCCGAGCTCGGCCGCGCCGGACGCGACGGGCCAGGCGACGACGACCACAACCACGACAACGGACGCTTCGGCGCCAACCCCCGACGCTTCAGCCAGCACCACGGCGACGACGCCCGATGCGACGGCTACAACCGATACGACAACGACCACCACGAAGAAGAAGCACAAGACGCATTGATCCGATGCGGGCGGGCGGCGCCAGGAGTTCCTGGCGCCGCCCGTTCACTCCAGGAGCGCTTTGGGCCAGAACCCCTTATAAACTCGGGTCGATCAGGTATTTCTCGCCCGTCGTCTTGCGCTGATAGGCCGCGACGATCTCGGGCTTGAGCGCGTCGGCGAGGCTGATCGTCGCGCTATAGTGGCTGGCGAAGGTCGTGGTGAGTTCATCGACGACGCGCTGGCGCATGCGTGCGTTCACCTCCGGGCCGGCCTTCATCAGGAACGGCGTCAGCAGCCAGCCGCTGACGCTCCAGGACAGGCCGAAGCTGCGATCGAGCAGGGTCGGGCCGAAATCCAGCATGCCGTAGATATAGACCTGCTTGAAGACGCTCGAGCCATAGCGGCTATAGGTGGTGGCGTTGCGGTTGGCGGCCATTTCCATTGCGGTCAGGATCTGGCTCGCGAGCTTGCCCCCGCCGACCGCGTCGAAGCCGAGGGTCGCACCGGTTTCGGCGATGGCGTCAGTGAGCGCCGCCATGAAATCGGGCGCGGTGCTGTCGACGATATATCTGGCGCCGATCGCGCGCAGGATGTCGGCCTGTTCGGCGCTGCGGACGATGTTCACCAGCGGGATGCCGTCGGCGAGGCAGATCTTGTTGAGCATCTGGCCGAGATTGGAGGCCGCGGCGGTGTGGACGATCGCCTTGTGGCCCTCAGCCTTCATCGTCTCGGTAAAGGCGAGTGCGGTGAGCGGGTTGACGAACATCGAGGCCCCGTCCGCAGCGGTGGCGCCCTCGGGCAGCGGGATGCAGTCGCTGACCCTGAGCTTGCGATACTGGGTGTACATGGCGCCCCCGATCATCCCGACCTTGCGGCCGATGAGGTGCGCTGCAGTCTCGCCGGCCTGAACCACCGTGCCTGCACCCTCATTGCCGACCGGCATCGCCTGATCGAGCCGCGCCCCCAGCATTGCCATGCGCTGGGGCGGAATGGTTGCGGTGAGAATGGGGCGATCGGGCGTGCCGCCGGCCTGCATTGTCGAGAGATCGGCCGGGCCGAGCAGCAGGCCGAGATCGGACGGATTGATCGGCGAGGCCTCGACCCGGACGATCACCTCGTCAGGGCCGGGCTGATCGAGCGTGACCTCGACCAGGTCCAGCCGCAGCATCGCGTCGCTGGTGACCGTCGATCGCAATTCCAGCCCCGTCAGTGCCTCACTCATCATCACTCTCCTGTGTTTGCGATTGTCTGGGCTGGTGGATGGCCGCTGGTCAACCGCCGATTGCGACACGGTTGCGATGCGCGGCGGGGAGGGCAATAAGGTTACCCTGTCGTTCAGGCTTTCGGGGGAATCGCCATGGCCAGTCTTTCTGTCCGCCGCAGCGGGCGCTGTTTCATTGCCATTGTCATGCTTGGGATGAGCGCTGGCGCGCTTGCCGAAACCATCACCATCAGCGGCCGTTTCCCGGCGCAGAACCGCGAGGCGAGCTATTTGAGAAAGCTCGCGATCGACCGGTTCGGCGGGCGTGACGGCGAGCAGCTCGCCAATGCGATCACCAGCGCTCTTGGCCAGGCGAGCAACGGCAGCGGGCCGCATTTCACGCTGCTGGGCGGCGGCGGGGTCGGACCGGCACGCGCGCAGGGCATATTGAGCGGCTCGGCCAATTCGGACTGGGAGGAGCACAAGGTCCAGCTCACCCGCAACCGCTGTGTCGAGCGCGCCGCGCCGAAAGAGGGCGAGCGCGAGGGGGAGTGCACCAAGAAGGCCGATGTGCCCGTGCCCTGCACCGAGCGGACGACCAGCCTGACCGCATCGTTGCGTATCGTGCGCATATCGGACGGTGCGATCGTCTACAGCGCGAACAAACCGCGCAGCGAAACGGTGAGCTGGTGCATTGGCGAAAGCCCGCCGAACAGCGCCGAGGCGACGATCGCAGGGATGATCGGCGGGATCGCCAATGAGGTGCGCGGCGAGATCGCGCCGCATGGCGAGACCTATCGCATCCGTTTTCGTGAAGACCGGGCCGGCCTGTCAAAAGAGGTTGGCGCGCGGTTCAAGGAGGTCGTGAAACTCTCCCAGCGCGATGTCGCCGCTGCCTGTGCGGCCTGGGCCGAGATCGACCGCGAACAGCCCGGGCAGCTTTCGACTGTCTTCAACCTCGGGCTTTGCGCCGAGCAGCGCGGGGAATATCCGGCCGCGCTGGCCCTCTATCAGCGCGCCGCGACGATGAAGCGGAGCGACGATATCAACACAGCGGTTGGGCGTGCCGAGGCGCTGATCGCTGGCGCTCAGGACGAGGCCCGGTTCCGGGCGCAACACTAGCATGGCGAGGCGGATCCTGCCTCGAACGGGATAATACGAAGGCGCGCAATCGCACTCCATTAACCCTTTCCGCACTATCCGGAGGGGATGAACAGGCGCCAGGAATTCACACCGGCCAGCCCGCATTTTCTCGATCGTTTTCGGCACGCCGCGCCGTTGCCCGATGCCGTATATCGTGAGTTGATCGACATGCTGTTCAGCATGGCGGTGCCGGTCGTCTATCTGGGCAGCGTCTTTGTCGGCGTGACCGCGCTGGTCGAATGGCAGTGGCACGATCCGGTCGTTGCGATCCTGTCGGCACTCGGCGCGATCGTGACGATGCTCCGCCTGCTGGTGATCCGTGGCTATCGGCGGCGCCGGACGGCTGACGACATAGCCGTTATCAGGCTCTGGGAGCGGCGCTATGCGATCGGCAACTATGCCTTTGCGCCGCTGCTCGGCCTGTTCAACGCGCGGATGCTGATGTTCCATTATCCGCTGGTGCATATGGTCGCGGTAAGCCTGGTGTTCGGTTTCGGCGCCGGGGTGGTGTCGCGGATTTCGATCCGTCCGGTGATCTGCGTGACGAGCCTTTTGCTGGCGGTGGTGCCGACCGTGATCGGCCTGGCACTGCACGCGTTGATGGAAAATGGCGGCGAGCTCCATAGCGAATTCTTCGCGATCGAGGCGCTGCTGCTGGCGACCACGGCCTTGCTCAGCCTGCACAGCCTCGACCATCTCTATCGTACCATGGTGACTCATCTCACCGCCAAGCATGATCTGAGCTCGCTCGCCCGGCACGACGCGCTGACCGCATTGCCCAACCGGCTGATGCTGCGCGAGGCGTTCCAGCGCGACTTCGCCGCCACGGCAAAGACGAATGCCAATCTGGCTGTCCATTTCCTCGATCTCGACGGCTTCAAGGCAGTCAATGACGTGCATGGCCACCCAGCGGGCGACGAGGTGCTGCGCGAAGTGGCGAACCGGCTGCTCGGGACGGTGCGCGCCGAGGATACCGTGTCGCGGCTGGGCGGCGACGAGTTCGTCGTGCTCCAGACCAGGATGGCGGAGGACAGCGAAGCGGAAATGCTCGCGCGCCGGATCATCAAGAAGTTGACTGTGCCTTATTCGTTCGAGGGCAAGGAATTGCGCATCTCGGTGAGCGTCGGGATCGCGATCGCGCCGCGTGACGGGTCTGATCTTGAGCGCCTGATCACCTGCGCCGACACCGCGCTCTACCGCGCGAAGGGGCGCGGCAAGGGACAGTTGTTCTTCTATGAAGGCGAGCTGCCCGAGGCCGCGAAACAGGCGGTCGGATAGGGCGCTTCCCCGGGATGCGCCCGGCGTGTACCAGTCGGGGCGATGAAAGCCCTGGTCGACCCCGATAATGCCCTGGCGCACGGCCTGGCAACGATCCGCACCCAGTTTCAGGTGCCCGCATCCTTCCCCACCGAGGTCCTTGCCGCTGCCGATGAAGCGGCGAAGCGGGCGCCGACCGCGCATGTCGATCGCACCGCCTGGCCGTTCGTCACGCTTGATCCGGCGAGCTCGACCGACCTCGACCAGGCCTTCACCATCGATCGCAGCGGCGACGATCTGCTGCTGCATTATGCGATCGCCGATGTGGCGTGGTTCGTCGACGATGGCGGCGCGATCGATGCCGAGGCATGGCGTCGTGGGACGACCCTGTATCTGCCCGACGGCAAGGCGGGGCTCTATCCCCCGGTGCTGAGCGAGGGCGCGGCGAGCCTGTTGCCCGATGGGCCGCGGCCGGCGGTGATCTTCACGGTGCGGGTGGCGCCGGATGGCGGCGTGACACTGGACGGCGTCGAACGGGCGATCGTCCGCAGTATCGCCAAGCTTGCTTATGATGGTGTCCGCGACGGCGATCTGCCGGCCGGCTTTGCCGAGCTTGCCGACCGCATCGAGGCGGCCGAGGACCGGCGCGGTGCGGCGCGGGTCGATCCACCCGAGCAGGAAGTGGATGCCGTCCCGGGGGGCGGCTACGAACTCGCCTTCCGCCCGCGGCTGCTGTCCGAGGATCGCAACGCGGCGCTGTCGCTGGCGACCAACCTCGCCGTCGCCGATGCGCTCGAGTCGCATCATACCGGGCTGTTCCGGGTGATGGCGCCGCCCGATGCGCATGCCGTGCAGCGGTTGCGCCACACCGCGTGCGCCTTCGGGCTGACATGGCCGGATTCGCAGACGCTCGAGGCCTATGAACGCACGCTCGATGCGGCGAATCCGAAACAGGCGGCCTTCATGCTTGCGATCCGGCGGGCAGGGGCGGGCGCATCCTATGTGCCGTGGCGCGAGGGTGTCGTGCCCTGGCATGCGGCGATGGCGGCGACCTATGCCCATGCGACAGCGCCGCTGCGACGTCTCGCCGACCGCTATGTGGTGCGCGCGACGCTTGCGATTGCCAATGGCGAGCCGGTGCCTGACGTCGTGACGTCCGCCTTCACCCAATTACCCGGGGTGATGGCGCGCGCCGATAGCCTGGGCGGGCAGATCGACCGGGCGGTGATCGATCTGGCCGAGGCGGTGATGCTGAAGGACAGCATCGGGCAGATCCTGCCGGCGGTCGTCACTGATGTCGACGAGCGCGGCGCGCGGATTCAGTTGCGGGACATGCCCGTCGTGGCACGCGTCGCGGCGCATGGCGTCGGGCCGGGCGATGTTTTTCAGGTCAGGCTGACTGCGGCCGACCCCGAGCAGCGTAGCGTCAGTTTTCAGCGGATTAGCTGATTCTGTTTCCAGCTTTTATGAAGTCGACAAAAGCGCGCAAGGGTGCCGGCAGATGGCGGCGGCCGGGATAATAGAGGAACGGGCCTGAAAAGGGCTGCCACCAGGATTCGAGCACCGGCTCGAGCGCACCGCTGTCGAGATGGGGGCGCAACCAATCCTCGAACAGGTGAACGATACCCAGGCCGTCGATCGCCGCGCTGATCTTGAGATCGGCCCCCGCGCCCGAGCGTATGACCAGCGGCCCGGCCGGATCGATCCTGACGACCTCGCCCTCGCGCTCGAATTCCCAAGGTGGCGCCATACCGCTGGCGAAGCGGATGCTGAGACAGGCATGGCCGAGCAGGTCGCGCGGGTGCTGCGGGCGGCCGTGCCGATCGAGATAGGCGGGGGAGGCGGCGGTGGCGAAGCGCTGGATACGCGGGCCGATCGGCACCGCGATCATGTCCTGTTCGAGCCGCTCGTCATAGCGGATGCCGGCATCGCAGCCGGCCGCCAGGATATCGACGAAACTGTCCTCGACCATCACTTCCAGCCTGATGTCGGGATAGGCTTTCAGGAAAGGCGGCACGATCGCGGGCAGCACGAGACGTGCCGCCGCGCCAGGCACGTTGAGCCTGAGCGTGCCGGTCGGCCGGTCGCGAAAATCATTGACCACATCCAGCGCCGCCTCGAGCTCGCCGAGCACCGGCACGAGGCGCTCGAGCAGCCGCGCGCCTGCCTCGGTCGCGGCGACGCTGCGGGTGGTGCGGTTGAGCAGGCGCACGCCCAGCTTTGCCTCCAGCCGTCGCACCGCCTCGCTCAGGCTCGACGCGGACACGGCACTTGCCCGCGCGCCCTCGCGGAAACCGCCGGCATGGGCGACCGCGACAAAAGCGGCGAGATCGTCGAGTTCCATCTTCATTGTACGTATTCCCGCACGGTTCGTGCCGATTAGCAGGGCTTATCGCGCAGGCCAAGCGCGGCCATATCCGTGCCTCGTCACAGGAGACAGATCATGACCGATATTTCAGCAGCCGGGACCTTCGCGCTCGGCGGGCATCAGGTAAACCGGCTCGGCTATGGCGCGATGCAGCTCGCCGGGCCGGGCGTGTTCGGCCCGCCGCGCGACCATGACGCCGCGATCGCCGTGCTGCGCGCGGCGGTGGCGAATGGGGTCAACCATATCGACACTAGCGATTTCTACGGGCCGCACGTTACCAACCAGCTGATCCGCGAGGCTTTGCACCCCTATCCGGACGATCTGGTGATCGTGACCAAGGTGGGCGCGCGGCGCGGCGATGATGCCTCCTGGATACCAGCGCTCAGCCCGGACGAGCTGGTCAGCGCGGTCCATGACAATCTGCGCAATCTCGGGGTGGAGGCGCTTGACGTGGTCAATCTGCGCGTCGGCGGCATTCATGGGCCGGATGAAGGGTCGATCAGCGAGGGGTTCACCACGCTCGCCGAGCTGCAGCGGCAGGGGTTGATCCGCCATCTCGGGGTGAGCAATGTGACCTCGGCACAGGTGGCCGAGGCGCGCGGCATCGCCGACATCGTCTGCGTGCAGAACCATTATAACCTCGTCCACCGCGATGATGATGCGCTGATCGACGAACTGGTCGGGCAGGGGATCGCCTATGTGCCGTTCTTCCCGCTTGGTGGCTTCACGCCGCTGCAATCCTCGACCCTGTCCGATGTCGCGGGGCGGCTCGGGGCGACGGCGATGCAGGTGGCGCTTGCCTGGCTGCTCCACCGGGCGCCGAACATCCTGTTGATCCCGGGCACTTCGTCTGTGGGGCATCTGCGGGAGAATCTCGGGGCGGCTGCACTGGTGGTTCCTGCCGAGGTGCTGGCTGAACTCGATGCGATTGGCGAGAGCGTGACGTCTTGACGTCATCCGGGAATGGCTTTTTAGTAATGTGATAACGTATCTTTTTGCTTGACTCGCTCCAGTCCCTGGTTTCAACCTTGGGGCAGGGAGAAAAGCCATGGCGGACACCGAGATCCTGTTTCCGGAACCCTGTCACGAAGACTGGGAGACAATGCATCCGGATGGCCGCGCCCGCCTGTGTGACGCATGCGGCAAGAAGGTGCATGATCTCAGCCGCTATACGCCGGAAGAAGCCGACGGCCTGCTCTTCGGCGACCAGGGTCCAGCGTGCCTCAGGGTGACGATCCTGCCCGATGGCCGTGTCGCCACCTTGCCCGGCCGAAGGGGCAAGCTGCTGATGGCGGCGATTGCCACGCCCGCGCTGCTGCTGGCCGCCGCGGGCGCCTCGGCGGGGCCGCATATGGGGGCGATCGCCGGATCGGTCTCCACCGCCGGGGCGCCGGTTCGCGTAACCGCGGTGGCGGCCGGCCTGCGACGCTCGACGCGGGTCGATGAGGGCGGCCTGTATCGTTTCGACCGGCTGCCGCCCGGCGTGTACAAGCTCGTCTTCTCGACCGACACGTCGCGGCAGTGGACGATCCCAAAGGTCGCCGTGCGCGCCAACCGTGTCACGGTACGCAACAGCTATGATCCCGAACTGCCGGTGTTCGTGACCGCCGGCGTGCCGGTGCCGATCCAACCGATACAGGCGCCGGCGAACGACCTGGCGCCGGCAGCGGAGGCGCATCCCGCCGGCGACTAGCCGGGCCGGCAATTTCCGCTCCATTGGGCCCGCGCCAGTTGGCGATCCTCGGCATAGCGCATAAGACCCGCGCTCGCGGACAAGGATCGGGGCCAGACAGATGCGACTTCTCGTGGTCGAAAACGATGCGCGCGAGGCGACGCGCTTGGTCGCCGAGCTAGCCGCTTTCGGCCATGACGCCATGATCGCGGCGGACGGGCGGGCAGCGCTCGCGATGGCCAGCGACGGCGAGTTCGACGCAGTGCTGCTCGACAGGCTCGCACCTTTTGTCGACGGCCTCGAGGTCGCCAGGCGGCTGCGCGAGCAGGGTATCGAGGTGCCGATTATCATGCTCAGCGCGCTTGGCGAGGTTGAGCAGCGCGTGGCGGGTCTTGATGCCGGCGCCGACGATTATCTGGTCAAGCCGGCTGCAACGATCGAAATCGATGCGCGGTTGCGGGCGATCACGCGGCGTGCGGCGAAGGCGAGCGAATCCGGGCTGATGCGGATCGGCGATATCGCCGTGAATGAAGTGAAGCATCGCGCGACCCGGGCCGGGCGCGGGCTGGAGTTGCGCAAGCTGGAATTCGAGCTGCTCTGCGAACTGATCCGCAATGCGAATGCGGTCGTCAGCCGCGAGGCGCTTTACCGGAACGTCTGGAAATATGACGCCATGCCGGCCACCAACATCGTCGAATCCTACATCCGCAGACTACGCGGCCAGCTCAACCGGCCGGGCGAACGCGATCCGATCGTGACGATCCGCGGCGTGGGGTACATGATCACCGACCGGAGCTGAGCCGCGCAATCCAAAAAAATCCCGGCCCGCGGACGAGCCGCGAACCGGGAGGGAGGGACCGGGCACGACCGGCGCAGGCGCCGGCCGTGAGCCGTTCGGGGGATCAGAACTTCGCGCTGAGCTCGGCACCAAAGGTGCGCGGCGCGTTGAAATTTCCGTAATCGCCGAGCACGCTGCCGACATTGCCGATCGTGACGATGTTGGGGACACCCGCCACCGCGTTCGACTGAACAGCCGGCAGGCTGTTCGACGGGTCGCGACGGAAGACATATTGCTTGTCGAACATGTTGCGGACCCAGACGCTGAGGGTCACTTTGGAGTAGGCCGTGTGAATGTCCGCCAGCGAGAAGCGGCCGTTCACGATGAACGATGCATCATTGTGCGTCGCGAACTGGTCAAACGACTGAGTCGATTGTGAGTAGTTCGCGTCTAGGTGCAGTTTCGCCGCGGTGCCGCCATCGCCGATCGGCAGGCTGTAATCGATCAAGCCGCTCGCCGCGTTTCGCGGGGTGAAGACGATGTAGAACTTCTGCAGCACCGTCGTCGAATTGCCGGTCGCAACGCCCGCTGAGGTGAATTCCTTGTACGTGACCGGAACTGCGGGGATGTCAGTATAGGTATAGGCATAGGACGCATTCAGCGTCAGCCCGGTGATCGGCTGCACCGTCAGGTCAGCCTCGATGCCGCGGATCTTGGTCGTGCCCGGGGCATTGAAGGTGACCAGGTTGTTGAAGTTGCCGGTCGCGGTTGGCTGGATGGTGCTGAGGTCCACCTGGCTGCCCTTGCGGTCCATGATATAGGCCGCGAGGTTGAAGCGCGCCCTGTGGTCCCAGAAATCGGTCTTCAGGCCGATTTCATAGGATTTGACGTCTTCGGGATTGAAGGCGCGGTAGTCCGACGTGCGCGAGCTGGCGCCACCGGCGCGATAGCCGGTCGAATATTTCGCATAGACGTGGATGTTCTCGCTGAAATCATAGGCGATTGTCGCCATCGGATTGAAGCGGTTCCAGGTCTTGTCGAGCGGCGCATAGTTCTGGAGGGCGAGTGTGGCCGCGCTCGCGGTGTCGTAGTTGATGTTGCGCGAGAAATGCAGGACGCCGCGCTTCTTGTCCTTGGTGTAGCGCCCGCCGACCGTCACATGAAGCTTGTTGTCGAAGAAGTTGCCGGTCACCTGGCCGTAAGCTGCATAGCTCTTCGACCAGACTTCCGATGCGCGGTCGATCGAGCAGCCGTTGACCGCCTTGCCGACAAAGAGGGGCGTGCTGGCGGTGCAGAAGGGGATCCCCACATAGTTTGCGCCCGTCACCGTGCCGCCGTTCACGATCGCAACGGCGCCGACCGAGTTGGGCGTCGCCGCATCATCGCCGACATGCTCGTTGAAATAATAGAGACCTGCGACATAATCGAAGTTCGAGATCGTGCCGACTGCCTGGAATTCCTGGCTGAACTGATGCTGGTTGAGATCCGCAAGGCTGTAACGGCTGAAGCCGCACGGTGCCGCCGCCGTGCAGGCAGCCGTCAGATTGACGACCGGCACGCGGTGCGCACCACCCGAGTTATCCCACTGGGTAGCCGATACGCCACGCCACGCGGTGATCGAGCGCAACTCGAGCTCTGGCGCAACCTTCCACTTGAAGGTGTTGGTGAAACCATGAGTCTTGTCGACGCTGACCTGTTGCGGCACGCCGATATCGGCTGTGTTCATACGGCTCGTGCCGTTGACCACCACGCCAGGCAGAAGCGAGCGGACAGTCCCTGAAACACCGGTATAGGCAGTGCCGGGAAGCACACAATTTGGCGCGTTTGCGAGCGAGGCCGGCGCCAAGTTCGTGCCGCCGCTCGGGCAGTTGTTCGGATTATAGTTGAGCAGCTGGCTGTAGAATGGCGTGTTCTTGTCCGTCGCGACGTCGTAGGAGAAATCGTCCGTGATGCCGTCGGTCGGCTGCCAGCGTACAGCGGCGCGGAAGCCCTGGCGGTCATAATAATTCCAGCCGACCGAATCGAGCATCGGATCCTTGGTGGTCGCGTCCTGGTGCTGGATGATGCCGTCGAGCTTCACGCTGAAGCCCTTGAACGCGGGCAGGTCGATATGGCCGTCCAGATTATACGCGCCGAAATTGCCGTAGCCGGCAGAAAAGCGGCCATCGAACTTGCCGCTCGGCGCCTTGGCGACGATGCTCAGCGCGCCGCCTTCGGTGTTGCGGCCGAACAGGGTGCCCTGCGGGCCCTTCAGCACTTCGATTCGCTCGATGTCGAACAGGCCGGCGTTCAGACCGTGCTGGCGGCCGAGATAGACGCCGTCGATATAGATGCCGACGCCCTGCTCGCGGGCGGGCTGGTTGGCGTCGAGCGGCACGATGCCGCGGATGCCGATGGTCAGCGCCGACTGGCGCGCCTCGAAGGTCGCGACACGCAGCGAGGGGACGCCGCCGTCAGCGAGATCATAAAGGCTCTGCACATGGCGATCGGCCAGCGACTTCGAGCTCATCACCGAGATGGCGATCGGCGTCGACTGAAGGTTCGTCTCGCGCTTGGTGGCGGTGACGACGATGTCCTGGATCTGCGCACCCTCGGTCGACTGAGGCTCATCGGCAGTGGCCGGCTGTGCCTTGCCCGCGTCCTCCGCAGCCGGTGTCGCCGGCGGCGTGGTTTCCGCGAAGGCCGGCGAAACAATGGTAGCCAGCAGCGCGGTGCCGACGAGCAGCCGCAGCTTGGAGGCCGATAGATAATGCATGAGTCATACCCCTTGGGAACGGACCTTTTGTCCTGCCGAGGAGGCCGCTACAGGGGAAAGAGGACAGTAATGTTACAGCCTTTGTAACATTAATAGAACATATTGTTCATTTTCGCGTCATTATCATATAATCGATGCCCATTTATTTACGACATCTCCATATCGATCAATATCGTAGTGAAGCATTATGAGTAAAGTTTGTGACGCGACTGTCATGAAAATTATTATCACGGCGTAATATTCCGACACGCGCAGGTTGCGCGTGACGATTTTCTCGGAATCGTCTCTTGGCCCGGCGATACGCTGGAAACGCACTCGGAGCGCACCCAACCCGCGCAAAGCGTCACCCGGTGGTTCCAGTCGCGAAAGAACCACGCTAACAGGCCCGGCATGGGCGAACCTTATTATATCACCACCGCGATCAGCTATCCGAACGGGCGTCCGCATATCGGCCACGCCTATGAGGCGATCGCGACCGATGCGATCGCGCGCTATCATCGCCAGGCGGGGCGCGACGTGCGGTTCCAGACCGGGACCGACGAGCATGGCCTGAAAATGGTGCAGACGGCGCGCGACCGTGGCGTCGAAACGCGCGCGCTTGCAGATGAAATGTCATCCTATTTCAAGGATATGGATGACAGACTGAACATCTCTTATGATCGCTTCATTCGTACCGTCGAGCCGGCGCATCATGCCGCCAGCGCAGCGATCTGGGAGGCGATGGCGGCATCGGGCGATCTCTATATGGATCGTTACGAGGGCTGGTATTCAGTCCGCGACGAGGCCTTTTATGACGAGAAGGAGCTGGTTGACGGGGAAGGGGGCAAGCTCTCGCCCCAGGGCACGCCGGTGGAATGGACCGCCGAGGAGACGTGGTTCTTCAGGCTCTCCAAATATCAGCAGCCCTTGCTCGATCTCTATGCGGCCCAGCCCGATTTCATCCTGCCCGAGGCCCGGCGCAACGAGGTGATGCGCTTCGTCGAGGGTGGGCTCTCCGATCTCTCGGTCTCGCGGACCAGTTTCGACTGGGGGGTGAAGGTGCCCGGCAGCCCGGGGCATGTGATGTATGTCTGGGTCGATGCGCTGACCAATTACCTGACCGGCGCGGGCTATCCCGACCAGCCCGAGGAACTGGCGCGCTGGTGGCCGGCCGATCTGCACGTGATCGGCAAGGATATCGTGCGTTTTCATGCCGTTTACTGGCCGGCCTTCCTGATGTCGGCGAAGCTGGCGCTGCCGAAACGGGTATTCGGGCATGGCTTCCTGCTCAACCGCGGCGAGAAGATGTCGAAATCGGTCGGCAACGTCACGGATCCGATCGAACTGGTCGAGCGGTTCGGCGTCGATGCCTTGCGCTATTTCCTGTTGCGCGAGGTCAGCTTCGGCCAGGACGGGAGCTATTCGGAAGAGGCGATCGTCACGCGTTGCAATGCCGATCTCGCCAATAATCTTGGCAATCTGGCACAGCGCTGCCTGTCGATCGTCGCCAAGAATTGCGGTGGCGTCGTGCCGTCAGCAAGCGCCCCGTCAGAAGCGGACGACGCCTTGATGACCAGCATCGCCGCAGCAGAAACCGGCCTGCACGCGGCAATGGGCGATCTCGCGATCCACAACGCGCTGGAAGCGGTGTGGTCGGCCGCGCGCGATGCGAACCAGTATTTCGCCGATGCGGCGCCCTGGAGCGTGCGCAAGACCGATCCCGAGCGCGCTGACACCATCCTCCACTTCACGATCGAAGCGGTGCGCCGGATCGCGATCATGGCACGCTGGGCGATCCCGGACGGGGCTGATCGGCTGCTCGAGCTGCTCGGCCAGGGCCCCGACGCGCGGAACTTCGATGCGCTGGCACGCCCGGTGGTGGCCGGCACCATCCTGCCGGCACCAAGCGGCGTGTTCCCCCGGCTGGAATATGAGGCGGAGTCAGCCTGATGTTCGCCGACAGCCATTGCCACCTCAATTACAAGGGGCTGGGCGAGCGGCAGCCCGAGATCCTGGCGCGGGCTCGGGCGCGCGGCGTCTCGGCGATGCTCAATATCGCGACCCGCGAAAGCGAGTGGGATGCGGTGATCGGCACCGCCGAGCGCGAGCCCGACGTCTGGGCCACGGTCGGGATCCATCCGCACGAAGCTGACCAGCATCCGGACGTCGGCACTGCGCGGCTGATCGAGCGCGCGCAGCATCCGCGCGTCGTAGGGATCGGCGAGAGCGGGCTCGATTATTATTATGACCATAGCGACCGGGACCGGCAGCGCGCGAGCTTCCGTGCGCATATCGCCGCGTCGCGTGAAACCGGGCTGCCGATCGTGGTCCACACCCGCGATGCCGAGGACGATACGGCCGAAATCCTGCGCGAGGAAATGGGGAAGGGGGCTTACCCCGGCGTCATCCACTGCTTCACCGCAAGCGGTGCCTTTGCCGATATCGCGCTCGAGCTTGGCTTCTATATCTCGATTTCGGGGATCGTGACCTTCAAGAACGCGAAGGATCTGCAGGAAACCGCGGCAAGGCTGCCGCTCGACAGGCTGCTGATCGAGACTGACGCGCCCTTTCTCGCGCCCGTGCCGCACCGGGGCAAGACCGGCGAGCCGGCGTTCGTGGCGGATACGGCCGAGTTCCTGGCCAAACTGCGCGGCGAGGATCTCGCCATGCTGGCCGAGGTGACGTCAGCCAATTTTCACACGCTGTTCGCCAAGACGTCAGCGTGAAGATCCGCATCCTCGGCTCGGGCACCTCGTCAGGCGTGCCGCGGATCGGCAATGACTGGGGCGATTGCGACCCGACCGAGCCACGCAACCGCCGGACGCGCGCCTCGGTGCTGGTCGAGACCGCGACAACGCGCATCCTGGTCGATACCAGCCCGGATATGCGCGAGCAGCTGCTGGCCGCGAATGTCGGCACGGTCGATGCGGTGATCTGGACGCATGATCATGCCGACCACACGCACGGCATCGACGATCTGCGCCAGATCTATCATGCGGTCGGCGGGCCGGTGCGCGGGCTGGCACGACCGGCGACACGGGCTGTGCTCGAGCAACGCTTCTCCTATGTTTTCCATGGCCGCGACGGCTATCCGCCGACGGTTGCGATCGAGGATTTGCCGGGTGAAGTCCTGATCGGTGACGTCATGATTCGCTCGGTCGGGCAGCCGCACGGCACTATCGAATCCGCAGGGTTGCGGTTCGAGCACGGCGGAAAATCCATCGGCTATGCAACCGATTTCAACATCTTAACCGATGATATGATAAGCCTGTATCAGGAGCTGGATGTCTGGGTGGTCGATGCGCTGCGCTATCGTCCGCATCCGACTCATCCTGATGTACCGACCGCGCTTGGCTGGATCGAACAATTGCGGCCGCGCCGGGCGGCGTTGATCCATATGGACCAGTCAATGGATTACGCGACCCTGGTTGGCGTGCTTCCGGCCGGTGTCGAACCCGGTTATGACGGGCTCGAGGTGACGCCATGAACGATCGGTCCGCGGATATTCTCTATTATGCGCTGTGGTTGATCCTGCCGATATCGGCGCTGGCGGCACGGCGGATCCCGATGAAGGACAGCCTGAAGATGGCGCTGGCCTGGGTGGCGATCTTCGGCGTGCTGTTCGTGCTGGTCGCCGCCTGGCAGCAGGCCTTTGGCGTCGGCGCCGGGTTGAGAGGGTTTTTCGGTGGATAGGGGGTCTGGATCGGGCTCAACACTAGTCCGCGAGTATCGATCTGAATTTAACATAATGTGTATTATCAAACTGACTGATGTAGCGCGGGCGGGGCTATCCCCTCTTCCGTCATGCCGGACTTGTTCCGGCATCCATCGTGCCGCACGAACTGCAGGCGTCGTGTATTCGGCCCGATTGACCCCGGAACAAGTCCGGGGTGACGTCAGCTTGTGGCAAATAGCCGCATGATCGACCGTCTCACTACCATCATGGCACGCCTGCGTGACCCTGAAACCGGCTGCGACTGGGATGTCGCCCAGGATTTCGCGACGATCGCGCCGTACACGATCGAGGAAGCCTATGAGGTCGCTGACGCGATCGCCCGGGGCGACATGGCGGATCTCAAGGACGAGCTCGGAGACCTGCTCCTCCAGGTCGTCTTCCACAGCCGCATGGCCGAGGAAGCAGGCCTGTTCGCGCTGCCTGACGTCGTGGCGGCAATCAGCGACAAGATGGAGCGCCGCCATCCGCACGTCTTCGGCGACGCTGCCGGCGGCCACGCCCAGCATTGGGAGCGGCTGAAAGCGAACGAGCGCGAGGCAAAGGGCGACAGCGGCGCGCTCGACGGCGTCGCGATCGGCCTGCCCGCGCTGCTCCGCGCCGAAAAGCTCCAGAAGCGGGCGGCACGGACCGGGTTCGACTGGCCCGATGCCGAAGGGCCGCGCGCCAAGGTGATCGAGGAAATCGCCGAAATCGACGCCGCCTCCCCCGCCGAGCGCGAGGAAGAGATCGGCGACCTGCTCTTCGCGGTGGTCAACTGGGCCAGGCATCTCGGCGTCGATGCCGAGGCGGCACTCCGCGCTGCGAACGCGAAGTTCGAGCGGCGGTTCAAGGCGATGGAGGCCGAGGCCGGCGATGCATTTGCTGGGCTCGATCTTGATGCCAAGGAAGAGCTCTGGCTGTCGGCGAAGCGCACAGAGCAGCGCTAGCGATGTTGGACGCCCGGTAGGGGTAGTAACCGTAAACCGGAACGTCCAAGAGGCCTTAACTAGGCGGCCCCATATCAAGATTCTCGGGTGCGAGCTGGATTTGTATCGACTGAAAGCCAACACTCTCTACAACCTTGTGGGCGTTTTTGATGCATTGCTGCGGAACCCGCGCATCATGATAGATTATCATATTGTTCCTGGGATCGAAGCGACTTCGAAGATCTTCTTTAAATTGCTTTCGATCGAAAATCACGTCTCCCGTCATGTACGTGCACTTGTTCTCAAAGAACCCAACATAGGAAATATAGGTAATCGGTTCCTGTCGCGGCGCATCGGGCAGAACTGCGCTCTGAATGGCCGCGATCGTCGGAATGAGAAATTGCGCGAACATGGATGATAAGTAGCAAGTTTGCCGACTGCCCGCCACCGTCACAGGGTCGAGCCTCCACGGCCTTACTGTTCACCGTCCTGATCCGCGGCAAGCGCAGAAACGACACGCCCCTGAATGATATCGCGGAGCAGGCTTTGGAGCATCTCGCGCTCCGCCACACTCAAATGCCCAAAATATTCAGCGTCATTAGCGTCAGCCAGCGCCGCCAGCTCAGGCACCAGCGCCCGGCCCTCCGGCGTAAGCCACACATCCTGGTGTCGACGATCCGACGTCATTGGCGCCTTGCTCGCCAGCCCCTTCCCCGCCAGCCGGTCGACCAGCTTCGAAATCGCCCCCTTGGTCATCCCGAGATCCCTCGCCAGCCGGTTCGGCGCGCCGACGTCACGGGCATGGATACTGCGGAGCAGCACCCACTCCGCAAGCGTCACGTCCCGCGCCGCCAGCTTCTGGCTGAGGCCAAGCGACACATGGTTGGAGGCGGAGCGCAGCCAATAGCCGAGATGGGCCTCGAGGGGGCTCGGCTCAGAGGTTGCGTCCACGATAGCTCCTTTAGTTGACTAGGAAACTACTGCGAAATAGTTTCCTAGTCAACTAATATATGGACTCTGTCCTTAGGAGTGGTTAGCCGACATGTTGAAGCCGCGCTTCGCCAGCGTGCAGGAAACAGGCCTTTGAGAACACACCCGCCGGAATCGGGTTCGGAAGGCGAACGTCATCAAGGCCAGGCAAGGGCTCGCACTCAGGACTGAAGGACCGGTCGATCTGCGAAATGAAGCCAAGGATGACGCCATTTTCTTTGGCAAAATCGTTCAGCACCAGCATCTGATCCCAGAGCGATGGCTTGTTTCTCTGTTGGTCCAGGATTTGCAGATAGTCGATGACGGCCACTGTGCCTCTCGGCGAGCCCGATAGATATCGAACAATGAAATCGGCGCTTATGTCGCCCGACGTCGCGATTTCGGGCGCCCGCTCAACCGCGCCGTTATCCAGTGACTGGATAAGCCGCCTCACCTCCTGATCGGTATATTCCAGCGTGAAGAACACGGCTCGCCGTCCATCACGAGCGGCGTCGAGCAAAAGCTGCAATGCCACCAGGGCCTTGCCGTTCCCGGGACGGGCACCGAGCAGAAGCATATCGCCTTCGACCAGCCTCGGCAGCAATGCGGATGCCGGCGGGTTCGCCGCCATCCGCGCTGACAGCGCACTCCACGCGCTAAAACCTTCCTCGCGGGCGATCCGGTCCTGCGCTTCATGCAGGGGAATTTTTTCACCGCGAGCCAGTAATCTGGCCCGGCGCTTCAAGTGATAGATAGGTACGGACAGGCGCATCATAGACCTCCATCCCGAGCCGCAATCGCAACCCCTCCTTATGCGAACGCTCGGACGGATGGTTCGATGAACCTCGTCGCCCCATATGTGTGATACTTCCCCGATGGAGGGGGGAGGCGCGGGCCAAGCCTGTTTCCGGAAGCTATCGTAGACCGGGGATCCGGACAAGCCTTGACGGCGTAAAAGCTGCGAAGCGGCCATTCTGCCGGGCTGGCGCGAGCGTCCGGGCCCCTTTTGGGATGTTACGCGACCTATCCCGCCCGCTTCTGGAACCGCTCATAATCCTGCGACGGCATCCGCAGAGGCAGCGATCAAGATCGGCCGAACGGCAGTAGCCTAATCCGCAACCGGCTCCAAGGAGACAGCCATCTCCAGGGCCACCTTGGAATGAGGCGAGCCACTGTTGATCGCAGCTTGAGGCTTTAATTCATCTAGGGCGTAAACGATTTGGGCAGCATGACCGGGCAGGAACAGCGCCACGTCCTTGGGATCGTTTACATAGATGCCAACGCTATGCACCAAGCCATCCTCGGCCATAAGATCAACCGTGTTGTTAGCGCCAGAGCTATCTTGGCCAGCCCGGTAAACGCGCGTAATTACGCCTGAATGACGTTGCAGGGGCATTTTTCCAGCGTCAATACTGGCCCACCATTCGTCGGAGCCAAACAAACCATATCTTCCCGATAGCCCCATCTGGGGCTTCGCGGCGTTGAGCGTCAGAGCCTGCGCGAGTGCGACATGCTCAGGGTCCGCTGCCAAATCGATCTCCAGCCGATAGACGTTTTGCATTGCCGTATTTTCTGCATTGAAATTGGCAGGCATCTGTCATCCTAGCGTGTAGAGGCTCCAACTATCGGAGGAGCCGGATATGCCCCTAGTGGATCGCTTCCCGATCAATCGACTTTATGGTTTTAGCGGTCCCGCTGCTGAAACCGCTCATAATCCCGCGGCGCCATGCGGACATCATATACCGCGCTGTCGCCCTCGACCGCCTGCCCGATCACCTCGCCATGCGCATGAAGCCATGCCGCGCCGGCGCCATCCGCCGCGTCCAGCGTGATCGAATAGCGGCGATGCCCCTGGGTCAGCAAAGCAGCGACGGTCTCGATCAGGGTATCGACCCCCTCCCCGGTCACCGCCGAGATCGCGACCACGTCTGTGCGACGCCCGGCCTCGACGATCATCTCGTCGCGCGCATCGCCCTCAAGCAGGTCGAGCTTGTTCCACGCCTCGATCCGTGGCGTCGTGGCGGCAACGCCGATCTCGGTCAGGACTGCTTCGACATCGGCGCGCTGGGCGGCGCTGTCGGGGTGCGCGATGTCGCGGACATGGATCAGCAGGTCGGCCGAGATCACTTCCTCGAGCGTCGCCTTGAAGGCGGCGACGAGCTGGGTCGGCAGTTCCGAGACGAAGCCGACCGTGTCCGAAAGGATCGCCTTGTCGATGCCCGGCAGCGAGATTTGCCGCAAGGTCGGATCGAGGGTCGCGAACAGCAGGTCTTCCGCCATGACGTCAGCGCCGGTCAGGCGATTGAAAAGCGTTGATTTTCCGGCGTTGGTATAGCCGACCAGCGCAATCACCGGCCAGGGCGCTCGCTGGCGTCGGTCGCGGTGCAGGCCGCGGGTGCGCGTCACCTGGTCGAGCTCCTTGCGGAGTCGCGCCATGCGGTCGCGGATCAGGCGGCGGTCAGCCTCGATCTGAGTTTCGCCCGGGCCGCCGAGAAAGCCGAAGCCGCCGCGCTGGCGCTCGAGATGGGTCCAGCTCCGCACCAGGCGGCCGCCCTGATAATCGAGATGGGCTAGCTCGACCTGCAATCGGCCCTCGGCGGTGGCGGCGCGTTCGCCGAAGATTTCGAGGATCAGCCCGGTGCGATCGATCACCTTGGCTTCCAGCGCTGTCTCGAGGTTGCGCTGCTGCACTGGCGTCAGCGCTGCGTCGAACACGACCAGCCCCGCCTCTTCCATCCTGACGGTGGCGGCAAGCGCCTCGACCTGGCCGCTGCCGATCAAGGTCGCAGGCTTGGCCTGGCGGACGCGGATCGCGACCTTTTCGGCCACGACCACGCCGATCGCCTCGGCGAGCCCGGCCGTCTCGTTCAGCCGGGCCTCGGCGTCCCGCGAGGAGACGCCGTGCTCGGGATAGACGATGATGGCACGGGCGCCGCGGGCGAATTCGTCCCGATCACGTTCAAAACCTGTGGTCAATCTTCATCCGAACTCGCTGTTTCATCAGCCAAATTCAGCGGATGTGCCGGCTGGATGGTGGAAACGGCGTGTTTGTAGACGAGTTGCGACATGCCATCGCGCTGGAGCAGCATGCAGAACAGGTCGAACGCGGCGATCTGGCCCTGGAGCATCACGCCATTGACGAGGAACATCGTCACATTGTCGTCTGACTTGCGCACCGCGTTCAGGAAGATTTCCTGGAGCAGCGGCTGCTTCTTCTGCGCCTCGCCGACCGCGTTGACGATCGCCGCGACATCGACCGCAGCCGATGGCATGATCGTCGAGATCGCATGCTTGTAGATGAGCTGGGACTGGCCATCGCGGCGCAGCAGCACGGAGAAATTGTCGAACCAGGTGACGATGCCCTGGAGTTTGACGCCCTTGACGAGGAACATCGTCACCGGCGTCTTGGAGCGCCGGAGCGCGTTGAGGAACAGATCCTGGAGAGAGGTTTGCTTGTCGGCCATCGGTCGATCCTTTGTTCTTGGCGGGCTGTTCGCCCGCGGTGCACCGGTTCCCGGTGTCGGAAACGCGCTTTACCAAAACGCGACGCGGCCAATCTAGGGCCGGCTGGCGCCCGCGTCCACTGTTCGCGGTGGAAATCGGCAGGCAATCGCCGTGTCACCGCGATTCAAGCCTGTTCCGGAATCGCCTATGATGGAGTGCCCGAGCGCCACGTCGCGGCCTGGGTGGCCTTTACCCGCCCGACAGGCATGACAAAATTATCCAACAGCGCGGGCCGGTTTTCACGCGTCTTCCCTCGTGAATCGCCAACATCACGGTCCGATCAGAATCCGAATTATGTCACAAGGCATAAGCCGGCCTTATCGACCCTGCCTATTCGTCGCGCGTTTCGGTGATGCCGAGCAATTTTAATTTCCGGTGCAATGCCGATCGCTCCATGCCGATGAAGCTGGCGGTGCGCGAGATATTGCCCGAGAAACGGCGGATCTGGACGCGGAGATATTCGCGCTCGAAGGTCTCGCGCGCCTCGCGGAGCGGCGATCCCATGATCGCATTGGCGCCGCCGCCCATCTCGCCGGGATCGCCCAGCACTTCCGCCGGCAGCAGGTCCAAGTCGATCCGGCCGATCCGGTCGCCCGGCGCCATGATGATTGTCCGCTCGACGACATTGCGGAGCTGGCGGACATTGCCCGGCCATTCATAGCTTTGCAGCGCGACCATGGCGTCAGGCGCGACTTCGGGGGTCGGGACGCGTCGTTCGGCGGCGTAATGCGCCATGAAATGCGCGACCAGCGCCGGGATATCCTCGCGGCGCTCGGCCAGGCCCGGGATGGTGACGGGCACCACGTTCAGCCGGTAATAGAGATCCTCGCGGAAACGGCCCTCGGCAATCTCCTCGGTCAGGTCGCGCGCGGTCGCCGATACGACGCGGACATCGACCTTGACGACGCGCTGGCCGCCGACCCGGGTGAAGCTCTGGTCGGTCAACACGCGCAGGATGCGCGCCTGGGTCGCGATCGGCATATCGGCGATCTCGTCGAGGAACAAGGTGCCGCCATGCGCCTGTTCGAGCAGGCCGGAGCGGACGAGCTGCCCGCCTTCCTCGACCCCGAACAACTCCTCCTCGACTCGCTCGGGCGTCATCCGCGCCGCGCTGACGACGACGAAAGGCGCGGTCGCGCGCTGGCTCCAGCCATGGAGCAACCGTGCCGCAATCTCCTTGCCGACCCCGGCCGCGCCCATCACCAGCACGCGGCTGCCGGTCGAGGCGACGCGTTTCAGCGTGGCGCGGACGCCGTTGATCGCGGCCGAATTGCCCGTCAGATCATTATTGGCACCGACCGAGGCACGCAGCGACGCAACCTCGCGGCGCAACCGCTCGGTTTCAGTCGCACGGGCAACCATCAGCAGAAGGCGCTCGGCCTCGAACGGCTTTTCGATGAAATCGGCGGCACCGCGCCGGATCGCCGCGACCGCGGTGTCGAGATTGCCGTGGCCCGAGATCACCAGCACCGGGATCGACGAATCGCGGCGCTTCAACTCATCGAGCAGTTCAAGCCCGTCGAGCCGCGAGCCCTGCAGCCAGACATCGAGCAGCACCAGCGACGGCCGCCGCGCGGAAATCGCCTCGAGCGCCGCATCGCTGTCCGCGGCGCCGCGCGTCTCATAGCCTTCATCCTCGAGCACACCCGCTACCAGCTCGCGGATGTCGCGCTCGTCGTCGACGATAAGGATGTCGAGTGCCATAATCAGGTCCGATTCCGTGTGAGTTCCGGGGTGCGCTGATTTTCCCCCTCTTCATTGTCATGGTCGCTGCAACCGATCGCGGAGAGCGCGCTGGTGTCGAAGGCCATCGTCACCCTGGTGCCGCCATCCTCGCGATCAGCGAAGGTGATGGTGCCGCAATGTTCCTCGACGATCTTCTTGACGATCGCGAGCCCAAGCCCGGTGCCGCGCGCACGCGTGGTGACATAGGGTTCCACCAGCCGGTCGCGCGCCACGGGCAGCCCGATGCCATTGTCAGCGACGCTGACGATCACCTTGCCGCCCTGTTCGGCGAGGCTCATCGTCACGGCGCCCTCAGCCCCCTCGCCCTTCGCCTCGATCGCCTCGACTGCGTTCTTGACGATATTGGTCAGCGCCTGGCCGATCTGGCGGCGATCGCATACCAGCACCGGGCCTGGGTCGTCATAGGCCAGTTCGAACCGGACACCGGGGTGCGCAACCTCGTGCAGGAACACCGCCTGGCGCGCGATATCGATCAGGGACTCCTCGCGGAAAACCGGTTTGGGCATGCGCGCGAAGGACGAGAATTCATCGACCATCCGCCGCAGATCACCGACCTGGCGGACGATCGTCTCGGTCAGCCGGGTGAAGGTGCCATCATCATTGGCGATCTGCTTGGCATAACGGCGCTGGAGGCGCTCCGCGGCGAGCTGGATCGGCGTCAGCGGGTTCTTGATCTCGTGCGCGATCCGGCGGGCGACGTCCGACCAGGCGGCGCGGCGCTGATCGAGCAGCTGGCCGGTGATGTCATCAAAGGTCAGGATCGGCCCCTCATCGGCGCGTGCGATCTTCACCGCGAGCGTTCTCGCGTCGCCATCGACGTCGACCTCAACGATCGCCTCGCGGGTGTCGCCGATGATCAGCTTGCCGAGCTCGGGCGAGATATCGGCGAGCTGGCGCCCGACCAGATCTTCGTCAGCCGTATGGAGCAGCATCGCCGCCGAGCGGTTAATCAGCCGGATCTTGCCGTCGGCAGCGATCGAGATCACCCCCGCGCTCACCCCGGACATCACCGCTTCGATCAGAGCACGGCGGCTTTCGAGCGCACCGGTCTGCTCCTGCAGACGTCCGGTCATCTGGTTGAAGGCGTTGGCCAGTGTGCCGACCTCGTCATCGCTTTTCGGCTCAGGCACACGGGCGGTCAGGTCTCCGGTCGCGACACGGTGCGCCGCGGCGACCAGTTCACCCACCGGCCGCACCAGACGATCCGCGACCGCAAGCGCGATCCACACCGCGATGCCGACGATCAGCAATGAAATGCCGAGCAAAGCGGCGTTGAACTTGAGCTGGAGCGAGCGCGACCGGGTCAGCAGCGCCTGATAGTCGGAGATGACCGCTTGGGCACGGTGCATGCGCGCGGTCATCTGCTCGGCGCCGGTGACCCGGGCTGAATAGAGGAAGAAATTCGTATTGGGGATCGGGGTGATCGAGGTCGTGCGCTGGCTGCTGGTGCTGGCCACGCTCGCCTTGCCCTGGCGGAGCTGGGTAACCGCAGCGAGATCGATAGCGCGGTCGAGATCGCGCTCATAAGGATTCACCAGCGCCTCGGAATGGATCTCACCGGTCTTCGAGACCGAGAAGATCACCGATTCGGCGAGGCTGCGCTGGAACACGTCCTGCCCGTAAAGCGCCTGGAATTTCTGGTCTTCGATCCTCAAGCCATATTGGTTGATCGCCCGCGACAGATCCTGCGCCATGGCGAGATTCTCTTTGTCCACATAGCTCAGCATCTCGCTGTACGATTCTTGCGCGAGCGTCTGCGCGTTCTGGACCACTCCCTGTGCTCGGCCAGTATACCAGAATTCCACACCATACTGGAACAACAGCGAAGCAAAGATTACCACCAGCAAGGTCGGCACGGCGGCAATCATCGAGAACAGAGCAACCAGGCGGACATGGAGTTGCCCGCGACCGCCGATCGGCGACCGCGCCGCGCGCCGCATCGCGATCCGGCGGCCGAGCAGCACGAGCAGGGCGATGCCGGGAACGAGATTGGCCACGAGCAGGAACGCGACCATCCAAGGCTTGAGCATTGCGGGCTCGGACCCGCCGCTCGAGATGATGAAATAGCTTCCGACTGCGATCGCAACCGCAAAACCAAGCACCAACAGCTCAACGAACGGCGTTACCGCGAGGCGCGCTTTCCGTAGTGGAGGGCTCGGCATAAATGCCGCATCGGCTGTCATCGTGTCTTCAATACAACGACATTGTGGCAAGGAAAACACACAATGTGACAGTTTATCCCGAATCAGCCCCGCCCGACCGTCCCGCGTCAGGGTCGATACCGAGTGTATCGAGCCGTTTTCGAAGGGTATTGCGATTGATTCCAAGCGCTCTGGCGGCGCGCAGCTGGTTCTGACCGTGGCGGGCGAGCAGCGCCTCAATCAGCGGCCGTTCAACCTCGCCGATGATGCGATCATAGAGCGTACCGTCATCGAGCGCCGCGGGTTCTTCGCGCGCCAGGCGTTCG
>Ga0207687_10000567_pt1 | contig 24931 bp, 22 predicted proteins | sample KBSM54metaG_FD_184399 | JGI IMG/M metagenome (GOLD analysis project Ga0207687, IMG submission 184399) | Miscanthus rhizosphere microbial communities from Kellogg Biological Station, Michigan, USA - KBS M5-4 metaG (SPAdes) (version 2) | ecosystem: Host-associated > Plants > Roots > Rhizosphere >...
CTCGTTGGACGTGGAAGGGACGGGAAGGCAGCCTGTGGCGGTTTCATCTGGCCAACGGTCTGCTGTCTCTGATCTCGAATCTGGTTTGGATGCGCATGTTCACCGGCTGGCTGGGGATTCCGCCGCCGCCGGCGAACTTGATGGCGATCGCGTTGACGTCGACCGCGAATTTCCTGCTGGGAGACCGCTGGGTATTTGCGCGCAAGTCAGCGTAGCGCGCGGATCGTATCGTCGAGCGTTTCCTGAAGCGACTCACGCGGCACGCTTGTCAGGAACGGTTTCACCACCAGACTCAGCCCGAAGGGAATATCGCGCGAGAGCGATAGTGACCGGCATTCCAGGTACAGGCCTTCAGGCCGAGGCTCGATCAGCCAGTAGACGTTCTGATGCCACAGAAATCCGTGTCCTGCGCCGGAGGGCAGCTCCTGATCGCCCTCCAGCTCGGCGATGCGTGTGGAGCGGGAAGTGACACTCCAGCGGTTGTTCCCGAGCGAGCGGTATTGGACTTCGAAATCGGCGTTCAGTTCCACTTTCAGAACTTTCTTTTTCAGCAGGCGCAAGGAGACGTGGAATAGATCTCCTTCTCGCCGGATGAGTTTAGATTCCGACACAGCGCCGCGATAGATGTTCTTATAGGCGGCGTAGTTTTGAAGGACGGCGAGGGCCTTTTCGGGAGTGACGCCGGAAACTACGGTGCTGGCGATCCAGTCGTGAATGATGCCGCCCGGTACTTCGATGGCGCCCTGGTTGCGTGCAGGGAGAATCTGGATCACGCCAGGCTTCAGGCCGGCAGCAAAGCGCGGGTGTCCATCGAGCTGCGCCTCGATAAGCTTGCGGTAATCGTCAAACGCCTGATCGGTCTTAGGACTCAGGTTGGTTGAAAACTGGGCCGCAAGGGGAATCGTGGCGGTAAGGGTCAGGAGCGGGAGGATGAGGAACCGGGACGCCGGCAAGAGTTCTCGCACTTCATGTTAGATGACGGCCGCGAGCATCCTGATACACTAAAATAGTTCTCTTCTGAATATTCCCCGGTCGTCTAATGGTAGGACAGCGGCCTTTGGAGCCGTGAATCGTGGTTCGAATCCATGCCGGGGAGCCATTCATTAGGATGCGAACTGTCTCTCCCCATTAGTTCACGACGAATACGTCAATATCCGCAAACACGGCCGGTTCTTGCGAAGTTGTCCGGTGTCACTTTTTGTTGACTTGGCCGAAAATCGGTCTTCAGGCGAAGAGGAAGGCGAAGGTCTCCGATGGCGGGTTTGGGTCTGCCCGTTATTTAACGGACCAATGTCCCCGCGTTGGTAACGGAGCGCTCCCGAGGTGTCGCTCGCGCCACGGTGCTCCGCAAAGCCTCCCGACATGGCGCACGCTCCAACTGAAGGCGTCGTAGGCGATTGCGGGTGATCAACCTTGGGCGTCCCGGCAACTCAGGTCCCAGCGGTATGCCGCCCGTCCTCCACGACGTGGCTTCAAACACCCGACGCGGGGGGACGACGGGCGGCTTTGGTGCCGCTCACGTCTTACCCCCGCTAAGCGCGCGAACTGTTCCTCCGAACCAAGTTCGCGCACATCCAATTGTGGGTGTTGCGTCCACGTTGTTAATCGCGTCGCTCTGGGGAACTCCGCTAGGCAACTGCACCGGCTCGCCGGCTCTGGCGATCGCCGATCGCCTTCATCGTCTTGAGCAGATCCTTGGAAAGGCCGTCCGTCTCGGCCCGCAGCGCGATGTCGTCCAGCGAAAGAATCCCCTTCAGCCCGCCGTCCTTATCAACGACAGGTAACCGATGCAACTGCCGCTCGGCCATAATCTTCAGCGCATCGCGGACATCGTCGTCCGGTGTGCAAAGCGAGAGATCCTTGCTCATGACCTCGCTCACCGGCAGATCGGAAGCATTCCGGTTCCTCGTGCCCAGCGCGATCAGCAGGTCGCGATCTGTAACCATTCCAATCACACCCCGGCTATCTTCAACAATCGGGAGGGCGCCGCAGTTTCTGGTCCACATGATCTCCGTGGCGGCTGCGGCATTGGTTCCTGGACTACAGAACGAAACGTCCTTCGTCACGATGTCTTGAACTCGCATGGATTCAACCGGCAACCGGCACTTGACGGGATTTCTTCGCTGCCTCAGGCACTGGAATTGAAACCTTCAGTACGCCATCCTTTAACTCCGCTTTCACCTGATCCGTCTTGGCTCCCTCGGGCAACGGGACGGACCGGTAGAAGCTCCCATAGCTCCGTTCCCACCGATGGTAACCTTCGTGATCTTCCTTGTGCTCCTGCTTGCGCTCGTCCTGGATCACCAGAGCTTCATCAGTGACTTCAACTTTCACATCCTCTTTCCTAAGGCCAGGCAGTTCGGCCGAGACCACCAGGGTTCCATCGCACCGCTGCACATCCGTGGTCGGAGCCCAAGCCTGGATCTCGGTTGCCGAGCCGTTGCCGCGGAACGTCCGATCCATTTCGTCGGTAAATTCCCGCATCATCGCGAAAGGGCTCAGACCAAAGAACCGGCCGAACGGAAACATCGGCTGGAAGACTTCGCTTGACCGACGCGCCGCCGGGGTTTCCGTCGTCTTTTTGCTAACTGCTACTTCAGGCATATTGATTTCTCCTCGGACGGTTCTCTTCTCCGCGCTTCGCCGAGCCCACTCTTTTTACCTGCACGAATTCGTTGAACAAGGCGCTATCCCCTGGTCTTACGCCGCGGCCGAATTCCTCCTGTTAGGCACAGGTTTGCCGCGACTTTTCAGGTCGCACTCGAAAACAAGAAACTGCTCTCCCTTTACGTCGACGACTACGAAGCGATCATCTTGCGCAGGACCGACCACTTTGAAAATCTCCCCGGCCGAATTGAGCGAAAACCGAGGGTTCAGAAGGAGACCGGCATCGGTCCTTGAGCGCAGTCCCGTTCTCGCGCGCTCCATTCAGCTGCGTAACCCGTATGCTTTCCCGATGGCCTCGATTGACTTTCACGGATTCGTGAATCCAAGCGGGCTGTTTGGGAAAAGTTCTGGCGGTCCAAACACCTTCCTAGGAATCGGAGTAGACCGAGTCCAGTTTTCTTTCAGCATCGATGACTCGATAGTTTTGGTCAACTGTGCCTCCCCCGATATTGACCGCGTGGAATTCAACTTGCTTCGCATGGCTTCCTACTATATGGTCCGTGGCGTACTCGACGCCATTTCATTCGCCAACGCATTATCGATGACATTGATATTCGACGCCTGTACAACTTCGAGTGGGGAGAAGCGCCCGCTCTTAATCCAAGAGCCAGAATTGAAGAAACTCTGTACTGTACCTCATGTAGAAATAATCAAATTGGCTGGCCCCGAAAGGGCGATACTCAAGCATCTAGACCAGACCCCGAAGTACACGCTGCGCAGCATTGCAAGCTATCTGGACATGCTGTGGGACGGTGACTGAAACATGCCAGCGGCTAGAACGCACCCAGACGCTTCGGGGCCGGTCCCCGCTGGTTGGCATGGTCCGACAGACCCAAAACGTCCCATCGCATCCCAGCACCACCCAGTCGAGGTGCTCACGGACTGTAGTGGTTCCGGTTCGCTGGGTTTTGACGGTGCCGGATTCATGTTCACTCAGTTGCGGGCCGGATCGCGATTCTCCTTCAACCCATGCTTCCTCAAAGCGAGATGGTACTGCAAGTACTAGAACAAATTGTGGAAATCTGTCTGCAAACTAGAAGAAATCTGATTGCAACGCGAGGGCGCCGATGATACTCTCGTCGAGCACGTCAAGGATAAAGTTCCGACGGGAGTGTTGGAGGAGGATACAAACTCATGACAAAGCGTCTTATGCAACTGGGTGTCCTGTTGGCACTCGGAACCTTAATGGCGACCGTCGCCACCGCAAGCGTTCTGGTATCAACCCAGGGAATATTAAACGACCCGAATGGGATATTCGAACAGAGTTTCTCGTACAACCCGCTAACCCAGGGTGGCACGATAACGATACAGACATATGGGTACGGGGGAAGCTCAAACGCACCAGGCGGGCGGAATGCGGCTGGCAACATCATCCTCGCCGGCGGGTTCGACCCGATCGTTGGCCTATTTGCCGGTGGCGCTGGAGCTGGGGGAGCCCGGCTTGCTTTTAATGATGATGGCACATGCGGTCCGGGTCATGGTGCTACGGATGCCGGTATTTGCTTCGATAGTACGATCGTCATCAGCGGCTTAGCGGCTGGCACCTACACGATTTCGGTATCGGTCTTCTCCAACTTTCCGGGCGCCACCGAAACAAGTGCTTTTAGTGGCGGTGGTAGCTTCGGAACGCGCACCCACGCCTTCGCGATTGATGCGATAGCCACCCCAGAACCGATGACTTCGGCGCTGTTGGGTACCGGCTTGCTCGGTATTGGTTTCTTCGCTCGGCGCAGGCGATCCCAGCAGTAAGAAAATTCCTTCTACGTCCTTCAAGGGCGCTAAGCCACGAGGGGTTTGTAATTCCTCATGACTTAGCGCCTTTGCTGTTCTTCATGGTTCGTAATGGGCATCCCGCAAACACACGATGCAATTACTTGCACGGCGATGGGGTGCTTGCATCGGCATCCCGCAACGCAGGGAGGCTCGGCGGAATGATGCGGGCGGTCGCTGCGGCTGTTCTATTTCGCTTTCACCATGGCGCTGAGTTGTCTAGCGTTACGTCTGGCAACGGGCCGCCTGACTCTCCAGGTCCGGACCGACGGCTATCTTCAGCGCGCTGGGTGGCGGGCGTGTCTGTCAGCGGCGATTCTGCCTGAAATCGCAAGCCCTCCACCTGGTTCTCAAGACGCCATCCGCACGAACTTTATTGAATCGAACAGCCAGTGAGCGGCTCGCGAAGTTCGCTCTCGCCGGCTTGCCGTCGCCGGATTTGGTTTTGGCGACACACAGGCGTTCCCAGAGGACCAACTAGACATTACGGAAATGCAGCGGCCTTGGACCAGGGGCGATGAGCGGGCCCTAAGCGACGTGATCCCTTTGGTTTACGACGATCTTCGCTTAATCGCCCGCCAACACTTGGGCCGTCAACGTTCACCCAGTGTTCAGTCGGGCACCCTGGCACACGAAGCCTATCTAAAGCTGCTGCACGCCCGCGGGATCCGCTGCAATAACCGAGCCCACTTCTTTGCCCTGTGCTCGCAGATGATCCGGCGGATTCTCGTGGACCATGCCCGCAAGCATCCGACGAACAAACGCGGGGGTCTGCACGTACCGCTGGATGAGGCTCTCTTGGGGAGCAAGGCGCGAGGTGTTGACGTAGAAGCCCTGGATGAAGCGCTGACCGCGCTTTCCAAGATGGGTCCGCGTAAGGGACGTGTGGTAGAGCTTCGGTTTTTCGGTGGCCTCTCCGTTGAAGAAACAGCCGACGTCCTCGAAGTCTCGGAAGAGACCGTGACGCGGGATTGGCGCGTGGCCAAGAGCTGGCTCTTCCGCGCGCTCAGCCCCGCCAGTCCCTTAGCCAGGCCTAGGGGATTCAGCTCGCGGCGGCTAGAAAAAGGCCGAATCTCGGTGAGTCGTTCCGCGGCACGTCGACAGGAATGAAGATCAGCGTGTCGAATTGGCCACGGACGCCCATCGAGTGATCGACGGATTCAACAGTCCTGTTTCGCCCGGCAGAGACTGTGCGAAAACCACACGATTCTGACACACCGGTCGCGACTTCCCAGAATCTGACTTCGGCCCGGTTTCGGGATATCTAAGTTCAATTTAAGAAATAGGTGTCGTTCCTGTTTTGTCCCTGTTTTTCAGGCCACGTATCGACGTCACGGATTATCGGAAGCCGGAACCGCAATTCAGCGGCTGATTGCGTCCGGATTGCCCACCACCCCGACTGAATCGAGTCAAGCCGGCGCCACTGTTAGTGAAAACCACGTGTCCAGCAGAGCCGTTTCATCGCGGGGCTAGGTGGTTACTTGGCACTCGAAGAATCGAAGTAGGCCTGCGGCTTGACAACTAGACTCCATGGTGATGGAATCTCCTGTTTGGTGGCGTCCTGGGATTGCGCCATCCGATTTCTATCCGGGGTTAATGGGAGGCTTCCATGAAGAAAGTTTCCGCTTTGGGCGCCCTGCTGTGCTGCACTCCGCTGTTCGCGCAGACCGATACAGGCCGCATTCTGGGAAGCGTTTACGATCAGACGCAAGCTGTGGTGCCCAACGCCTCCGTCACCATTACCGACACCCGGCGTGGCATCGCACGCACGTTGACCACGAACGAATCCGGTGAATATGTGGCGACGAACCTGCAACCTGGAACCTACACGGTTCGAGCATCTGCTCCCGGCTTCAAGAACCTGGAGCGGCGCAGTATCGAGCTGGAGGTGGCCCGCGACGTCCGGATCGATCTGAGCCTGGAGACCGGCGACACCCAAACCACGATCACCGTGGCCGAAGAGGCTCCGCTGGTCGACTCCACCAGCGCCGTGCTGGGCGGCACGCTCAGTAATCAGGTTATCAATGACCTTCCTCTCAACGGCCGAAATTTTCTGGGCCTCCTGCAACTGCGTCCAGGAGTCGCCGCCTACCCCGGCGGAGGAAAATGGAGCCAGAGTTCCAACGGCCTGCGGACTGAATACAACGTCTACATCCTGAACGGCATCGATGCGATTGAGGGTTTCTCCGCCCAGAGCGCTATTAATGCGGCAGGCATCTCCGGCGATACCGCATCGCTGCTCCCCGTTGATGCCATCCAGGAGTTCAACGTCCAGCAAAATCCCAAGGCCGAGTACGGTTGGAAGCCTGGCGTGGTCGCCAATATCGGATTGAAAGCTGGCACCAACACTTTGCATGGCACCGCGTACGCCTTTGGACGCCACAGCGCCCTGGACGCGACGAATCCATTCATCCCCGCCGGTGTTCCCAAGCAGGAAACCGCGATCGAGCAATACGGCGCCACGGCGGGCGGGCCCTTGAAGAGGGATCGTTTGTTTTACTTCCTGGCGTTCGAAGGCCAGCAGGAGTTGGTAGGCGCGCCGGCCACCGTGCAGCTTCCCACCACCGCGCCGCTCAACAGCGTTACGAACAGCTTGACGGATGCGTGCAAGTCGCTTCCGGCGGCGAGCCGGAATCCGCTCAGCCTGGCGATGGCCGGCCTCGATTCCATCTGCGGCATCGCCTCGGCGTCGCAGAACCTGTTCCAGTCCGGGACCAGCGTCAGCTTCGTGCCCACCATCCCCATGGATATGCATTCCTACAACGGGTTGGCCAAAATTGATTACATCATTAACGAACGGCACGCTTTGAACGGCGAACTATTCATGAACGACTTCGCCGGTCTGGCCACGCAGAATCAGGTACACGACTACTGGCGCACCGACACGCAGAATCAGTCACGCCTGGGTGGAATCCACTATACGTGGATACCCGGGCCAACCCTCGCGAACGAAGCCAAGTTCGGATTGAACCGCGTATATCAGAACAGCACGTCGGGCGACTGTCAGGCGATCGGCCAGCCCGACACCAGCTATCTGCACACCGGCGCTCAGTCCTGCGGCTTTCCGCAAATCTCTATCCAGGGCTTCTCCGCTCTCGGGTGCTGCGCCAATTTTCCCAAGATTCAAGGTCCCGATTACACCTACGAGTTCATCGACGGCCTCTCCTGGACGCATGGCAAGCACGCGTTCAAGTTCGGTGGAGAGATTCGGCGGATGATCTACAATGGTGGCACGTATCGCGCCGGCAAAGGATCCTTTACCTTCCGCTCCACCGGAAGCGGCGCCACCGCGCAGACAGCGCTTCAGGCATTTATGGCGGGTGTGCCGTTCCAAGGCGTAAATTTTGTAGGTAATCCCAACGTCCACGTCACCGATTGGGGCTACGCTGGATTCGCCCAGGACGACTGGCATCTCACTCGGACGCTTACCCTCAATCTCGGGTTGCGTTATGAATACGTGACGCCTATCGCCGAGGCCAATAACCTTCTTGCCAACTTCGATCCCGCGCGTGGCGTGGTACAGGTGGGCAAACAGATCGACCGGCCGTACAGTCCCGACAGGAACAATTTTGCGCCGCGCCTGGGCTTTGCCTGGGACATCACCGGCAAGGGCCGAACGGTTCTTCGCGGCGGCGGAGCTTTGATCTATGTGCTGCAGGGCTTCAACGTACTAACTTCGCAGCAGAACACCCGGGCCGTTACCACCGGACTGAACACTACACCTACGGGAGCGCTTCTCAACGGAGTTGCGGGCCCAGGCACTATGACTGCTGGAGCCATCACTCTCACTGGTTCGCAGCTCAACTGGTCACTGGCTGGACCGATTTTTCCGGCTGGCCAGGTAGTCTGTACCACGGCCGCACCCTGCCCGATCCTGGCGGTCGATCCGAATCTGCGCGTTCCCTATGTCACATCCTGGAATCTTGGCATCCAGCACCAGCTCACGCAAAGTCTCGCGCTGGACGTGACTTACGTTGGCAATCACGGCTCGAAGCTGACGCACCTGGTGGATGTGAACGCGGCTGCTCTGGGATCCGGCTGGATCGGAAACCCAGCCGCAGCCAGTGTGACGCTGGAGAATGCCAACCGCCCCTACTTTGGAAAGTTCCCGTATCTTTCCAACATCAATACGGTGATGAATACGGACCGGAGCAATTACAACGGCCTGCAGTCCACCTTGACCCAGCGCCTTTCGAGGGGCTTGAATTTCACCGTGGGTTACACCTACGCGCATGCCCTCGATATGAGTGCGGGCGATTGGCGCAACGCGAACGTTCCCATGTACAGCCCCAATCCCAAGCTGGAATACGGCAACAGCAGCTACGACATCCGGCACCGGTTCACGGCCAGCATCACCTATGCGTTGCCTGATAAGAAAGGTTTTGGGCAGATGCTTGAAGGCTGGCAGTTGAATTCGATTCTGAACGTGCAAAGCGGGCTGCCGTGGGGCGTAGCCGACGGCTCGACCGATGTGAGCGGAACGGGCGAAGGCGCGGATCGCTGGAACTTCTCCGGCAATCCCTCGGATTTCAGCGGCCGCAAGGACATTGCCATCCCCTACTTCGCTGGCACCACCAACCCGGCCTGCTTGGCCCAGGCGACTGCGACCGGATCCGCCGCCGTGAGTTCACTCGCCAAATTCGGCTGTTACGTCGTGGGGGATTCCATGATGCTTCCCCCGGCACTTGGAACTTTGGGCACCATGGGCAACAACATTTTCCGCGGCAACGGCATTCATCTGCTGGATCTTTCGGTGACCAAGAAGTGGCACTTTACCGAACCCGTCAGTGCCCAGTTTCGAGCTGAGGTCTTCAATATCCTGAACGTGACTGCATACTCGAATCCTGGTTACAACCAAGGAGCTTTCCCTGGAGCGGCGGGAGCGCACAACAACCCGACCACTACCACCGGCTTCGGTAATTCCACGACGACTCCAGATGTGCAGATTGCAAATCCACAGGTAGGAGCCGGCGCCGCCCGTTCGATGCAGTTGGGGTTGAAGATAATGTTCTAGCTCAACCGCGAATCGTAGAAGCTATGAACAATCGTCGCCAATTCCTGCAACAACTCGCCTCTGCAACTGGAGTCGTCTTCACTGGATGCTGCCTGGCACCGCATCTCACCGCCCAAATCCCCGCTCGCAAACGCCGTAAGGTCACGGTCGGAGGCCAACCCGTGCGGACCATTGACATCCACGCACACGCCATCATTCCCGAGGCCACCGCGCTGATGGGTGTCACCACGCCTCCGTCGAACACATCCGTCATGGCCCCGGCGCGCTTCGATGTCATGGAGGAATGGGGCACGGACATGCAAGCCTTGAGCATCAACGCCAACTGGTACGGCGTGGATCGCGACATCGCCCTCAAAATGATCCAACTACAGAATGAAAAGTTGGCCGAACTGTGCGCGAAATACCCCGACCGCTTTGTGGCATTCGCCTCGGTCGCCCTGCAGTTCCCTGAACTGGCCGCCCAGCAGCTTGAAGACGGCGTGAAGAAGTACGGCCTGCGCGGCGCGGCTATAGGCGGCCACGTCAACGGTGATGAGCTGTCCGATCCGAAATTCGACCCTTTCTGGAGGAAGGCGGAAGAACTCGGCTGCCTGGTGTTCATGCATCCGCAGGGGATTCCAGAGATGGAGAAGCGTTTCCGCGGAGCCGGCGCATTGAGTAACACGATCGGGAATCCGTTGGAGACCACCATCTTTCTTTCTCATCTGATTTTCGACGGCACGCTCGACAAGTTCCCTGGACTCAAGATTTGCTCGGCGCACGCCGGCGGTTACCTGCCGTCCTATAGCGCCCGCTCAGACTACGCGTGTGTGCGGAATCCGGCAGCATGCAAAGTCAAGAAGCACCCCTCGGAATACTTGCGCCAGCTTTATTTCGACTCTATGGTCTTTACACCGGAAGGTCTGCGCCACTTGGTCGCCGAATGCGGCGCGAGCCAGATCATGATCGGCACGGACTACCCCTTCCCCTGGAGTACGACCACGGTCGATCACGTCCTTCAGACCCCGGGCTTGAGCGACGCGGAAAAGCGCGCCATCCTCGGCGGCACCGCTGCGAACCTGCTGAAAATTTCGGCGTAGTCGTATGGTCATTCATGATAGGTAGTTGCCAAGAGGATAAGCGGAGTTATCTATCCTCTCTTCGCCCGGTAAACGGCTCTCGGTGGCACAAGTGGTTTGTTCGCGAACTGTGTCAACGGCCAGCGTGACCAATCCTTCATTTACTGCATCGACCTCCCTCGGAGAGAGATGTTCGCAGAAGATTGAGTTTTGAGTAACCCGCCGGCCTCGAAACAAAAACGGATGCATCTGGAGGTTCCTCCATCGCACAGACCATACGATACGAGGACCAGCGGGAAGATCGCGAGCCCCTTTTTGTCTGAGTTTCCCTTCGCCCTGATCCGTGAACTTTCAGCCCGGCGAGGACCGCAGTCCGCCGCCGCGGGGCCATCATCGCCGGCGTTCAACAGCCCGAAGTGAAGACTCTCCGGCACTCCAGTTGCTCGGAAGCCGGCGCGCGCTCTCCGGATCCTCACCCCGATCGATTCGCTGCTTGATCTCGATCGCCAGGTGGCCGCGGAGTTCGTCGTTGAGGTCGTTTTCGTCGGGTCGCATGCTGTGCTCCTTTGCTCGCTATTTGTCGCTATCCGCTTGGGCCGGATTCATGATTCGACCGATGGCGTGGACGAGCAGAGACCAACGGTCCTGCTCCCGGATGAGCTGCTTCTTGCCTGCAGCGGTCAGTTGGTAATACTTCGCCCGCTGGTTGGCCTCGCTCACGCCCCACTCCGCCTTCAACCATCCGCGCTTCACCAAACGATGCAGCGCCGGATAGAGCGAGCCGGTTTCGACCTTGAGCAGATCATCCGACTGAGCATGGATCGCCTGGCCAATGCCGTGGCCGTGCTGCGGCCCCCATTGCAGAGTTCGCAGGATCAGCATGTCCAGCGTGCCTTGCAGAAGCTCCAGCCGCCCGACTTGGGGATTTTTCACCATAGTAGTAGACAGTCTACGTCATTAGATGTAATCTTGTCTACCACTTTCTGACCCCGAGACCAGTCGGCCTTGCGATTAGTAGTCTGAGTAACTGAGGTAGCGGGGCTGCAGCGGCTACTTTATGCGCACGGCCGTTTGCCCTCCGATGGTGAACCCGGTGATGGCCCCATCCGTGCCCCGTTGGAAATTCAGATCCACCTCGACCAGGGAAGAGAAAGAAAATCTAGTCTCGCTGAGCGGGATGAGAGACATCACCATCCCGCCGCTAAAGCTGAGCTTCAATTGGCCTTGCTCCAGAGAAATGGCTGCCATTTGCGGCCCGATCTGGTAGGTGCCGGCATACTTCGCCAGGATCTCAGGGGATAGCTCCACGGCATGCTTTTGATTGTCGGAAGCCTTGCCGATCATGTGAACCCGGTCCTTTTCGTTCTCGTTGCAGACAAATTCAAGCATCTCGGTATCAGCTGCCAAGCTCAGGTCGATCTTGAGGGTGAATGGCTTGGCATAGACTGCCGGGTCCTCGTAAGTGAGCAGGAGCTCCATGCGTCCGAAGTTGAGCCGCCGGTAGCGCTCGGTGGTGCGCAGCCCTCCGGTGTGGGGGTGCCCGACGCGATCGAGCCATGTCCGGTCGTTGAACCCGGCGCTCTCCACCACCAGTGTGTCGTTCTCCCACCGGCCTACGGAATATCCCATCCAGGTCGGGTTCGGATCGCTCTCTAAAGCGCGTCCATCCATGAAGATCTGACGGTACGTGAGGTCGGCATGCAAAACGGCGACCAGCGAGGGAGTTTGAATGATCCTGGCCTCCATCAGCGAAGTGGGAAAGGCAGGGCCTGCGGGAAGGCACAGAACAGGCATGTAATCCTTCGCCAAATCCTCTCCGCGCTGTTTCACCAATGCCTGTGCCCAGGGCGCTATATCCGCTGGCTTGAGACCGGAAGTAACATCGAAGATTCCCGCCCAATTCGACCGCCAGAAACCGGATAGATCGGGGTGTCCGTCGGCGGCGCGGGGCGCGGTCAGGTTCGGCTTGCCATCGGGGTTGCGAGGGATCCCCGCGGTGGGCTGATTGAGCCATTGGCCCGCCAGCGGGGTGCTCAGGATGAAGGCAAAGAGCGCGAGAAGGGGGATTGTCATGGTTGCTCCGTGTTTGAGGTTATGGTTGCTCCACGTGGAGGTTGCACGCAGCCGAATCGAATTTGTTCTCCGGCTATCGTGAAGGCGGAGCCTGGGAACTGTTCGGGGATCCGGCCGCAGAATGCCTTTGGTCGCTTTCGTCTCAACCTTCAGAAGGTCATCGGACTGAGCACGGATCGCCTGCCCAATCCCGTGGCCATGCTGCGGCCCCCACTGAAGCGTTCGAAGAATGAGTATGTCAAGAGTGCCCTGGAGCAGTTCCAGGCGCTGATCGTTTGTGTCGGGGCACCATAGCCATAGATGGTCTACAGCTTTAGACGTAGAATGCCTACGACTTGTTTGGTGGATGTGCAATTTTTTTCATTGGATGAGCGAATCGCCTCACGGCTTGGTGCGGCCCGATTTTCATGACCTGGCTTATTCTTAGTGGCTTGGAGATAGCACCGACGGTGAGGTGCTGACACTGCACTTCTAGGAGATGCTGCGGCTCTTGGCAGCCTGACGGTCCCGCCGGGCTTCCTTTGTTTCGACCATTGGGTCACGATGACGCGCCGTTGGGCGGAACGCGTCGTGGCTCCGGGAGAGCGATTCGAAAGTTTACCTGAAGTCAGCTCCTGGAAAGTAGGGTTGGCTCGGTCCGGATTGTCGGCTACTCTTCCACAGCCCGACGCAACGGAAGAGTGGCGGGTAATGCGGGTCGCACCTTTGTTTATGCTAGATGAGAAAGGAACGCGGTCATAGGAGACTGTCCGGCTCGGAAGAGAATTGGTCAGATTTGGGTTCTTGGGCTGATCATTTTCACTTCCCGATTCTCAAGTCTCCACCCAAGGAGACGCGCAAAATGCAACGATTGCTCCCATCACTGATCAGCACAGTTCTTCTCAGTGCTCAAGCATTGCCGGATAGTGCCGCCTATTCTGTCGCCTACGTGGATGTCTTGCCGGCATCCAGAACCGCCGCGATCGCTGCTATCAAGCAATACAGGGATGCAAGCCGTAAAGACGAGGGGTTCCAGCGAATCGAGTTGTTTGAGCAGGCCGGACGGCCCGCACACTTCTGCATCATCGAAACATGGGCCAACACAAAAGACATTGATGCCCATGCCACATCGGCGAATGCCAAGGACTTCCGAGCTAGGATCGACTCGATGAGGCTGAGCGACTACGACCAGCGGCCTTACAAGACTTTGTCGTTGGGAACCGCTCACAAAGGCGGAAGCAGTCGCAGCACATTCGTGATCACACACGTCGATATCGGCGGCCAGGGAACAAATGCCGCGGACCTCCTTCGCAAGCTAGCCGAAGCCAGCCGGAAAGAAGAAGGCAATGTCCGATTCGATGTCTTACAGCACGCGATTCGAGCGAATCATTTCACAGTTATCGAAGAATGGCAGAGCGCGAAAGCAACCGACACGCATGCCGCTGCGGCTCGCACGAAAGAATATAGGAACAGCCTCGGGCCGATCGCCGGTGGCCCTCTGGACGAACGTCTTTACAAAGTCGTAGAGTAAACGCACCCGTGTGGCGGCATGGATCGAGTGGGCTGTTGAACCTTGAAGATGGAAACGAAACCCTGTTGTGGGCAGTTCACGCTAAGATCTTCTCCCCATTGGGTTTCGCGCCCCCGTTTCGGACTGTCGGCAACTCTCCCAGAGCTGAACGCTTCAGGGTTTCGGTTCGATGCCGATGCAGTCGTTGACGGCGGATGAGAGCCGTTGCGTGCAGCCGAGGTAGCGCTCGGTCGTCTGCACCGACACGTGGCCGAGGAGAAACTGAATCTGCTCCAACTCGCCGCCAGCGGCACGACAGAGTCGAGCACAACTCCGCCCTAGATCGTGTCGCGCGAGCTTTGTCATGCCAATCTTCGACGCGAACTCCTTAACGACGTGCCAAACGAGCTTCTCCGTCACCTTCTCGCCCCAGACCTTCCCCGCGCTACTCACGCGACGCAACAGGCTACCACCTGTGATTCCGGCCGCGTTCATCCACTCAACCAGGAGACCCCGCACCCAATCGGGGACGGGCAATGTCCGAACGTGGCCAGCCTTCCCACGCAGATCAACGATTGCCCAATGATCTTCACGCTGCTGGAGGTGATCCACCATCAGATCAGCGAGCTCGTGCCGCCGCAGTCCACAAGCCAAAAGGACGGCGAGTAACGCCCGATCTCGCTTGCCCTTCATCCGTTCTCGGTCGGGCGTCTGCCAGAGAGCTTGGCCTTGGTCTGCGGTTAGCCAGTTGCCAAGCCTCACCCCGAGTTTCTTAACGCCCTTGACCTGCCCTATTCCTGCCGCCAAGCCGGCGCTCAGGAGTCCGCAATCTGCAGCCTCGTACGTGAGACGGCGGACTGCTCCGAGTCGAAGGTTAATCGTGCCTGGGGCGAGTTTGCGCGCCTCCAGATGCAAACGGTGCCGGACTACTACGGTCTTGCAGAACGACAGGCGCGGCTCCGAACAATACCAATCCACGAATTCGTCGATCGCGTGCCTGTAAACCGCGTTGGGCGTCGGGACGTGACAGGCGGTTGAGGACAGCAGACTTCGCGACTTCGAGGTCCGGCAGATCGTCTTGGGAGTACCACGTTTCTGGTTGCTTCGGATCTTTTGCTTCATGACCAGTGGCCTCCGATCGCCACTGGCCCGACAACTTCAACCCGGCGCGCTATTTCCCGACTCCTCGGTCGGCCCCCCAAGCAGCGGTGAAGCCTCATCCTTCGACCTATTGTTGTGTTACTCTGAGCAGTAGAAGGTTGAGGTATTGATGTCATCTTCACGATTTCCCATTCCTCAAGGCACACTCGATATGCTGATTCTCCAAATTCTTTCCTTGGAGCCGGCACATGGGTACGGCGTCGCCCAGAGGCTGGAACAGATCTCGAATTCCGTTGTCCAGGTGAACCAGGGATCTCTGTATCCAGCGCTCCACCGTCTGGAACAGAAGGGCTGGCTCAAAGCCGAATGGAAGGACTCTGAAACCGGACGCGAAGCTAAATTCTATTCGTTGACGCGCGCCGGACAACGGCAGCTCCGCGTTGAGAAAGATAGCTGGGCCCGTCTGACGGGAGCGGTGCAGTCGATTTTTGAGGAGGGGATCGAGCAATGAAACGAATTCTCAATTGGTTCCGGCTGCGAAGGCTGGAGGACGACCTGGATCGCGAATTGCAGTACCACATCGACCGCCGCGTGACGGACCTGATTCATTCTGGATTGCCAGAGCCCGAGGCGAGAAGGCGCGCGGCATTGGACCTGGGCGGGGTGACACAGGTTCGTGAGGAGGTGCGCGACTTGTGGCTGACGCGATGGCTCCGGGATTTCGTGTACGACCTGCGTTTTTCGGCACGATCTTTTCGCAGGAGCCCGTCGTTTACGGCGACGGCAGTTCTCTCTCTCTCGCTCGGAATTGGAGCTACGACCGCCCTTTACTCTCTTATCGATCAAGTCGTTCTCCGCGCACTCCCGGTCGACCACCCCGAACGTCTCGTTCTCATCGACTGGAACGGCGAGCAACGAGCCGAGATTTCGGGCACGGGGGACAGCCTGATGTCGTACCCGATCTGCCGCGATCTCCAGCAGCAGCAACAATTCTTCGACGGAGTATTGTGCCGAGCCGCGACAACGATCAACCTCTCGACTGGGGGCGACGCCACGCCGACCGCCGCGGAACTCGTATCAGGTACATACTTTTCGGTACTGGGAGTGAGGCCCGCCTTGGGCAGGCTCTTCACGATTGATGATGACCAGGAGCCGGAGTTGAGCCCGGTAGTTGTGCTCTCGTACGAGTTCTGGAAAAACCAATTCGGAGGCGCCCAGGATGCTGTCGGCCGAAAGGTGTTGGTGAACCGACATCCGATGACGGTTATTGGGGTCGCGGCGCCGGCATTTCATGGCATCGACGTGGGCGAGGTTCCATCGCTGTGGATTCCAGCCGTCATGTCGCCGCAGGCGATTCCTGGTTTCAGCAGGATGCTGGATCGTCGTACGGCCTGGGTGCAGATCTTGGGGCGACTGAAGCAGAACGTGTCGCTCACCGGAGCGCGCATCGGACTGCAACCCTGGTTTAAGGCGATGTTGGACGAAGACACACGACGCACGAACCTCTCGACAGCCAGTGCCGAGCGGCGGCGACAGTTTCTTGCGTCGACTCTACGTCTCACGGCGGCCCCTGCGGGCCATTCCAATCTGCGGAGTAACCTTTCACGACCGCTGTGGGTACTGTTCGTGGCGACGGCGGTGCTCCTGGCTCTGGCTTGTTTAAACGTTGCGGGACTGTTTCTAGCACGCGGCTCCGCTCGCCATCGGGAAATCAGCACAAGATTGGCATTGGGAGCGTCGCGCGGAAGAATTGGGCGGCAGCTTCTCGCCGACAGTGTACTTCTCGCTTTTGCCGGCGGGCTGCTGGGCATCGGGATGGCACCGGTTGCGATACGGGTCCTCATCGCATTCCTACCCCGCAACACTGCCGCGACCGGCCTCAAAGCCAGCGTCGATACGCACTTGTTGCTTTTCGCATTTTTGGTAAGTCTGGCCACCGGTTTGCTCGCCGGGTGCATGCCGGCTCTCCAAGCCGGTCGCAAATCGCTGGAGTCCTCACTCCGCGAGCGCGGCGGCACAGGTTCCGGCGGATTATCGTTGCGTAGGGGGATTATGACAGCTCAGATCGCCTTCTCCTTGATCCTGGTTGTCGGGGCAGGATTGTTTGTTCGCACCCTGTCGGGACTTTTGGCAAAAGGCACCGGGTTTGACACATCCAGCCTGATCTCGTTCGGCATCAGGCCGGCGCAAAACGGCTATTCGCCATCCGAGGCAAACCGGCTCGTTCGGCACATTCATGAGGAACTTCGAAATTCCGCAAACATTCAGAGCTCGGCCGTTGCCAACTTCCCGCTACTGATCGGCGCAGCCTGGAACAACCCCTTAACGATCCAGAGCGCGGAACGTCTCGTCACCGATCGCGATATTCACCTAAATGCCGTCACGTCTGGGTTCTTTGCGACCCTCGGGATCAACATTGTCGCTGGACGAGACTTTGATGAAAGCGATTCACGGCCTTTAAACGAGGGTGGGCGGCGTGTTGTAATCGTCAACGAAGCCTTTGTAAAACGATATTTCAGAGCACGCAATCCTCTCGGCGCCCAGATCGCGATGGGATCCCGGCCTGACGCGAAACCAAATGCCGAGATCATCGGCGTGGTTCAGGACATCAGCTACAGGAATCTTCGGGAGAGGTGGGAGCAAGCATACTTTCCTCTTGGCCAAGAGTACTTTGGCTCGAGTTTCTACGTGAGGTTTCGGGGAACGCCCGAGTCAGCCTTCCAATCGATTCGGGCGATTCTTCGCAGTGCCGATCCGGCCTTGCCTATCGCCACCATGCGCACCGTAGACGAGCAGGTGGATCGATCCTTGAACACAGAGCGGATGCTGGCGGCACTTTCCACCGGCTTCGGAACGCTGGCGCTGCTGCTCTCCTTGGTTGGCCTTTACGGTGTCATGTCTTTCCTGGTAACCCAGCGCACGCGCGAGATCGGCATTCGATTGGCGCTGGGGGCGACACGCCTTACTGCCCTCTGGCTGGTTCTCAGGGATGCGCTGGTGATGATCGCCGGGGGAACCGCGATTGCGATACCTTGCGTCTGGGCGTTGGGCCGTCTCGTGGAATCGCAACTATACGAGGTCAGGCCGACAGATCCGATAACAATCCTCGCGGCAATTCTAGTTCTGTGCTCAACGGCACTAGGCGCAGCGCTCATTCCTGCCCGCCGCGCGTCGTCTGTGAACCCCACAGACGCACTTAGATTCGAGTAGCTCCTGGAGTGCCGTCCTTAAGTACCGCCTTAGTTCGCAGAAGCGGTCCAGAAGTCGGCTTATGGAAAGTTAGGCTTGGCCCTGTCCGGATGGTCGGCCACTCGTACATCGCTACCGACAATGATTGATAGCGGTCACGTTCCCAGAACTAACTGCGTGTAAGTGGCTTCCGGATACCGGCGCACTGCCGGGCAGAGTCGAAGTTTGGCAAACACTAGGAGAATGGCCGGGAGCTCTGGCATTCCGGGCGATGCAGACATGGCGCGAGGTAGTGCGCGCCGTGTAAGTAGTCGGTAAGATAAGATTTCCCACAACACGGCACCCTATGACCCCCGAACGCTGGAGGCAAGTCGAGGAGTTGTACCGCGCGGCGCGGGAACTTTCCGCCGCGGACCGAAACAGAGTTCTCCGCGAAGCTGACACGGAATTGCGCGGCGAAGTAGAGTTATTACTCGCGCAGGACCTCGCTTCCGGGCTCGCTTCCGCGACGGCAACGATTCCGTTCGTCTCTCCGGGCACACAGCTGGGCTCTTATAGGATCGAGAGTGCCATCGGCTCCGGTGGCATGGGCACTGTATATCGCGCGCTCGACACCAAACTCAACCGGCCTGTGGCGATTAAGTTTCTTTCCGATCACCTGGCGGATGTCGCGGCTCGACGCAGGTTCCAGCGCGAGGCGCAGATGGCGTCTTCGCTCAACCATCCACACATCGTCACGGTGTTCGACGTCGGCGAGTTCGAGGGCCGGCAATACCTGGTCACCGAGTTCGTCGATGGCGGGACGCTGAAAGCTTGGCTGAAGGCGGAAAAGCGCGCGTGGAGACAAACGGTGGAACTACTCGCCGGAGTCGCCGACGGTCTCGCGGCCGCGCATAAGGCCGGTATCCTGCATCGCGATGTCAAGCCCGCTAACATTCTGGTGGCACAAAACGGTTACGCCAAGGTGGCGGATTTTGGACTCGCGAAGCTGGCCGAGTCGGAAACCGAAGCCGACGCTACCAAGACGCTCACGGAAGCCCATACCAGGCCCGGCATGATCGTGGGCACAATCGCCTACATGTCTCCGGAGCAGGCTTCCGGCACCGCGCTCGACGCCCGCAGCGATATTTTCTCCTTCGGCGTGGTGCTATACGAATCGCTCGCCGGGCGTAGGCCGTTCAACGGCATATCCGAACTGGAATTGCTGAAGACCATCATCCACGGTACTCCCGAACCTCTGCCGGAAGAGCTGCCGCAGGGTTTGCGAAACGTCGTGGAGAAGGCGCTCGAGCGCGATCCGGAGGAGCGCTACCAGTCCATGCGCGAACTGGTAGTGGATTTACGGCGCGCCACGCGGCAGCCGGAAATGAGCAGCGTCTCAACGCCCGTTCCTGCTCGCCCCAGGGCGGCACGCAACCGCAAGCGGGTATGGCTGATGGCCGCCGGAGTTGCCGCTGTGATCCTGGCCATCGCAGGTGGCGTCTACTGGAAGCTCGCACAAATGGATTACTTCTGGGTAAATCCTCTAGAGGGCGCAACATTCCAGAAACTCACGGACTGGGATGGCACGGAGCTGGACGCGGCTATCTCTCAAGATGGAAAGTTCGTCACGTTCCTCGCCGATCGCGACGGCATCTATGACACCTTCGTCACCCAAGTGGGCAGCGGCGAGTTTCACAATCTCACGCAGGGGCACAGTCCCACACTGCTGCATGAGATGACGCGCACCACCGGCTTCACGGCGGACGGCACCAATATCTGGCTGCGCACGGTGCCGCCGAACTTGGCGATTCCCAACACCGGCAACGCTCCTAATCTCAGCCTCATCCCAACCCTGGGTGGAAACATGCGGCCGTTTCTGACGCCTTTGTCGCTCAACCCGGTTTGGACTGCGGATGGAACCGAACTCGTGTTTCACCATTCCACCCCGGGCGATCCCATTATGGTGGCGCAGCCGGATGGGCGAGGCGAGCGGGCCATCTTCACCGGCCGCCAGGGAGAGCACAATCACTATGTCAACGTGAGCCCGGACAAACGCTACATCTATTTCGCCCGCAACTGGCGCAGCACGGAGGCGGATATCTGGCGCGTGGCGGCGACTGGAGGCGCTGCGGAACGCCTGACGCACCACAATTCCCAGGTCGCCTATCCGGTGCTGCTCGATAACCGCACGCTACTGTATCGCGCTACGAAGGACGACGGAAGCGGATGGGCGCTTTTCGGAACGGATCCGGAGCACCGCATTCCCCACCAAATCACGCAAGGCGTGGAGGAATACCAATCCGTCTCCGCCAGCGCCGACGGACGCCGTTTGGTAGTCAGTGTGTCGAACCCCATCGCCACTCTGTGGAAGGTTCCGATCACCGCCGCAACGGTGGAGGAATCCGGAGCCACGCGCGTCCAGGTGCCCGCGGCGCACTCCAAATTCGGGCGGTATGGCAACGGGTCCATCCTTTATCTTTCCGGAAAGGGCGGCGAAGGCGGACTCTGGGAATGGAAGAATGCCACGGCTTTGCCTTTGTGGAACGGCTCGGGCGGGCGGATCGCGTTCGGCGCGGCGCGCTCGCCGGATGGGAAGTTCCTGGCGTTCGCAGTGCGCCAGAGCGGACGCAATGTGCTGCACATCGCGAGCATTGACGGAACCGGCGCTCGTCCAGTGGCTGAAACGATGGACCTTCGCGGGACGCCGAGCTGGTCGCCCGACGGCCAGTGGCTCGCCGTGGCGGCGGATACCGACGACGGCAGCCGCATCTTTAAGATCTCAGTTCAAGGCGGCGATACCGTTCGCCTCACCGAAGTGCTCTCGTTCAATCCGGTGTGGGCGCCGGACGGCTCGAGGATTGTGTTTTATGACGGATCGGGTGGCGGCGCAACTTTCCCCCTGCGCGCCGTGAGGCCTGATAAAGCGCCGATCGCGATGCCTGAGATTTCCTATCGCGGCGATTACGAAGGCTACCGGTTCCTGCCGGACGGCAAGAGCATGGTGGTGCTCCAGGGGCAGTTCCGCGCGATGGATTTCGTGCTCATAGATCTGGCCAGCGGTCAGAAACGTCAGCTGACTAAGCTGAGACCGGGATACCAAGTCCGCAGCTTCGATCTATCGCCGGACGGGAAGGAGATTCTGTTCGATCGCGTCCAGGAAAACTCGGATATCGTGCTGATCGACCGGAAGCCTTAAGGATAGTGGATGGATGGCCGGCTACTCGGAAGCTACTCTTTGACTCGTAAATTGAGCATTCCGAATCTCTACCGATAGTGCTGCGTAACGGTCAACTTCTAAGAACCGACTTGGGCTCGGAACGCCCAACGCTACAGAGGATCTTGTGCAATGGGGATTTCCCAATAGCAATCGGGTTTCTAAAGTCTGCCCCGCTCAGGCGAGCGTCCGTTTCAAAGGAATTGGCCGGTCTCGCCGTTTACTGGGGCGAACGCACAATTCGTCGCGACTGGACAAATATCGCACTTTGGGTTCGAACTCTTGCAGAGTTGCTGCCCGTAACGCTTCAGCAGCAAGTAACCCCGGATCCGGGAATCGGATTTTGATGGCAGCCCATTTTCGATCAATTGTTGCGCTTCCCGGTACGTCCTACCACGGTACATTTACACTCGTATCGGAGGATATGGAGGGTACCAACCCTAAATTGGATGTCCGTGACCAGGATGGGGTGAAGTGGAAAGTCAAACTCGGGCCGGAGGGTCGCCCGGAAGTTGCCGCGCACGTTTTCTATGGGCAGCCGACTATTTCACCCAGGAAGATTACTTTCTCGCAGACTTGCAGGTCCAGGGTTTGCCTGGTCATCTCCATCGCGGTCAGAATTTGGTCGGGCCAGATGGAACGCTGCACAACGTGCGGCTAAAGAGATCCGAAAAGAGGGAATCGAAACTTGGGACCTGGCAGTGGGGTTCTAATCCCATCGGGGGAACCAGGGAGTTCAACGGCTTAAGAGTACTGATGGCCCTCATGAACAATTGGGATCTCCCGGTGGCTTTTCCTGCTGAATCCGCCGAAGAACGTGCAGAAAGCAGATTGCCTGGAATAACCGTCCTTAGTTCAGCTTATAGTTCACGGCGATTTGACCAACGACTTCTGCGGGCTCTCCATCCCTTTGAGGTGGCTGATATTCCCACCGGGAAACAGCTGATCGGGCGCTTTCGTAAAAAACGAGCGGGCCGCTCAGAAACTCAACGAGCTTCATTTTGCCATCTTTTCCTATCAGCGTCTTGAACAGAACCTTGCCTTCAATGCCTCTGGACTTCGCCTCAAGCGGGTACGCGGGAGCGCTTCTCTTGGCAATGCGCAGAGGTTCACGTGAAGTCTCAGCTTGAATCGGCGAACCGTCGCACGAAGCTGTAGCCTCAGCATAGAGGCCCTTGGCGTGACCAAGTAGTTCCTGACACCACTCGGAGTATCCAAGTGGGATCTTCGATGCCGCCTTCAACGAGCGTCCGGCCTCACTAACGGTTTGGAGAGCAGCCAGAACGACCCGCGTGTCATTCGTAGACGCCAGCAGGGAACGTGCGCGCATTCCGAACCCCGCATCCGGCAAAATCGCGCTCGTTTCTGTTGGCAAGCCACTTACGGCGTCGAGCTTCTTGACGCCGAGCGCTGAGAGTCCATAGAGCTCCCCCAGCCATACTGCCGCGCCACCGAGCTTAGGGAGGGCCCGAAGGAGTAGCCGTTCAGTCAGTTCGGGATCGGAGAGCCGAAGGAAATAGGTGGCATGGCCGATGATTACCTCGTTGTCAGGCTTTTCAGATAGTTGCTTTAGCCAGAGTGACTTTATCTGCTCGTATCCTTCAATGTTTTGCGACGGTCCCGGAGCCGTAAAAAGCATCACTGCGGGATTTGCCAGCGGCGCTGCGTCGGGCTGAAGGAGAACAAACCAAGAAATCTGCTGAACCTGAAGTTGCTTTGCTGCCTTCTCGATCTCAATCTTTCTAGAAGCGTAGGTTATTAATGCAGCTCTTGACGGCGCACTATCGGGAGTATCCTTCAATTTCCGTTCGAGCTTCGCAGCATTCTCTGGAGTGAGTTTCAAGCCCTCCTGGACCGCCGCTGGCCAAGGCCCATCGTCGGTTAAGGATGGACGGCTCGTCAGCTTGACCATTTCATCCGCAGATCTGCGGATGCTAAGAGCGATTGGTACCGTGAACGCCACCGGCTTCCCATTTTGAGTTCCCGGTCGAAATTTCCATTTGGAAAGCGCCTGGACTACATTGTCTGGAAGACTGGTCGCCGACTGCAGCGAGAAGAGATCACCGTGTTCATCGATAACGAGCTTCACCACGGCAGGATCCGCAACGTAATTGGCCGTGCTCGCGTACGTTGGTTCAACCCTTTGAACAACTGTCGGCTGAACCACCTGAGCAGACGCGTTCAAACTCAGCGTGAGCAACGTCATCCTCGCTGCCGACCGAATGTGACACTTCGTCATTCGTACGATTATGCCAAACAGTGAAACTGTTCTGAATTTCTTGCGGACCACTGGTGCAATGTCTACGGCAGCTTCACCGCGTACAGTTTAAACGGCAACGGGTCCTGCCCCTTATTCTTTCCGTTGCGATAGTCCTGCTTCCCTTCGCACACCCATGCCATACCCTTGGTCGCCGTGGTCGCCGGTGTTGCCTGCATTCCGTCCTTCAGAGTCTTGATGGTCGCGGTATTGGTCTTGGGGTCTATAGTGACGAGCGCCAACCGGCCACCCGCTCGTGCGGCGTTGCCGTTCTCTGACTGCACAAACTTGTTCTTGCCAATGGCGCGCAGACCGTCAGGAGCACCTAGCGGACCTGTCAGCTTCAGTTCGGCCACTTTTGTCGATTTTCCATCCGCGCCCAGATCGAGCCTGATCATTTTGTTTGCCGTCACGCTGTTCACATACAACGTGTTCTTGTCGCCGAATGCGATACCATCCACGCCCGCCAGTAGCGGATCGGCCGCGGCCTGCTCCAAAGCCGCCGCGTCTTTCTTCAACATGAAGATCTTGGCGCCCGCCGTGTCCGTTGCATAGGCCGTGCCGTTGTCGGCAACTGCGATGTCGTTGCACACCGCGCCAGTCGGCATCGGATAAGAGCCCTTGGCTTTTCCAGTTCCCAGATCGAATGCCTTTAGCACTCCCGGACCTGTGTTGCATAACCAAAGCGTGTTCGCCTTTTCGTCAGCAAATACTCCGAGAACCGTGGTGAATCCATTGCCTTCCCTTGCGATGAACGGCTTTGCTTCTGTCTCACCGGGTTTGACCTTATAGACGCCTCCGGGGACGCTGCCGAGAATGATCGTGCCATCCTTCAACGACGTGATGCTTTCCGGAAAGAGGTCCTTCGGTTGGTTGATGGAGATATCGACGATTTTGCTGGCCGCGAACAAAGCAACGCCGATTGCGCACATATTGATGACCGCAGTTCGACGAATCCAGGTGGATGTGAGGAGTTTCATCCTCACTATCATCCCCTAACTCTCGTCCTGTATCTGCACCTCTCTGAGAAGCCGGGGCAGGCGGTTAGGATTCCTCCTTCCCCTTAACCCGTGTCACCAGGATTTGAAAGGGTTCCCCGCCAGCACCGGAATCCTGA
>Ga0207687_10000569_pt1 | contig 24900 bp, 28 predicted proteins | sample KBSM54metaG_FD_184399 | JGI IMG/M metagenome (GOLD analysis project Ga0207687, IMG submission 184399) | Miscanthus rhizosphere microbial communities from Kellogg Biological Station, Michigan, USA - KBS M5-4 metaG (SPAdes) (version 2) | ecosystem: Host-associated > Plants > Roots > Rhizosphere >...
ACGGAGCGGCCGCCGCGGCTTCTGCGCGAAGCTCCGGAGTCCAGCGCACGACGCGGCCGTGCGGATCGAGACGAGCGTCGAGCACTTTGAACGGAACGCGAACGTCCGCGCGCGTCTCGCTTCCGTCCACATCGATGCGAGCGATTTTCGAGGCTAGCGCGCCGCGCAGCTCGACGTCGACAGGCATCCGATAGAACGGCGCCGTTTGCGTGATGGTGATCGAGACGTCATCGCCCGCCTGCTTCCACGACATCATCATTTCCGGCGCGCCGGTACGCTCGAGCCATTCCGACACAAACCATCCGAAATCGCGCCCCGTGCCGCGTTCGATCGCGCGAACGAGATCGTTCAACGTCGCCTCGCCGAACGCATGGGCGCGTGTGAACTCGCGGAGAATCGCCGCGAAGCGCTCGCGCCCGACGACGTCCGCCCACATCCACCAAACGAGTCCTCCCTTGTTGCGCGACAACCGATCGGAGATCGCGTCATCGGGCAACTCGATGAGCGCACGATCGAGATCCGCGGCAGCCATCCCGAGGTAGCCCGCGGCGCAGTAGCAGTAGAGATCATCGTGAAAGCCCGGATAGCCCGTGCGGCGATAGCGTTCTCCCGCGGCGCGCCCCTCGATCGCCTCGACCGCGCGCATCGATGCGAATTGCGCCATCGCTTCGTCGAGCAGATAGTTGCCGCGCTTTTCGCCATGCGCGAGCGAGACGAGGTTGCTCCACCACTGATGTCCGATCTCGTGCGCGTAGTACGCGAGGTTGAACGGCCGGTCGAGCGCGCCGGAGCGCGTGACGATGCCGCCCGCGCTTCCGAACGCATTGAAACCACCCGACGCCACGGCCGCGCTCTCCGGCACTTCGACGAGCATGAACCGGCCGTAGCGATACGGACCGAATTCGCGCGAGAGCACGTTGATCACGCGTTCGATGCCCGAGAGATAGACGTCCGCGCGCGGACGTTCGCGCAGCAGGTATGCGGCGCTCTTTCCGTTTCGGATGATCGTGTACGGGCCGGCGGCGAACCAGAAACGCAGCGGTACATCGGAGTGAAACGCGTTTGGGGCGACCTGATGACCCGGCGCCGCGACGATGAAGCCTTTCGGCACGTGATAGCGAACATCGCCGGTCGACGAGGAGTCGGCGAAGAGCGGATACCACGGTTTCTCGTTCGCCGTCGTGAAGGCGACGTCTTCGCCGACATGCAGCAAATACGCGCTGTCCACGTTCGCGAGGGCGGTGAATCGAAGGCGTGCCGGCAATGTTCCGACGACGTTCCACGTCGTGACGCCGCCGTCGCTCGCACCGCGCTCCAGTTGCGCGTTCGACGCCGTGAGTGAGAACTCCGAACGCAGAAGGACCTTTCGCAGTCCCGAGGTTTCCATCGACCCGCTCACTTCTAGGGTGTGCGTCGCCGGCGTCACGTGGACGTCGATGTCATAACGAATCGTTTTCGCGTAAAGAGGAAGGGCGAGGAGTGCGATCAAAACGGCGCGGCGAGGAAACATGCGCCCGACTGTACTGGCTGCGACGGGCGCTGTCTGGTACGCGCCTCAGATTTTTGTACGCGCGTTCTCGCGGCGAAAGGCCGCCGGAGTCACGCCGATGGCTCGCTTGAACACGCGGGAAAAGTGGCTTTGGTCCGTGAAGCCGCACGACAGCGCGAGTTGCGCCAGCGGGAGATCGCTTCGCCGCAATCCGTCAATCGCCGCTTCGATCCGCCGCGCGCGCTGGAATTCGCCGATCGAGCATCCGAACGCGCGGCGAAACGCCGTAGCCAGATACGACGGATGCATGCCGCACGACAGGGCCAGCCCCCGCAGCGAGACCCGCGTGCCCGATGCCGCTCGCTCGCGTACATCGCTGAGCCATGCCGGCACCACGGCGCTGGCCGCGGCGCGAACGTGCACGCCGATCAACTGCAGCAGCAATCCCTCGATGATCAGCGATGACATGGAGTCGGGATGCGACATCTCGCGCTGGATCTGAGTCGCGATCGCGAAGGCGCAACCGTGCCGCGCGGCGCGGGCTTCGCCGGGCAGTTCGCCGCGCGGTGCGTCCGACTCGATCATGAGACAACGCGTTTCCCGAATGAACTCGTTCGTGTGGATCGTCCCCGCCGGGCGGAACGTCGTCGTTCCGGTGGTGCAGTGCAGCTGCCGGCCGAGGTGGGTTTCGCGGTACTCACCGGCAAGCACCGCGCAGAATCGCGCTGTCGCATGCGCGTGTTTGCCGAGGATGGCGCCGGGCGCGTAGGCGACTTCGCTGATGGTAAAAGAGCCGGCGGTCATGCTGCGCAGAACGGTCCGTTCGGTGGTCATCACGGCATCGTACGCCGGAATTCACCCCCTGCCCTTGCTGTTCGCCACCCCGTCCGGATAGCATTACCGCCCCATTTCGAAGGAGTTAGTCATCACATGCTGAAGATCCGTTTGCGCCGTGGCGGCGCCACTCATGCTCCCTTCTACCGCGTCGTCGTTTCCGACTCGCTCAAGACGCCGAGCGCTTCGACGCTCGAGCAGATCGGTCACTACGATCCGAAGAAGAATCCTGCCGATGTGAAGATCGACCGCGAGCGCGTCGACTACTGGGTGAGCAAGGGCGCGCAGCTTTCGCCGACCGTGAAGTCGCTTCTCAAAAAGCTCAAGTAGCGTGAAACCGCTCGTCGAGTTCCTGGCCAAGTCTCTCGTCGACGATCCCGACGGCGTGCAGGTGCACACCCTCGACCGCGATCAGTCGACGGTTTACGAGCTGGAAGTCGCGGCCTCCGATCTCGGCAAAGTGATCGGCCGCCAGGGCCGCACCGCGCGCGCCATGCGCACGTTGCTCGCCGCCGCCGGGCAGAAGCAGCGGCGGCGCTACATTCTCGATATCCTTGACTAAAGCAGTGGTCTAGGTGATTGCACTCGGCATCATTCGCAAGCCGCACGGAGTGCGCGGCGAAGCGAGCGTCGAGCCGTGGACCGATTCGCCCGAACGGTTCACGGAAGTCTCGCGCGTCACGCTCGTCTCGCCCGACGAAGAGCTGCAGCGCGACGCGACGATCGAGTCCGTGCGCACACACGCCGGCCGCGCGCTCATCAAGTTCGCCGGCATTGATTCGGTCGACGATCTGCGCGGCTGGACGATCGAGATCCCCGACGAACAGGCCCGCAAGCTCGACGAAGACGAGTACTTCCTCCACGATCTCGTCGGGATGAAGATCGTCGACGAGAGCGGCGCCGATCGCGGCGTCGTGACCGATACGATCGAAGGCGGCGGCGGAATCCTTCTCGAGGTGACGCGCGGCGCGCGCAAGTTCGAAGTGCCGTTCGCGAAGGACATCTGCGTCAGGATCGACGCCGCGGCGAAGACGATCACCGTGAGATTGCCGGACGGACTCGATGCGCTTTGACTTCGTCACGATCTTCCCGCGCATGTTCGATCCGCTCGTCGCCGAAGGCGTGATCGCGCGCGGGATCAAACAGAATCTGCTCGACGTGCGCGTGCACGACCTGCGCGACTACACGAGCGACAAGCATCGATCGACCGACGACGAAGCGTACGGCGGCGGACCGGGAATGGTGATGCTCGCGGAGCCGGTGCTGAAGTGCGTGGAGTCGATCGGCGAAGCGCACGTGATCCTCACGACGCCGCAGGGACGCCGCTTCACGCAGGACGTCGCGAAGGAGCTCGCCGAGAAAAAGCACGTCGTCTTTCTCTGCGGACGCTACGAAGGCTTCGATCACCGCGTGCACGAAGCGCTGCAGCCCGATGAGATCTCGGTCGGCGACTTCGTCGTCTCCGGCGGCGAGCTGCCGGCGATGCTGATCGCCGACGCCGTCGGCCGCATGGTCGAAGGCGTCGTCGGCAATCAAGGCTCGGTCGAAGAGGACTCGTTCTTCAACGGCCTGCTCGACTATCCGCACTACACACGGCCGCTCGAGCTGCGCGGCATGAAAGTGCCCGACATTCTGATGTCCGGACACCACGAGAACATTCGCAAGTGGCGGAAAGAACAAGCCTTACGCGCCACGCTGGCGAAACGGCCCGATCTGCTGGAGACGGCGGATCTCGACGAGGAAGCACGGCAGATTCTCGCTCGAGTTCGCCGCTCGGAATGAGGCGGGGCGCGCTCCGGTTCTCCCCGCCTGCTAAACTACGCAACTCGTTTTGAGGTAAAGCCATGCCTGCAGACATCATGAAACTCGTCGAGTCGCGCGAAGCGCGCACCGACATCCCGAACTTCGCGCCCGGCGACACGATCAAAGTCCACGTGAAGGTCAAGGAAGGCGACAAAGAGCGCATCCAGATCTTCCAGGGGCTCGTGATCTCGCGCAAAGGCGGCGGCTCGCGCCAGATGTTCACCGTTCGCAAAGTCTCCGGCGGAGTGGGCGTCGAACGAATGTTCCCCCTCTTCTCCCCGACGATCGATAAGATCGAGGTCGAACGCCATGGCCGGGTCCGTCGCGCAAAGCTCTACTACCTCCGGGAACTCCGCGGCAAAGCCGCGCGCATCGAAGAAAAGCGCCAGCGCTAAACACGCTGCCGCGAAGAACGAGCGCCTCGTCGGCCACGTTTTCGCGGAGTTGGCGCGCCTCGCCGAGATGTCGGCGGTGGAGCGCCGGCTCCGCGATTTTGGTTTTCGCGCCATCGCCGGCACCGACGAAGTGGGCCGCGGCTGTCTCGCCGGCCCCGTCGTCGCCGCGTGCGTGATCCTCGATCACGACACGACGCTGATCCGCGTCAACGACTCCAAGCAAGTCGATCACGATCACCGCATCGGACTTTGTCGGCTCATCCTTCGCCACGCGCGCGCGGTCGCCGTCGGCGTCGTCGAATCGCAGACGATCGATCGCATCAACATCCTGCGCGCGTCGAAGCTCGCGATGGCGCACGCCCTCGAAGACCTTCCCGTGCGCCCCGATGTCCTTCTCCTCGACGCCGTTCTGCTCGAGTCGATCGACATGCCGCAGGTGCCGCTCATCGAAGGCGACAAGCGCAGCGTCTCCATCGCCGCGGCATCGATCGTGGCGAAGGTCTACCGCGATCTGTTGATGGAGTCGTATCATGAGCGTTACCCCGTTTACGACTTTGCACACAACCGGGGCTATGCAACCGAGGGTCATCAGGCTGCGCTGAAGACATACGGTCCCAGCCCGATACACCGACGTTCGTTCGAAGGGGTGGATGAGCCGATGCTATTGTTCGGCTCCGGAAGAGATGGCGGTTCAACGAGATAAGGTCATCGCCAACGCGGAAAAGTTGGTCGCGAAGGGGAAAATCGACGCCGCGATCAAGGAGTACGAACGCCTTCTCGATGAGAGCCCGAACGACGTCAACACACTCAATCGCATCGGAGACCTGTGGGTCCGCATCAATCGCAACGATGAGGCGGTGAAGGTCTTCACGAAGATCGCCGACCACTATTCGAAGGACGGCTTCTTCCTCAAAGCGATCGCGATCTACAAGAAAATCAACAAGCTCGATCCGTCGAAGCTCGAGGTCTACGCGAAGCTCGCCGACCTCTACGCGAAACAGGGTCTGGCGATGGAAGCGAAGAGCCAGTATCAGGTTCTCGCCGACTACTACCTCAAGCACGGCGATCCCGGAAACGCGCTGGCGATCTATCGAAAGATCTCCGAGCTCGATCCGAACTCGATCAACGTCCACGTCAAGCTCGCCGATCTCTACTCGCAGAACAACCAGACCGCGGAGGCGCTGAAAGAGTACGACCGCGTCGGACGCATGCTGCTCAAGCGCGGCATGCTCGACGAAGCGGTGCAGGTCTTCCGCAAGGCGCTGAAGATCGACGCGCGCAACATCGAGCTCGTGGAATCGCTCGTCACCGCGCTGCTCGAAGCGAAAGACTTCGACAATGCGCTGCAGATCGTCGACACCGCACTCGAGTCGAACAAGGACAACCCGCGCCTCATCGGCATGTGGGGACGCATCCAGATCGCGCGCGGCGATCTCAACTCCGCGCGCGGCGCGCTCGAACGCGCGGTACAGGCGAATCCCGACGAGCCGTCGATTCGAGAAGCGCTCGCCGAGATCTATCTCAAAGCCTCGAATGCGAACGGCGCGCTCGACATGCTCGCGCCGCTCGTCGAGAAAGCGCTCTCGCGCGGTGAGCGCGGCGGCGCGGTGGAGATGCTCAACCGCGTGCTGCGCGTCGACAGCGGACACACGCCGACGCTCGAGCGCCTCGTCGCCGTCTACAGTCGGCTCAACGAAGAGACGAACATCCTCGCGTCGATGAATTCGCTCGCCGAGGCGCACATCGCGAAGGGGCGATACGACGAAGCGGCGAAGGTGCTCGAGAAGCTCATCCAGCGCGAGCCGCAAAACGCGCAGCATCGCAACAAGCTGCAGTTCGTGAAGTCGCAGATGGGCGGCATCGACACGCTGCCCGCGAAACCGAAGACGGCCGCGGATGTTCCGCTTCCGCCGATGCCGATGCCGTCGCTCGAGATCGAAGAGCCGGCACCGCAGTTCGAGCTCGACGAGCCCACTCCTTCCTTCGAGCTCGATCTCGATGCCTCGGAGCCTCTCGAGCTCGACCTTTCGATGGATTCCGGTCCGTCGATCGCGCCGCCGCCTCCGCCTCCTCCACCACCGCCGACGCGGCTCGCGTCCGCGGTCGAGCAAGCGGCGAGCGACATCGCCGACGAAGCCGACGAAGATCTCGACTTCATCACCGAGCACCTCACCGAAGCGGAAGTCTTCGCGAAGTACGGACTCGCCGAGAAAGCCGCCGAGCATCTGCGCGCGGTCCTCGAGCGCGCGCCGAAGAACCTCACCGCGCACGAACGCCTGTTCCGCGTGCTTCTCGATGAAGGCGATACCGATGCCGCGCGCACTGCCGCGCATTCGTACGTCGCGTTGCTTCGCGATCGCGGCGACGACGACACGATCGACGTCGTCATGAACGACTTCGCGTCGCGCGGACAGTCGTACGATCTCACTGGAGCAGCACCGGCGCCCTCGCCGGCGGAGGTCCCCGAACCCGATTTCTCGATCGATCTCTCCGAGCCGGTCGAAGAAGAGATCAGCTTCGACCTCGAGCCGCCCGCGCCGGAAATCGAAGAGATCGAAGAGCCGATCCTCGAACCCATCGAATCGATCGAAAGCGAAGAGCTGTCCTTCGGCGACCTGGAGCCTGAACCGGTTGCCGTCGAAGAGGAGCAGCCGTTCTTCGGCGTCGAGTCGATTGGCAGCGGCGAGCTCGCGCTCGACGAGCCATCGTCCGAGGAGATCGGCGAGATCGATTTCTACATCGGCCAGGAGCTCTTCGAAGAAGCGGGCGACAAAGTCAACGCACTCCTCGCGCGCTTTCCCGGCAACAGCGAACTGCAGTCGCGCAAGAAGAGGATCGACAGCGCCGCGGCCGCGCAAGCCGCACCGCCTCCTCCGCCCCCGCCACCCGCCCGTCCCGCGGCGATCTCGCGCGCGGAAATCGAAGATGAGCTGCTCTCCGCGATTCCGGACGACGACGATGACATCGCTCCGCCGCCTCCGCCACCGCCGGTCGCCGCGAAGGCTCCGCCTCCGCCCGTGATCGACACGATGGCGCAGGAGGAGAACCTCTTCGCCGACGAAGACGACTTCTTCGATCTCGCGTCCGAGCTCGAATCCGAGCTTCTCGAAGACGACGAACAGGTCGCCCTCGGCGAAGAAGAGCAGTCGCTCGAAGAGATCTTCAAGGAGTTCAAGAAGGGCGTCGAGCAGCAACTCGATTCCGAGGACTACGACACACACTACAACCTCGGCATCGCCTACAAGGAGATGGGGCTGATCGACGAAGCGATCGGCGAGTTCCAGCTGGCGTCGAAGGATCCGAAGCGCGCCGTCGAATGCGCGTCGATGCTCGGCCTCTGCTTCCTCGAGAAGGGCATGCCGCAGCTCGCGATCAAGTGGTATCGCAAAGGTCTCGAGATCGCCGAGATCACCGAGGAGGAGCACGTCGGCCTTCTCTACGATCTCGGCAGCGCATACATGGAAGTTGGCGACACCACCAACGCGCAGAAGGCGTTCATGGAAGTGTACGGGATGAATACGAATTATCGGGACATCGTGTCGCGCATCAAACAATTGGAAGGCGCGAGATAGAGAGGTGGCGGCTGGCAGGTCGCGGGTGGCAGGTATGCCCGTTTTCCTGCGACCCGCCACCTGCGACCCGTCACCTCGTTCCGGGAACCAATCCCCAACTCACGCGTACTCCCCATAGATGGAACGCGACGACGCTGCCTTCACCGAATTTGTCGAGCGTCACAAGAACTCGCTTCTCAACTACCTCACGCACATGCTCCGCTCACGGGAGCGCGCCGAGGAGTTGTCGCAGGAGGCGTTCGTCCGTTTCTATCGCAGCGGATGGACGACGCGCGAAGACGCGCAGCTGGCGCCGTATCTGTTTCGCACGGCGACGAACCTGGCGGTTTCGAACATTCGTCGCGAGCGGCTGTGGCAGCGCATCGTGCCCAGCCTTATCGCGCGCGAACCGCGTAGCGCCTCGGCGGCCGATCGTCCGCTGATCACGCAGGAAATTCAGAATCAGGTCTCGTCGGCGCTCGAGAAGTTGCCCCTGAAGTTTCGCTCACCGCTCGTGCTGTACGAGATCGAAGAGTGGTCTTACGAACAGATCGCGCAAGCGCTCGATTGCGCGCTCGGAACGGTGAAGTCGCGCATCTCGCGCGCGCGTGCGCTCATGCGCCGCGACCTGGAGCCGTGGTGGATCGGAGAAAACAATGAAGACCATGATGGACGACGACGTTGGAACTGCGTTGCGGCAACTGCCGCGAGCGACGACATCGCCACGATTCGTATCTGAAGTGATGCGTTCCGTGCAGGGAAACGAAGGACGCGCCGTCCGTCCGCACGTGCTCCGCTTCGCGATGTCGTTCGCGATGATGATCGTGCTCGTCGTCGGCCTCTACGCAGGCCACATCCAGAAACAACATCAGCGACTTGAATCGCTCCGCGCCGAACATCGCAAGATCGAATCGGAGCTGAAGCAAGTCAAAGCGATCACCGATGAAGCGCGGCCCGTCGTCGTACTCGAGAACGGCGACACGAGCGTCATCGTCGATCTGAATCAATCGAAGCAGACCTATTACTGAGGAGCAACATGATCAAGAGACTCGCATTTGTTTTTGTTTTCCTGATGACGGCGACGACGCTGTTCGCCGGCGATCCGGATCGCCGCGTCGTCATCGTGCGCGACGGCCAGGTTCTTCTCGATGAAGGCTCGCCGCTGATCGGCACGCGCGGCTACATCGGCATCTCGCTCACCCAGCTCACGCCGGAGCTGCGCGAATACTTCGGCGCACCGAAAGACACCGGCGTTCTCGTCAGCTCGCTCGCCGACAACGGTCCGGCCGAGAAGGCGGGCGTGCATGTCGGCGACGTCATCGTGGCCGTGAACGGAAAGACCGTCGCGGGAACGCGGGAACTGACGCACGCGATGCGCGACGTGAAGAAAGGCGAGAGCGTCCGCATCGAAGTGATTCGCGGAAAAGCGCGGCAGACGATCGTCGCTACCGCCGATGAACGCGAGATGCCCGAAATGCTCCGCGCCCTCGACCTGGCCGATCTCGGTCAAAACCTCGGATCGCTCAGCTCTCTCGGCGGTCCGGGATGGCACACGCGCATCGCAGCACCCGAGGACATCGACGCGCTCCGCGCTCGCATCCGCGAGCTGGAGATGCGCATGAAAGAGCTGCAGAAGCGGCTCGATCAGAAATAGCGTGTGGCGCAGACATTCTTGTCTGCGAATCTTTTCGGGCCAGACAGGAATGTCTGGCCCACACGTGCCGTACAATCATGCGTGATGAATCGGTCGCTCGAATCGGCCCTCCGGTTCGTGAATCTCACCACCTCCGGTCTTCTCGCCGGCTCGCTCGGCTTCGGTGAGGCCGCGCTCGTTCCCGGATGGCAGCACGAACTGCCGCGTGAATCGAGCCTCAAACCATTCGACGCGCTCAAGGCCGTGAACTACTTCAACGCAATCGGGCCGCTCGCACTGGCAAGCGCGGTGACGCTCGCGGTCGGATCACGAAGCAACGGCGCGATGCGACGACTGCTCGACGCCGCGTCGGCCGTCGGACTCGCGGGCGTGCTCGCGACGACGGTGATGGTCACGGTGCCGATCAATCAGAAGCTCGAGACGCAGGCGCCGAGCGATTACGCGCGCGAAGAAGCGCAGTCGATGAGTCGCAACTGGCGCCGCACGCATGCCGTGCGCACGACGCTGGGCGTCGGCGCGTTCCTCTGCGCCGTCGCGTCGAATCTCGCTCATCGCGCAGCGAAGTGATCGAAGCCGCGCGGCGCGAGCGGTTCGCCATCCAATCGAACTCCGAGCTCTTTCGTCATGCGTCCGATCATGTAGACGGGACGCCCGACCTTCGCGCTGATCTCCGACTCGCGCAGCGATGAGGTGAACAGCAGCGCGAACTCTTCGCCGCCGTTGAGCACGAGATCCCGAACGTTCAGTCCACTCTCGAGCAGACCGGGGTAAATCGGAATTCGTTCGCGATTGATGTCGGCGCCGACGTGCTCACAAAGATGCTGCACGTCGCTCGACAATCCATCCGAGATGTCGATGCAGCTCGACGCGATCCCGACGAGCTTCATCCCGAGCTCGACTTCCGGCTCCGGATCGAGATGCCGTCGAATGGCCGACTCCGCAAATTCGCGCTGTGAGTACGGCATGGCGTCGAGGTTCGCGCCGAGGAGCGCGAGTCCCGCCGCCGATCCGCCGAGCGGGCGACTGACGTAAAGCCGATCGCCCACGCGCGCGCCGCTGCGAAGAATCGGCTGCTTCGCTTCGCCGATCGCAGTGACCGAGATCGTCAACTTCTCGGCGCGCGACAAATCGCCGCCGACGATCTCGATGCGATGCGACTTCGCCGCGCTCGCGAATTCGTCGAGCAGCTCGCGCACGTTCACCCACTCCGGCGCGCCGATGGCGACGAGCGCGTATTGCGGCTTCGCTCCCATCGCCGCGAGATCCGACAGATTCACCGCAAGGCTCTTGCGCGCGATCAAGCGAAGCGAAACGTCGCGGCGAAAGTCGACGTCCTCGATGAGCATGTCGTTCGTGATCACCTGATCGCCGATGACGGCCGCATCGTCGCCGGTGCGCGGGAAGAGCTCGCGAATGCGCGCGATGAGATCCGCTTCGCTCATCGCACCGGCACGATCGCGGTCATCGGACGATCGAACGTCTCTTTCGGATAGACGATCGCTTCGAGAAAGAGGCCCGACGGCGGCGCGGTCGGCTGCCACGCCTCTTTTCGCTTCAGCGGATCGCCGTCGACGTTTCCTCGCCCCACCTCCGCGAGATACGACACGAGTTTCCGCACCATCTTCCAGAGAAAGTGCGAGGCCTGGATGCGGAAGAGGATCAGCGCACCGTCGCGCGCGAGCTCGCAGCGTTCGACGACGACGATTCGCGACTCGTCTTCCTTGATGCGCTTGTCGCTGAACGCGGTGAAGTCATGGCGTCCCGCGAACTGCGCCGCCGTCTTTTGCATCGCATCAAAGTCGAGTCTGTCCTTGATCCACCAGACGAACGATTTCGCGAAGGCCGTGCGCCGCGTCGAGATTTGATAGAGGTAGACACGCGAGATCGCGTCGTGCCGCGAGTGAAAGCGATCGTTCGCGCGTGCGGCTTCGAGAATGTGGATGTCATGGGGCAGCAGGTCGTTGATCTTGCGTGAGAGCAGCAGCGGGTCGACGGTCTTATGCGCGCGAAGATGCGCGACCTGTGCGGCCGCGTGAACGCCGGCGTCGGTGCGTCCCGCGCCGCCGATCTCGACCTCGGCGCCGAGCACCTGGGACGCCGCGCGGAGCAGATGGCCTTGAACGGTTTTCTGCGTGTTACCCTGCGCCTGCCATCCCGAGTAGCGTGTTCCTTCGTACTCGATCGTGAGCTTGTAAGTCGGCATGCGCCCCAATTCGATTCAAGTGCTCGGCGATACGCTCGTCGTCGTCTGGAACGACGGCCACGAATCATACTATCCGCTCGAAGAGCTGCGCCGCGCCTGCCCGTGCGCCGCATGCAGCGGTGAGCCGGACCTCTTCGGAAGAATGGCCGGCGGCGGCCCACAGCGCTACGTCCCAGCGTCGTTCCAACTGGCAGGAATCGAATCGATCGGCAACTATGCGATCCAACCGAATTGGGCGGACGGGCACACGTATGGGATCTGGACGTTCGAGCGATTGCGGGGGTTTTGTCCCGATTGCAAGACTCAGTAACACAGAGTCATTGCACGATGACCGTCCCCTCCCGCCCTTCCACCGCGTCGCGGAGATGCTCGACATCCGTGATCAGCACCTGACCTCCGCCCGCCTTCACGAACTGCATCGCGGCTTCGATCTTGGGGCCCATCGAGCCGGCGGGAAACTGGCCTTCGGCGAGATGCTTCTGCGCTTCGGCGATCGTCATGCGCGACACGTCGCGCTGCGTCGGTTTGCCGAAATCGAGAGCGACTTTCGCGACGCCGGTGAGCACGATGAAGAGATCCGCTTTCAGCTCGTTCGCGAGAAGTGACGACGCGAAGTCCTTGTCGATCACCGCTTCGATGCCGCGCCACTGGCCGTCGCGTCCGCGCACGACGGGTATTCCGCCACCGCCGGCGGCGATGACGACGCTCGCGCTCTCCAGCATCCGCGCGATCGTGTTGATGTTCAGAATCCGTAGCGGTCGCGGCGATGGGACGACGTGACGCCAGCCGCGTCCTGAGTCTTCGCGCATCGTCCAGCCGAGGTCGCGCTCGAGCGCTTCGGCGCGATAGCGCGTGAAGAACGGGCCGATCGGTTTCGTCGGACGCTTGAACGCGGGATCGTTCACGTCGACTTCGACTTCCGTCAGCACCGTCGCCACTTCGCCGGGAGATCCGATCGACTCGAGACGATTACGGATCGCCTGCTGCAGCATGAAGCCGATCGAGCCTTCCGTCTGCGCGACGCAGACGTCGAGCGATTGCGGCGGAATCTTCGTCGACGCCTCTTCGGCCTGCACGAGGATGTTGCCGACCTGCGGCCCGTTCCCGTGCACGACGATCACCTTGTAACCCTGCCGCGCGATGTCGGCGAGCCAGCGCGCCGCCTGCTTCGCGCGCGCGATCTGCTCCTCCTGCGTTCCGCGATCTTCCTGGCGCAGAAGGGCGTTCCCTCCGAATGCAACGACGGCGAGGCGCGGCTTCATCACACGTCTTCGCGTTCGAGCGGCATGGTCATGCAGCGCGGTCCGCCGCGGGCGCGCGACAACTCGTTGCCCTGGATTTGAATCGCGTACTTGCGGTCCGTCCACGTCTCGAGCTCGGTGCGCCCGAGGAGGAGATCGTCTTCGTAGACGATGTGATAACCGTGCTTGGCGAGCTGCTCGGCGGTGCGCACGTTGCGCTCGTAGAGCAGGATGACGCCCGGCGCGAGCGCGAACGCATTCGCGCCGTCGGTCCACTGCTCGCGCTGCTGATCGACGGCCTTCTTGCCGCCGCAGTAGACCGGATCGAGATCGAGTTTTGATTTCTTCAGCGCGTGCAGCAGCGACTTCTGTTCCGTGTACTTCAGCGAGCGCTGCGTCAGATCGATCGACGTCACCGTCGCCGCTTCGTCGCCGCCGGGCAGAATCACCGGCGGATAAATGAGGCACTCGTCGCGGCTGATGAACGTGAAGACGGTATCGAGATGCATGAACGATCGCTGCTTCGGCAGCTCGACCGCGATCACCGTGCGCACATCGGGATCGCTCGCCTTGAGCGACTTCGCCAGCTCGCGCACGCCGCGAATGTTCGTCCGCTCGGTGACGCCGACGAGCAGCAGATCGCGCCGCGCGACGAGCACGTCGCCGCCTTCGAGCGTCGGCGCGTTGCGCGTCATCGGACGTTCGGACTGCGACGACATCAGATCGACGCGCAGCCGTCCGCGGAACATCACGTGGTTCTCGAAAACGTATTTCGAAAGCAGCGCTTCGCGGCGTCGCGCCTGCGTCGCCATCGACGAAATGACGACACCATCGCCGACGACGACCTGCGGATCGCGCATGAAGAAGAAGTTCGGAACGGGAAAGAGATCGAACGTCGGCAGATCGCCCGTCTGCTTTTTCTCGTTCGGAATCCCGCCGATCAACACCTCGGCCAGCGCCGACGGCGATTGCTCGAGCAGCCACGATGCGAGCCGGCGGCCGAGCTGACTGCGTTTCACGAAGTCGCGGACGATGCGTCGTTTGACGTCCGGATCCTGGAGCACTTCTTCGAGCAGATCTTCGATGTCATAGACCTCGTCGGCGACGAACCGGATGATCTGTTGGAATCGCCGGTGCTCTTCGCGCGCGACCTGGCCGTAAAGAATGTCGTCGAACAGCAGCTGCGCCATCATCGGCGGGACCATCACGTCGATCTCGCGTCCGGGCAGGTGCACGAGCACGCTCTTCAGCCGCCCAATCTCACTCGTTACGTGAAGTTGCATTCGGGCGGCATTCTAATTCGTAGAATGGCCTTGTGAGCCGCACGGCGGTAGTTCTGTTCGCGGGCGATCCGCGGCGCGAAGAGGTGCAAAAAGGCCTTCCGGCGCGGTTTCTGGCGCGATTACACGATCGACTCACGCGAACCATTCGGCGATTCGACGTCGATCTCTTCATCGCCGACGACATCGCGGTCGGTTCTTTGGCGCACAAGATCGACCATGCCTTCGCGATCCCGTTCGCGCGCGGATACGAACGCGTCATCGTGCTCGCCGGCGACATCGTCCTGCGTCCGTCGATCCTTCAACGCGCGATCGAGTCGAGCGAAACGCTGATCGGACGCACGTGCGACGGCGGCTTCTACATCCTCGCGTGCAGCGAGCGGCCGCGGATCGATTGGACGTCGCTCACGTCCGACGATGTCGCCGCGCAGCTCGACTGCGGATTCCTTCCGCAGCTGCGCGACGTCGACTCCATCAACGACGCGCGAATCGTTGCGCCCGACCTGATTCCGCGCATCGAACAAAGACCACGCAACCGCGCAACCCCGCAACCCGCGCAACCGCTCAACCAACTCCGCGCCCCTCCTCGCGCTGCATAACCGCACTTCCACGCAGCCGAAATCGAGGAGGACAGCAATGCCCAGCTACTACATGTCCGAGGATCTTGCGCGCTTTGGCGACATGGCGAAAACGTCGCCGCATTTGTTCGATCTCTTTCTGAACTGGTATTCGACCACGATGAAAGAGGGCGCGCTCGACGAGAAGACGAAGAAGCTCATCGCGCTCGCCGTCGCGTTCGCGATTCAGGAGCCGTACTGCATCGACTCGTACGCGTCCGCGTGCGCCGACGCCGGATGCGCGCCGGAGGAGATGGCCGAGGCGGTGAATGTTGCGGCGGTGATCCGCGGCGGCGGCACGATCGCGCACTGGGTTCAGGCCTGCAACACGTTCTCGCGGAAGGACTGACGTGCGACGAATCGTCGTCATCGGCGCGGGACCGATCGGTCTCGCGGCCGCGGCGGGCGCATCGGAGCGCGGACACGACGTCACCGTGCTCGAAGCGGGTGAAGTCGGCGCATCGCTGCGCACGTGGGGCGCGACGCGTTTCTTCACGCCGCTGTCGATGAACGTGCGGTCCGGTGTCATGCCGCGCTGCGAAGACAGCGCGGAATCCCCCGGCATGTGCGAAGGGGATTCCGCGGCGTCTGTGCGCCGCGGAATGACAGATTTGCTCACCGGGCCCGAGTACATCGACCGCGTTCTTCTTCCGCTCGCGTCGCGATTGAACGTGCGCACGAACACGCGCGTGGTATCGATCACGCGACGCGGACTGACGCGCACCGACTTCGCCGGCCATCCGCTTCGTGCGGAAAAACCGTTCCGCATCCTCACGGCGAACGACGAACTGTTCGAAGCCGACGTCGTCCTCGACGCCAGCGGCAGCACGTCGCCGATTCCGTTTCCGGCGCGCGGCGTTTCTAGCGCGGACATGATCCGCACACTCGGCGAGCTCGAGTCGCGCAAGGACGAATTGCGCGTCAAGTCCGTGCTCGTCGCCGGTCACGGGCACTCCGCGGCGCATGCAGTGTCGCTGCTTCACGATGCCGGCATCGCGGTGCGTTGGGCGGTGCGCACTCCGAATCTGCGTCCGTGCGAAGAGATCGCGAACGATCCGTTACCCGAGCGGAAGCGCGTTATCACCGTCGCGAATGAGCTGGCGCGAACGATTCCGGTCGAGCGGCGCGCGACGATCGAATCGATCCACGGCCGCGACGTCACGCTCACCGGCAATCGCAGAGTCGAAGCGGACGTCATCGTTGCGCTCACCGGCTATCGTCCGCTCGACGGCTTCACGACCGAGCTCGCGCTCGAGACCTCGCCGGTCAACGAAGGCGGCGCGCGTTTGTATCGCGCGATCTCGAAAATCACCGACTGTCTCTCCGTGCCGAAATTGTCGAACGACGATCTCGCGTCGGGCGAACCCAACTACTTCTTCATCGGCGCGCGCGCGTACGGCCGCAGCCGCACGTTCCTGCTGCAAACCGGATTCGCGCAAGTCGAAGCGATCCTCGACTCACTCCAATGACCGAACATCCGCACGTTCCGATGCTCGCGCTCGACACCGTCTGGTTTCAGGTGGCGGGCACGATCTGCAATATCGCCTGCACGCATTGCTTCATCTCCTGCTCGCCGAAGAATCACTCGCACGAGATGCTCTCGCTCGCCGACGTCGAGACTCGCCTCGCCGAATCCCTTCGCCTCGGCGTCAAGGACTACTACTTCACAGGCGGCGAGCCGTTCATGAATCGCGACATGATCGCGATCCTTCGCGCGACGCTGAAGCAGGGACCGGCGACGGTCCTGACGAACGGCATGCTGCTGCGCCGCGAAGTTTGCCGCCAGCTTCGCGAGCTGATCGACGCCAGCGAATACTCGCTCGACATCCGCGTGAGCCTCGACGGATTCGACGCCGCGTCGCATGACGCCATCCGCGGCGAAGGCGTATGGGATCGCGTGATGATCGGGCTGCGCAATCTCGCAGAGTTCGACATCAATCCGGTGGTCACGGTGACCGAGGCGGCGGACGGAGTGGGGAGCGAAGAAGGACGCGCGGCGTTTCTCGCGCTGATTCGCTCGTTCGGATTCGCGAAGCCGCGGCTGAAAGTGCTTCCGCTGTTCCGCATCGGCGCGGAGACGACGCGCACGCGCGCGTACGAGCCCTGGGAGAAGCTGACGACGCTCGGCGAAGACGACGCGAGCGTGCTGCAATGCTCGACGTCGCGCATGATCACGAGCAAGGGCGTGTACGTCTGCCCGATTCTTCTCGACTACGACGAAGCGCGCATGAGCGACTCGATCGAAGAATCGCTGCGGCCGTTCCCGCTGAAGTTCGGCGCGTGTCATACGTGCTGGGTCGACGGAGTGTCATGTCGGACGTGACGCGCATCGCGCTCATTGGCGGCATCTACTCGAACTATCACGCGCTGGTCGCGACACTCGACGACATCGCGCGCCGCGGCGCCGACGCCACCTTCTTCCTTGGCGACCTCGGCGCATTCGGTCCCCATCCCGATCGCGTTCCCGAGTTGCTCATCGAGCGCGGCATCCCCGGCATCCAAGGCAACTACGAAGAGTCGCTCGCCAGCGGCCGCGCCGACTGCAACTGCGGCTACACCGATCCGCGCGACAACGTCTACGCGCAGATCTCGTACGACTACACGTTCGAGCACACGAACGACGCGCTCAAGAAGTGGATGGGAACGTTGCCGCAGTCGATGCGCCTCGACGCCGGCGGCAAGCGCGTTCTTCTCTCGCACGGCTCACCGCGCCGCATCAATGAATTTCTCTGGCGATCGACGTCGCCCGACGCGTTTCTGCATCGCCTCTGCGACGAGCACGATGCGGACGTCATCGTCTGCACGCACAGCGGATTGCACTGGCACAAAGCAATCGGCGGCGGACGCCACGCCGTGAACGCCGGCGTGATCGGACGTCCCGCGAACGACGGACGCACGAACGTCTGGTACACGATGCTCACGATCGACGGCGACGTCCGCGTCGAATTCATCCCGATCGAATACGACCACGCGACGCTCGCGCGCGAGATGCGCGCGGAGAAACTCCCGGAAGAATTCATCGAGACCATCGAGACCGGATGGTGGACGACGTGCCTCGAGTCGCTGCCGGCGAAGGAGCGAATGGCGAGCCGCTTCTGAGGCGCGTATTACAATCGAGACACGCACGTCATGTCCCGGCTCGCCGTCTACGCGATCGCTGTTCTCTTCGCCGCGCCGCGCATCGCCTTCGTTCGCACGCTACCCGCGCGCCACGACATCGGCGGTGAGCGCGCCGCCGTGATCTACGCGCTCGGCGACAACGACAAGGTGACGACGTTCGTCGAAGTCTTTCTCGCGCACACGAACCGCGAAGGAAGCATCATCCGCGTCGATGACGCCGTCGATCGTTCGCGGCATCTCTTCGGCGAGCGGCCGACCGAGCAGCAGATCCGCCACCTCAATCACGACCATCCCGCCGACGTCTACCTCGGCATCAACCACTTCAGTTGCGACACGGTCGAGCGCGGGGGCGAGGGGAGCACCTACGACGTCGACGGCACGCGCATCAAACGCAAGCAAGTGTGGGCTGACGCGACGTGCCGCGCACGCATCGACGTCATTCAGCCGTCGACGGTGAAGCGTTTGTTCTCATTCGACGTGAAGGGCGAAGGAACTTCCGCGCGCGTGGTGGAGATGACGGAAGAGGATCGCGGGGTCGCGGTCGAACAGGCGGCGCGTTACGCGGCGCTCGATGCATCGGAAGCGATCATGCCGAGGAGGATTCGCGAATCGATCGAGCTGGATGAGGATGCGCCGATGTTCGATCGAGGAAACGCGATGATCGAATCGGGACGGCTCGAAGCGGCGCGAACCCTTTGGGAGAACGAGTTGAAGACTCACGACTCATCGGCGCCGCTTCACTACGATCTGGCTGCGGTGTGCGACGCGATCGGCGATCTGGAGTGCGCGCGCGATCACTACGTCGCCGCAGCGCGCATCGCACCGGGCGATGCGCGCTATCGGTCGGAATTGCACTTGTTCAAAAAGCGACGCAGCGTTACGCGTTGATCTGAATCTGCTTCGGCTTCGCTTCGTCCTTCTTCGGGATCTCGATCTCGAGGATGCCGTTCTTGTAGTTGGCGACGATCGCGTTGGAGTCGGCGCTGCGCGGCAGCGTGAACGTGCGGACGAAGCTGCCGTACTGGCGCTCGATACGGTGGTAGTTGCGATCTTCCTTCCGTTCGAACTCGCGCTCACCGCTGACGGTGAGGACGCCGTCGACGAAGTTGACCTTGAGGTCGCTCTCGCTCATGCCGGGAACTTCGACTTTCACCATGATCTTGTGCGCGTCTTCCGCGACGTCGACGGGCGGCGCCCAGGTTCCGTTCGGAACGAATTCATCGAGGAAGTTGAAGCGGGCGAAGAAGGGCTCGAAAGCGCGGGGATTGTGACGAGTGAGGAATGTCATCGTTTGCCTCCTATTGATATGAGTTGTTCAAACTCAGATTGAACGAACTCAATCATAATCTGCTTTTATTCCACGCAGATAGTCATCGGAATGTTTTACCGTACCGGCTGTTGTAAGTGGCTCACATGACGGCACTTGTCGAAGATCGCTCCGAGCTGGAGCGCGAAGTCGCGAGACGACGGACGTTCGCCATCATCTCGCATCCCGACGCCGGCAAGACGACGTTGACGGAGAAACTCCTCCTCTACGGCGGCGCGATCGACATCGCCGGCGCCGTCCGCTCGCGTCGCGCCGGACGCCACACGACGTCCGACTATCTGGCGATGGAACAGGCGCGCGGCATCTCCATCACCTCGACCGTGCTGCAGTTCGAATACGAAGGCTTCTGTCTCAATCTGCTCGACACGCCCGGCCACGAAGACTTCAGCGAAGACACGTACCGCACGCTCGCCGCGACCGACAGCGCCGTGATGGTGCTCGACAGCGCGAAAGGCATCGAGCCGCAAACGCGAAAGCTGTTCGAGGTTTGCCGCATGCGGCACATCCCGATCGTCTGCTTCATCAACAAGCTCGATCATCCGGGCCGCGATCCGTTCGATCTCATCGACGAGATCGAGCGCGAGTTGAACGTGCACGCCGTGCCGATGAACTGGCCGATCGGCAACGGTCCGAATTTTCAGGGCGTCTACGATCTTCGCGATCGGCGCGTGCTGCGATTCGAGCGCACGCAACACGGAGCATCGATCGCGCCGGTGATGGTCACCGGACTCGATGACCCGATGCTCGAAGAGACCGTCGGTCCGACCGCGTTCTCCGAACTTCGCGACGCCGCGGAGCTGCTCGCCGGAGCCGGCGCTGCATTCGACAAAGACGCGTTCTCGCGCGGCGCGTTGATCCCGGTCTTCTTCGGAAGCGCGATCAACAACTTCGGCGTCGAGCCGTTTCTCCGCTCGCTGCTCGATCTCGCGCCGTCACCGGTCGCGCGCGGCGGAGTCGCGCCGACGAGCGAGACGTTCACCGGATTCGTGTTCAAGATCCAGGCGAACATGGACAAGCGCCATCGCGATCGTCTCGCGTTCATGCGCGTTTGCTCCGGCGTGTTCGAAAAGGACATGCTCGTGCATCACTCGCGGCTCGACCGCGAAGTGCGCATGACGCGGCCGCATCGCCTCTTCGCGCGCGATCGCGAAACGATCGAGCGCGCGTTTCCCGGCGACGTCATCGGCTTCGTGAACCCGGGACTCTTCCGCATCGGCGACGCCGTCTCCAGCGGCGAGCCGGTCGAGTTCCCGCCGATTCCGCGCTTCGCGTCCGAGCACTTCGCAACGCTGCGCGCGAAGGAGGTCACGCGTCAGAAGCAGTTCCAGAAGGGACTCGAGCAGCTCGAGGAAGAAGGCGTGATGCAGGTCCTCACGCTTCACGAAGGATTGAGGAGCGAGCCGATTCTCGCCGTCGTCGGCGAGCTGCAGTTCGACGTTCTCCGTTCGCGACTCGAGACCGAGTACAACGTCGAGACGACGATCACGAATCTCTCGTACACGATGGCGCGCTGGGTCGACGTCGACATCGACGCAGCGGCGAAGCTCTCGATCCCGTCGAAGAGCCGTCTCGCCGTCGACACCGAAGGGCGTCCCGTCATCCTCTTCTCTTCAGCGTGGGAGCTCGAGCTGGCGGAGAAGGACAATCCCTCCGTAACGTTCAGCGCCGCTTCGTGAGTAGTGCGCGCGCAAATACGCCGCGATGCGCTGGTCGTAGTCGACGCCGAATCCGCGCGAGCAGAACTCGCTGACGTCGCGCGGCACGATCGCAATCCACTCCGGCCGCTTCGTTTCCAGCTCGTGAAGAATCCGTAGCTCCGCCTGCGGATCCGCGCTCTCCGGCGGCGTGAACGTGTGGTACTTGATCGGCGTCGGGATGTCGAAGAGGTAATTGATCGTGAGACCTTCGGGCATCACCACCAACGATCGGAGTCCACTTCTGCCGAGCGCGTTGAGCCCGGCGGCGCGATCGGCGTTCGCGTCGTAGATCGTGCCGCGCGGCGTGATGATCGGAAAGGTCTTCTTCGCATACGCGCCGTGCGCAATGACGAGTGAGTGCAGCGCCGCGCCCGCGAATGCGGCGATCCACGCGCGCGACGGCACGAACGTGAACAGCACGTACGCCGCGAGCACATACAGCGGGACGACGAAGACGAAGCCGTACCAGACCGGCGTGAGATGCAGGAACACACGCGACGACGCGCAGAGCGACGCCGCGAGCAACAACGGCAGCGGAGTGTCGCGGCGGCGCCACGCGATCGGAATCAGCGCGAGCTGGAGGGCCGACCAGGCGATGAAGAAGTAGCCGAGGATGCCGACGGCGGCGGCGAGGAGGCAGGCAACCGCGATCCACCGGCGTTTGATCGCGAACACGACGAATGCGATCGCCGCCGCGCCGAGCACGCTCTGGACGAGGAGCTGCGGCCACTGATCGAATCCCGCGACGTTCGCGTAGAACGTGCGCAGCACCGCGCTGTGTCGCATCGCATCCGGCAAAACGTTGCCGTGCAGCCAGTCGGTGTCGCGAAAAACAAAGCTGACGAACGCGAACACGACGGCCTGCAGCGCGATGTACGCCACGATCGCATTTCGTTTGCGCGCAACGAGCAACACGATCAGCGTGAACGCCGCGAATTCGACTTTCGTCCACGACGCCGCGACCGCGAGCACGACCGCGAGCCATTCCAGTGGAGGACAGGCGCCCTCGCCTGTCCTTCCGGCGGCGCGATCGCCGGACAGGCGAGGGCGCCTGTCCTCCACTAAAGCCCCTACCATGCCGAGGAAGAAAAGCATCGCCAGCGTTGCAGCGTGCGCGTACGGGAAGAGATAGTTGCAGCCCCACGTCGATTGTCCGGCCACGCTGCATGCTGCGAACGTCGCCGCCGCGGTCACCGCCGCAACGTCATTCGCTACGCGGCGCACCAGAACATAGATCACTGTCGCCGTCGCGCACGCGATCACAATCCCGATGAAGACATACGACGCGATCGAGCGGCCGACGACGCTCGTCACCGCGGCGAGCAGATACGGCGTGAGCGGCGGATAGAAATACGCGATGTCGCGATAGAGCTTCGCGCCGTGCGCCAGCTGTTGCGGGATGTAGAGATCGCGGCCGGTGTCGACGATCGGATCGAGCCAGCGCATCCACGACTGCGCGATCGCGATCGCGCCAATCGCCGCGATGATGCCGGCGTCGATGAGACGACGGATCACTCCCGCATCGTCTCCGGATCGACGCCCATCGTCGCGCACCAGTCGCGATACGCAAACGGAGAGATCTCCGACGGCTTGATCTCGCTGCGTCCGCCCCAGAAGACGTTCGTATACGAGACCGGGATCCCGATGCTCGCCAGATGCTCGTCGATGGCGCGCTTGTGCGCGAGCACCGCATCCTTCTCCGTTCCGTGCGCGACGGCCATGATGTTCACGTTGCGGAACTCGTCGCCGCCTTCGCGCCAGTAGCAGTGCGTGAGGATGTGAAAGCGTCCGACTTCGCGTCCCGCTTCGATCTCGCGTCCCTTCGGCACGGCCCAGTGAAAGAGCGCGTTGAAGCGCGTGACGCGATCGCCGCTCTGCAATTGCTTCACGTGTTCGAGGAACGTCGAGAAGCGGCCGATGACGTTTCGCTTGTTGAGCGACTCCGCGACTTCGAAAAACGTCTCGAGTGGCACGCCTGCTTCATCGGCGCGATGCTGCCAGATGTCGCGCGCGACTTCGTCGACTTCGAGCTCGCGCTTGAGCGCCGTCATCACGCGCCATTCGAGATCCGTTAGCTCGACCTTCGTCGTGTCCTTCTCTTCCGCGAGCGCGTCCGACTTGCTCCCCGGCTCCATCCCCTTGCGCCGCACGTGGCCGACGCCGAGGGCGAAGATGCGGTTTGCAGGCATGACGCGAAAGTGCGAGGCGGAGACGTGTTTCGCGAGCAGCGCGCAATGCTTCTCGATCGAGTAGCCCTGCGGCACTTTCACCGTCGTCCACAATCGATACGACGAGCCTGGCGTTGCCGGATCGGCGGAGCGAACGACGACGTGTCCCGAAAACGGATCCTGCTGAAACATGAAGTCGAACGCTTCATCGATCTTGTCGTTCGGCACCTGCCACGCCACGAGCGCGCCCTCGGCGAGGTTCGTCGCCATCAGCGTCTGCCGCACGCGCCGGATCGTTCCCGCGCGCAGCATCGCGCGGATGCGTTCGAGGACGGTGTCGATGTCGACGCCCGACTTCTCCGCGATCTCCCCGAACGGATCCCTCACGAATCCCTGAATCCGATCCTCGGACACCGACAGGATTTGGGCGTTGACGGGGTCGGTGTGCGCGACGGGCGTTTCGGCGACGGTGGACATGACTTCTAGCATATCCGGCCAGCCGCGGAGGCGCCTAGGATGTGGCCATGCGCCGCGCCTTCGCGTTCGTTCGCACCATCATCGTCGCGTCGTTCTTCGTGTGGCTCTGGTGCTTTCTCATTCCGCGTTGGTTCCGCGTGCCGCTACATATCGTGCACCCTGAAGCGTGGATCGTGATCGCGATCGGCGGCGTCATCGCGGCCGCGTGCATGTTCGAATTCGCGTGGCGCGGCTACGGAACTCCCGCGCCGATGGATCCGCCGCGGCGCCTCGTCGTCAGCGGCATCTATCGGTTCGTGCGCAATCCGATGTACGTCGGCTTCGCGATCCTTCTCCTTGGACAGGCGTGGCTCACCGGACGTATCGAGATCGTGTACGAGACACTCTTCTATCTCGCGTTCTTCACGATCTTCGTGATGGCGTACGAAGAGCCGGCGCTGCGCTCGAAGTTCGGCGACGACTATCGCGAATACTGCCGCAACGTGCGACGCTGGATTCCGCGTCTCACGCCGTGGCAGGAAAAGGGCTGACGCATGCTCGCCGCGCTGGTCTTCATCGTGACGACGAGCGCCGACAGCGGACCGGGCTCGCTGCGCCAGGCGATTCTCGACGCGAATGCCGTTCATGCGAACACGCAGCCGGGAATCGCCTTTCACATCGGCGAGCCGCTGCCGCGATCGGGCTTCTACACGATCCGGCCACGATCGCCGCTTCCGGCAACGACGTTCTTCGGCGACATCGACGCGACGACGCAAGGAACGAGCGCGGCGCCGCTCGTCATGATCGACGGATCGGAACAGACCGACGGCGACGGCATCACGCTCAACGGCTCGACGAATCTCAAGGGCGTCGCGATCGGCAACTTCAAACGTTACGGCGTGCTCGTTTCGCTCGACGGGCCGATGACCGCGGCGATCGAAGGCGACTACATCGGCATCGATCCGAACGCCGTCCCGGCGCCGAACGAGCAAGGCATCGCCGCGCGCACTCCGTATTCGAGCGTCCGCATTCGCAATTGCGTGATCAGCGGCAACCGCCGGTGCG
>Ga0207687_10000571_pt1 | contig 24861 bp, 21 predicted proteins | sample KBSM54metaG_FD_184399 | JGI IMG/M metagenome (GOLD analysis project Ga0207687, IMG submission 184399) | Miscanthus rhizosphere microbial communities from Kellogg Biological Station, Michigan, USA - KBS M5-4 metaG (SPAdes) (version 2) | ecosystem: Host-associated > Plants > Roots > Rhizosphere >...
TCCAGGCCGTCCTCGGCCATCATCCGTCCGGTCCGCGCGTAATACTCGCTGCCCCAGTCGAAGTCGTCCCACTGGAAGGCGAACTTGCCGTTCGACTGCTCGGCGACGAAGTCGAGGACCTTGCGGCCGGCGGCGATGACCTCCTTGCCGACACCATCGGCGGGGATCGACGCGACCTTGTAGGTGGCGGCGGCGGCCGACTGGCGGTCACCGGTCTGAAGTTCGGTCATGTTGGTTGCTCCTCGTTGAGTGTCTTGCCCGGTCACAGGCGGTGTGGAAATAATGAAACCGTGGAATCCGCGTCACGTCTAAGACGTGGATCCGATGCGGGCGATAGGCCCTACCTATATGTCAACGGCGTGCGCACAGGTCTGCCACTGCTGGACCTGAAGGTCGGTGTCCTGGCGTAACTGTTGACTGCATTGGGTTTTCCGGTACGGGAACTGACAATGCATCGAGCCTGGTGGGTCGCGGGCGGCGCGGCGCGGCGCAACGGTGCCATCAGCTGGCTGCTGACATGCGAAGTGATCAAGCGGGTAGGCGGCCATGGTCGGGCGTGAACGGGAGTACTGCGACGCCGGCCGAGTGGTGGCCATTTCGTACGGCTCGGAAACAGGGCCCGGGCAGGGCGGTCACGATCCACGCGAGCCTCCGTCACTTGCCCATTCCGCCGGAAGCGTGTGGCACTTCCGGTCGGACGAGCATGTTTCAACCGCGGTTGCGGTGTCATTTTGGGTGCGCTGAGTTCTCCCGGTGGTCGCGGCGCTCCGGCAGGCGACCACCGCCCATGAGGCATCCTTGGGTCGAGAAAAATCACGGTCTCGCGGCGCTCCGGCAGGCGAGGACCATCCCAAGAATCTGGGCGACGAGAGGTTCAAAGGTGTCGCAGCGCTCCGGCGGCGACCACCATCCCCCAGGCGGCTGGGTTCCAGCGGTATACGACACTGCTCCCACGCCGGGGCGGTGTCAAGTGCGACAGGGATCGAGCCGCTCAGTAGAAATGCGTGGTGTCGACAACGTTGATCAGCGGTTCACGGTTGATCAATCTGCGTAGATTCTCGGCGAACAGCTCGGCGATCCGCCGGTCCTCCTGTGGGCTCAGGGCTGCCGTGTGCGGTGCGATGACCACCTGCGGCATCCCCCACAACGGTGATGCCCGGGGCAGCGGTTCGACCGCGAAGACATCGAGAAAAGCGGATCCCAGATGCCCGGACTTGAGCCCGGTGATCAGGGCAGGTTCGTCAATCACCGACCCTCGACCCACATTGACGATGACCGCCCCGGGTTTGGTGGCGGCTATCAGTTCCGCGTTGTACAGGCCGTTGGTGTTGGATGTTCCGGGCAGGGTAAAAACAATGGCGTCTGCCTGGCCGACCAGTTCGGCCAGCTTCCCGGTGGGGTGCACCTCGTCCACGTTCTCAACGGGGGTCGGCCGCCGCTTGGTGCCGATCACATACGCGCCGAAAGCCTTTGCAAGTCTCGCTGTCTGCTTGCCGATGCCGCCCAGCCCGGCGACCAGCACGGTCTGCTCGTGCACCTGTCTCATCGCCCAACGGCCCGTCCACTGCCGCTGGGCCTGCTGCGCCTGCAGGCGAGGAAGGTCCTTCGCACCGGCCAGCACCCCAAACATCGCGAACTCCGCCAGCGTCGGTCCGTGCACTCCCGCGGAGGTGGTGAACACCACCCGCTCGAGCTCCCGGGCGGTCAACCCGGCGGCCTTCACCTGGGCGCCGCCGCCCGCTGCCATGGTGTGCACCCAGCGCAGCCGGGGGTTCGCGCGTACCGCCGGCCCCAGGGCCGCCGGTTTGGTATCCGGGATGCCGTAGAAGATGTCCGCCTGGCTGAGCAGGCGATCGAACGCCACCTGTTGCTCTGCTGATCGGACGAAGTCCGGATCGAATTGATGATCACCGGGGATTCGCTGCACCGGTAGCAACGAGTCATCAACCAACAATTCGACCGAGGGGTCGACGTCGGTGATCACGTGTCGAAGGGATGGGTCCAGCGGGGTGGCGATCGCGACCTTGATCGTGGGCGGCACACATTCTCCTTGGATTCCACCGCCCGTTGATGTCAGGTGTCCCGGGATGAACGGTGCAGATGCACGCCACCGACCGGTTGGGCGCCGACATCAATAAAGGAGTACGACCCAGCACCGCGTCCAAGACGAAGAACCGATACCCCGCATAGGCTGCACCTATCAGGTGGTCGACGACTGCCGAGCTCCCCTTCGTTCCTTGACGGATTCCCTACCACCGCTCGAGCAGGGATAGAGCCTCAGTGTTGTTCCGCTGCATACTGTTTGACCGTGTCAAGGAATGCCTCGGCGGACGGGGTCAGCGGCGACTTCCGATAAACAAGCGCGACCCGAAGGTAGGAGGGTGGGTTGATCGCGAGAACGTCAGCACCAGCCCGACGGGCGAGTCCGGTCCACCCTGCGGGAAGAACCGCATCGGCGACACCTGCCAAGACCAACGGTAGGATCGACGTCCGGTGTGCGACTTCGGCAACCACCTTTGCGCCGACGCCACTGGACATCACGTCGTCAACCATGGTTCGCATCAGGGAACCCCGTTGCGAAGCGATCAGTCGGTGTCCCTCGAGATCGGCAGGCGAGATGCTGTCCCGGCCGGTGAATGGCCCACCCGGTGCGGTGACCAGCACAAGTTGCTGATCCTCAATGCGCAGGACGTGCAGATCTGCTGCCTGCGTGACCGTGGGTGCGCCCAGCAGGCCGATCTCGCTGACCCCGGTGCGCACGGCATGCAGCACCTCTTCGGGGACGAAGGCGCCATCGACGCTCATCGAGATGTTGGGATGACGTTTGACGAACCGTTGCGTGATCGTGCTGAACGGTTCAACACCTGGCGAGGGCATGGTGATGATCTCCACCCGGCCGCTGGTCACCCCTTTCACGGCGTCCATTGCGGACTGGGCGGTAGCCAGATCCCGCAGCACCTGCCGTGCGGGTCCGATCAGCTGCTCGCCAGCGTCGGTGGGCAGCACGCCTCGGCCGACCCTGTGGAACAGTGCGACGCCAAGTTCGCGTTCCAGGCCAGCAATCGCCTGCGACAGGGACGGCTGAGCGATGTAGAGCTGCTCAGCCGCACGACTGAACCCCCCGTAGTCGATGACCGCGAGGAAGAATTTGAGCTGCCGAGCATCCAACGGCCTACTCCTCTCGGTGATCCGGTCCAACGTCGGACACCGACGATCAGATCACCCGTAGGTCGACGGCGCTCCGCGCGCCACCAGCAGCCCAACGTGCCACGCCGCGACCTAGCGGTCCAGCCGCGGCGCGATCGAATGAATCGCGGGGCCTTGGCACCACGAACCCCGGCGCTTGATGAATACCGCACGCTGGAATATGTCCTATTGCCAGCGCACCGCGGTCAAGTGCTGGAGGTCCCGCCGTGCGTGCGGGTTGATATCGGCACGTCTGAGGTGCTGGGCATTGCCCGGCCGAACTAGCAGTTCCGACGTGATCCGGAACCGTGATGAACCGATGGGCGTTGTTCCGGGGGCTTGCACGGCAGGAATGCTCTTCGCCAGGTCGGGCTGCGGCAGATCGCCGCTGCGCCCGGCTGTTTGTCTGCGATGGTTATCGTCGCAGTCGGTGGTAGCGGTGGGCATCACTCGCAGGGCGTCCAGAGCGGCGTCCTCGACGAGGATCGGCACGAATTCTCTGCTCGGGTGCGCGGCGAAACGTCGGAGACCGGGCAAAGATAGAAGCCCGGCCGCCGGGCTTGGGCTCTCGGTGGGTGGTCTTATGGCCGTCTGCAAATGCATCCTCGCCCTATGGGCGTGGCTGCCGCCGGTCGGGGAATTGCGGGACTATGCGACCGCGACGGGGAGTGTTTCTGCCGTAGGCAGGAGTGCTCAGTCGTTTGTCCGGGGCGCGAGGGCCGGATACCTCAGGCTCTGCACGCCAAGGATGTTTGCGCGTTCGGTTTCCGAAAGTCCGCCCCAGACTCCGTAGGGTTCACGGGTTCTCAGGGCCCACGACGCGCATTGGCTTATCACGGGGCAACGCTGGCAGATCCGTTTGGCCTGGGTGATCCGCTCGTTCTTCTGGCGCCAGCGTTCACCGGCGGGGTGGTAGAAGGTCTCGACATCCATGCCGCGGCAGGCGGCGGACAGTTGCCAGTCCCAGTCGCCGGCGACCGGTTGTGCGGGTTGGTGGTCGATGGTGGTCATCGAGTCCCTTTCGGGCTTCCAGGTGTGAAGCCGGCCAGGGCAGTTGGTGGCGGGCCCGGGCACTGGCAGGTGCGATGCTCCGGCCCGAACAGGATCTGTTCGAGCCGGAGCACCGTTTGCGGCTCAGCCGGGTTCTACTTCAGTCCGCCGAGCACCTTGGTGACGATGCTGTCGACGTCCAGCCCGTACCGCTGGTGCAGGGTGGGCAGCGCGCCGGCGTCCAGGAACTTGTCGGGCAGCGCCACGGGCAGGATCTGCTTGTGTACACCGGCGAGAACCGCTGCGGACGCGACGGTTTCGAAGAGTCCGCCGATGACGGTGTGGTTCTCCAGGGTGACCGCGAGCCGGTCGGTGTTCAGTTCGGCCAGCACCGTGGGGGCGTCGAAGGGTTTGATGGTGGGGGTGTGCACGACCGCGACGTCGACGTTGTGCGCTTCCAGGGCTTTCGCGGCGGATAGGGCGCGCATGGTCATCAGGCCGCTGGAGATGAAGACGACGTCGTTGCCGCCGCGGAGCACCTTGGCCTTGCCGAGTTCGAAGGTGTAGTCGTATTCGTCGAGCACGGTGGGTACGTTCCCACGGAGGAGCCGCAGGTATGACGGTCCCTCGGCGGCGGCGAGCTGCGGGACGGCCTGTTCGATGTCGACGGAGTCGCAGGGGTCGACGATGGTCAGGTTCGGCATGCCGCGGAAGATCGCGATGTCCTCGGTGGCCTGGTGGCTCGGCCCGTAGCCGGTGGTCAGCCCGGGTAGCCCACCGACGACGTTGACGTTCAGGTTCGGTTCGGCGATGTCCAGGCACAGAAAGTCGTAGGCGCGGCGGGCAGCGAACACCGAGTAGGTCGACACGAATGGGATCAGCCCGGTCTCGGCCATCCCGGCGGCGGCGCCGAGCAGCAGCTGCTCGGCCATGCCGACTTGGAAGAACCGTTCCGGGAAGCGGTCCCGGAAGATGTGCATGTCGGTGTACTTGGCCAGGTCCGCGGACAGCCCGACGACCTTCGGGTTCTGTTCGGCCAGCTTGACCAGGGCGTGACCGAGCGGTGCCGGGGCGGTCTTCTGCCCGGCGTCGGCGATGCTGGCGATCATCGCGGAGGTCTTGGCCCGGACCGGTTTGGTGGGTTTGACCTCGGCGTCGGCGGCCGCGGCTGCGGCGTCGGTGAGGGCGTTGGTATTGGTGTTGGTGGTGGTCATGTCAGTTGCTCCCAGCGGGGTTGGCGGCGCGCAGCGCCTGGCGGGCGAGGTCCCATTCGTGTTCGTCGATGCGGATGAAGTGCGCCTTTTCCCGGGTTTCCAGGAACGGCACGCCGCGCCCGATGCGGGTGTCGCAGATGACCACCGCGGGCTTGTCGCCGGGCGGGACGGAGTCGAAAGCGTCGACCAGGGCGTTGATGTCGTTGCCGTCGACCCGGACGGTGCGCCAGCCGAAGGCTTGCCATTTGTCCACGATGGGTTCGGTGCGCAGCACCCCGGCGGTGGGGCCGTCGGCCTGCAGCCCGTTCATGTCGACCACGCACAGCAGGTTCCCCAGGCCGTGGTGGGACGCGGCCATCGCGGCCTCCCAGGTGGAGCCTTCGTCGAGTTCGCCGTCGCTCATCATGTTGACCACCCGGGCCGGGTTGCCCTGGAACCGCAGGCCCAGCGCCATCCCGACGGCAAGGCCGAGGCCGTGGCCCAGCGAGCCGCCGGAGATTTCCATGCCCGGGGTGTAGGTGCTCATCCCGGACATCGGCAGCCGGGAGTCGTCCGAACCGTAGGTTTCCAGTTCGTCGACCGGGATGATGCCGGCCTCGGCGAGGGCGGCGTATTCGGCGATCGCGTAGTGGCCCATGGACAGCAGCACCCGGTCCCGGCCCTCCCAGTGCGGGTCCTCGGGGTGGTAGCTGGTGAGGTCCTTGTAGATCACGGCGAGGACGTCGGCGAAGCCGAGGCCCTGCCCGACGTAGCCCTGGCCCTGCACCTCGCCCATGTCCAGGATGTGGTGCCGGATCCGGTCGGCGGCGGCGGCCAGGTCGGCCACCCGGGTGCCCCGGTCAACTGTTTGCGTCATTGCAGGCTTCCTTCGTGAGAGGAGTGCGGGGGAGTGGGGGAATGTGGGTGGGTGGGGGTCAGGCGATGTAGGAGCCGCCGTTGAGGTTCTGCGTGGTCGCCGTGATGTAGCCGGCCTCTTCGGAGGCGAGGAAGGCGAACAGTGCGGTGACGTCGTCGACGGAGGCCTGGCGGCCGAGCGGGACGCTGGCCACGATGGAGGCCTCGAGCTCGGGAGTGGTTCCCTGCACGCGGATGTCGGTGTCGACGGCGCCGGCGGCGATCGCGTTGACGGTGATGCCGGTGGGGCCGAGTTCCCGGGCCAGGGAGCGGGTGAAGCCGATGACGGCGGCCTTGGCCGAGGAGTACGGGGTCTTCCCGAACACCCCGCCGCCCTGCTGCGCGGACACCGAGGACATGTTCACGATCCGGCCGTAGCCGCCCGAGATCATGTCCGGCAGGAACGCCTTGGTGACCAGGTAGGTGCCGGTGGCGTTGACGGCGAAAATCTTGTTCCACAGCTCCAGGGTGGTGTCCAGGAACGGCACCGGGGAGGTGATCCCGGCGATGTTCAGCACCGCTCCGACCGTCGGAAGGTCGGCGTTGTGCACGGCGTCCCGGGCGGCGAGTACCGAGTCCTCGTCGGCGACGTTGACGGTGCCGCCGTAGGCCGGCACCCCGTACTGCTCGGTCAGTTCGGTGGCCAGTTTCGCCGATGCGTCCCCGTCCAGGTCGAGGCCGGCGACGGCCCACCCGTCCTTGGCGAACCGGTGGGCGGTGGCCCGGCCGATGCCGCGTTCGGCGCCGACGCCGGTGATGACAACGGTGCGTTGCGTGCTGTTGGTCATGGATTCCTCCTGTGTGGGCCGACCGCGGGTGGCGGCGCGAAAGCGGGACCTGGACCGCGGCTGAGGAACTCCCCCGGGGCCGCGGTGGCCGAGTGAGACCATCATTACATGTCGACTGTTAACAGTCAACCAGTAGCTCAGGTCAATTCGAGAGGAACGAACCTAATGATGGCGCGTGAGCTGAAGTTGATCACCGGTCTGGTCGAGCTGGACCGAACCAGCCTGCGTGAGCGGGCCTTGGAGATGTTGCGCAAGGCGGTGACCTCACGGGAGATCGAGCCGGGCAGCCGGCTGGTGGAGACGGAACTGTCGGCAGCCATGGGGATCTCGCGTGGGACGCTGCGGGAGGCGCTGCGGCAGTTGGAGTACGAGGGACTGATCGAGGTGGGCGATCGGGGCCGGCTGACGGTCCGGACGTTGACCGCTACGGAGCTTGCGGACATGTTCGCCGTCCGTGCCTGTCTCGAGGGGTTGGCTGCCGCCGATCTCAGTACCCGCTCGGACCGTGCGGCGATGCTCGGCCGACTGCAGACGGCGCTGGATGCCCTGGGAACCGTGGACGGCTCCATCGGCGACATGGTGGAGGCGGACCTGGCCTTCCACCGTCTGCTGTGCGAACTCACCGGCAACGCGACCTTGGTACGGGCCTGGGAAACCCACCGGCCCGATCCGGGTGGCGATCCTGTTCCGCGGCCCGGCAACGGCGTTGGCCAACATGTCCGCCGCCCGCCACCAGCTGCTCCTCGACGCGATCGCCGGCGGCGACCCGGACTCCGCTCGAAGCGCGGTCGACGGGCACATGCGCGAGGCTGCCCGCACGCTGCTCGCCGGCGGTGAGCAGTGAGACGCCCCTCGGTGACGGCGGCACGACTACTGCGCGACGACGGCCGTCTCGACCCGGACGTCTCCACTCGATCGGTCAACAGTCAACAGATAGCGCTCAACACGCTATGCTCGACTGAACGGGAAGGACACACGATGACCTCCAACGGGCAGGTGTCAGGGGCGAGCCTCGGCGGGCTGGCCAAGACGAGCCTGCGCGAGCAGGCCCTCGACCAGCTGCGCAACGCCGTCACCTCCGGTGAGATCGCCCCTGGCACCCGGCTGGTCGAAACGGAACTGTCCGCCGCCCTCGGCATCTCGCGGGGAACCCTGCGGGAGGCGCTACGCCAACTGCAGCAGGAAGGCCTGGTCGAGGCCGGTGACAGGGGGCGGCTGACCGTCCGGACACTGACCGACGCGGAGATCCTGGACATGTTCGAGGTCCGGGCCGCGCTCGAAGGGTTGGCCGCCGGTGTGGTCAGCGCCCGACCCGACCGGGCCGCACTGGTCGCGAAACTGCAAATCGCGCTCGATGCGCTGGAGGACGCACGGGGATCGATCAACGACATGGTCGAGGTGGACCTGGCGTTCCACCGGCTGCTGTGCGAACTCACCGGGAACACCACCCTGGTCCGGACCTGGGAGGCGTTGGCCGGTTCCATCCGGATGTCGATCATGTTCGCCGGCACAGACAGGGCCGTGGCGAACATGTCCGTGCCCCGTCACCAGCAGGTCGTCGACGCGATCGCCACCGGCGACCCGCACATCGCCCGGAATGCGGTCGACGATCACATGCGCGAGGCCGCGCAGAACCTGCTCAACCGCAACCAGGTCGAACCGCGCAGCGCCTGACCCCGCGCAGAACCTGCCCGGCCGGAACCGTCGACCCGGGCAATGCCTGACCTCGGGCCTGCCGGCTCGCGCACCTGCCGGCAACTTCGGCGGCCCGCCCGTCCACCCTCGCTGCAACGTTCGGCGCCCGTCCGCCGGACCCGTCCGCCCGGCGGCGCATCGTCGGCGGGCGGCCTCTGCCCGACAGGCCTACCCCGACCGGCCGCGGTCCGGTCCGATGTGTCTCGTTCAGTTCAAAGCTTCCACCGCGAGGCTCGTGGTGTGGGGCTTCGCAGGATAGACGCGGACACGATTGTCGAGATCGTTCAGTTCAACTCTGCACATTCGAGCGCCACGCAGGCCTGGCCGTTGTCGGACAACCGGCCGGGCCGTCGCTGGCCCAACGAGAACCGTGCTCACGAAGCACAGTCTTCAACCCCTTCCGCGCCCAATCACGACGCGACGCGCAGCTTTGATCTGAACAGCGAAGCTTTGCCTGCAGCTTTTGACCTGAACAACGCAGGGTTCACCCGGACAGGACACGATGCATCCCCGGCCGGAGATCACCCAAGATTTCTGGATGTTGACTGTTGACAGTAAATCGAGTGTGAGTCATAGTTGCCTCATCGCTGTTGACAGTCAACAGCACTCCGGTAGGGTCCAAAGGGGGCCTTCGGTCAGCGCAGACCCGGTCCACAGGGACCGAGAATGGAGCCTCGACAGTGAGTACCTCGCAATCACACTCGTTGGAGGGCAACGCCCACGGCACTACCAGTACCCGGAAGGTGGCCATCAGTTCCGGAATCGGGGCCACCATCGAGGCCTACGACTTCATCGGCTACGGCACCGCCGCGGCCCTGTACTTCAGCACCGACTTCTTCCCCTCCGGCGACCCGCTCACCGGGACCCTGCTGTCCTTCGCCACCCTCGGTGTCGGGTTCCTGGTCCGCCCCCTCGGCGGCGTCGTCGGTGGATATCTCGGTGACAAGGTCGGCCGCAAACCAGTTCTCGTCGCCAGCCTGATGCTGATGGGCCTAGCCACATTCTGCATCGGCCTCCTGCCCACCTACGCGAGCGTCGGTATCTGGGCCGGCATCCTGCTCGTCCTGGTCCGCGTCATCCAGGGCCTGGCCTACGGCGCCGAATGGGGCGGCGCGATCCTGATGACCTACGAACACGCCCCCTGGCGCAACAAAGGCAAGTACACCGGCATCGTGCAGGCCGGCTTCCCGGTCGGGCTGCTGCTGGCCAACCTGGTCTTCCTGGTCTCCGTCCACCTGCCCGGCACCTGGGCCTGGCGAGTGCCGTTCCTGCTGTCCATCGTGCTGGTCATCGTCGGCCTGGTCATCCGCTCCAAGATCCCCGAGTCCCCCGTCTTCGAAGAGGTCAAGGCCCGCGGCGAGATCGTCAAGAACCCGATCACCCAGGTCATCCGCGAAGACTGGCGGAACATCCTGCGCGGCATCGGCCTTCGTATCGCCGAAACCGCCGGCTACGCCGTCGCCATCACCTTCATGCTGTCCTACCTCAAGAGTGAGAAACTGGCCGACAACACCCTCACCCTCGTCGCCATCTGCATCGCCTCCGGCATCGGCATCTTCGCCACCTACAACTGGGGCAAAGCCACCGACAAGGTCGGGCGCCGACCGATCTACCTGTTCGGCACCATCGTCATGGTGGTCTTCGCCTTCCCGATGTTCATGCTGGTCAACACCGGAGTGGCGGTGCTGATCGTGATCGCGGTGGTCATCGCCTACGCCGTCATCCAGAACTCCCTGGCCGGCGCGCAGGGCTCCTGGTTCCCCGAACTGTTCAACGCCAACACCCGCTCTTCCGGCGCCTCGATGGCCTACCAGTTCTCGGCCGTCGTCTCCGGGTTCACCCCGTTCGTCGTCACCCTGCTGTACTCCGCCTGGGGCTGGGTCGGCGCCGCTTCCCTGTTCTGCCTCTACGGCGTCATCGGCCTGGTGGCCACCCTGATCACCAAGGAAACCTTCGGGCCGGTCGAACGGGCCGCCGCCCAGGCCGAGGACGAAAGCATGCGGGTCTCCGCCTGACCCACCACCACCGCCGGGTCAACGCCTGACCCGGTGCAGCACCACCCGAGAAGGGGCCGCGGGAACGACTCCCGCGGCCCCTTCGCCTGGGCACCATGACATTCTGCGACGACACCGGCCCCTGAGCGGCCGGTGATGCTCAGTTGGTTCCTTGCCGCCGGCGGCGTCATCGACACCGCCAACCGCTACTTCGGGGAGCGTCAACAGCGCAGCGTGCCATGCTCGCGAACCTGCTCAGGATGCGGGATCCACCTATGCGTGGTGATTCGGTCACCCCCGCCAACTTGGTTTGGCTGGGGCAACAGCCGACAATGATGGACGGCGCTTGTCACTCCCTTCCGAGAGGGTCAATTGATGACAACGATCGCGATCTTGCATCCCGGAGAAATGGGGTCGGCGATCGGCCGTGCTCTGATCGGCGTGGGTCATGAGGTCTATTGGTTGCCTGCCGGGCGGGGACCCGACAGCATGATCCGCGCCGAACGGGCTGGTCTTCGTGAGCGCTCCGGTGTGCGCGGTTGTGACGTGGTGATCTCGATCTGCCCTCCGTCGGCCGCGGTTGCAACCGCGCGGTCAATCGGCGAGTTCGAGGGTACGTACGTCGATGCCAATGCGATCGCCCCGCAGACGGCCGATGAGGTTTGCAGGATTGTTCGTGAGCAGGGCTCTGTTTACGTTGACGGTGGCCTGATCGGTCCACCGCCAGGTCGACCCGGCACGACCCGTCTGTACCTGTCCGGCGAAAAGGCCAGCAAGGTGGCTGGGGACTTCGCCAACTCCGGTGTCGAAGCAATGATCCTGCAGGGTTCTGATTTCGCCGCGTCCGGCCTGAAGATGGTTTATGCCGCCTGGACCAAGATCAGTGCTGGGCTTGTTCTGGCCGCCCGAGGCGCGGCCGCGGAATTGGGTGTCGAAGCGGCTCTCGCTCAGGAATGGACCTTGTCCCAACCGGATCTCGAGGACCGCTACCGTGCGGCGCTCGCTGATGCCGCGGTCAAGGGATGGCGATGGAAGGACGAGATGCTGCAGATTGCAGACACCTTCGTGGGTGCTGGGCAACCGGGCGAGTTCGGTATTGCCGCAGCACAGGTGTTTGCCCGGCATTCCTCCCAGTCAATGACCCACGACAAATGACCCGCGAAGCGCTGGACCGCCGACATCTCCGGTCCACTGTGCATTTCACTTCCTCGACATTCCGGATACCGATGGGCAGGAGTTGCGGAGCGCCGTCACGCATCGCCTTCGGATAAGCACGCAAACATTACTGCCAGCCATGGGCAACCCCAGAACTCCGACGACCGTCGAAATCATGAGTCGATTCCCCACGTTGTCAGGATGTGTGTGACGCGTCGCCGGTCGTCGCCGGAAAGTTGGGTGCTCGGGGCGCGGACGCCTGGCCCGCACACTCCGAGTTGGTGAAGCGCCTCTTTGATGACACTGACGTTGTCGGCGCCGCTACGGACCAAGCGCATGTCCTCGAACTCGCGAATCAGGTCCCACAGCCGCATCGCTCCGGTGTAGTCGCCGCGCCGCAATGCAGCGTGCATGCCCAGTGAGAACTGAGGTGCGACATTGGCTAGACCGGACGTGAATCCGACTGCCCCGACGGCGAAGTAGCTGGGCGCTACCAGCTCAGCGAGACCGTCGATCCAGATCAGCCGTTCGCCGACTTCACGGGAGACAGTCGCGAACCGTGTCACATCGGCAACGGCGTACTTCACTCCGAGCACATTGGGGCACTGGTCGGCCAATGACATGAAGTCGCGCGCCCGGATGGCGGCATTGCGCACGTAAGGAATGACCGCCAGCTCGGGGATGTCCTGGGCGATCACCCGGTGGTACTCCACCCAGCCTTCGTTGGAGACATACGGGTGCACGGGTTGATGCACCATCACCGCCGCCGCCCCCAGCTCCGCAGCATGGTGAGATGTGTCGATCGCGGTGTGGACATCCAGACCCACGCCGACGATCACCACGACGTCGGGATCCACTGTTCGCGTTGTCAGCTCTACCCCGCGCCTGCCCTCTGCCGGACTCAGAGTGTAGAACTCGCTGGTATTGCCGTTGACGGTAAGCGCCGTTATCCCCCCATCGACCAAACGGCGGATGACCCGCTCAAATGCGGGCTCGTCGATCTCGCCGGCCTCGGTAAACGGGGTCAACGTGATCGGAATGACACCCGCCAAGTTGCGGCGCACGACGTCGAAGTCCACTCGTACCTCTCTGTCTGCATGGCACCCCAGCACCGGTGACCGGCATATGGAAGTGAAGTTCGTGAATGAGATACGAGAGATGATCTGGGTACTCGGCGTCATTGTCCAGAGCGGCGGTCAGGTATGAACGCGAGATGGCAGAATGCCACAACGTCACAGCCTCCTCAGTGGAGCGCTGGCTGATGCCGAAGTCGGACGGCCAGGCCAACGTGGTCGTCGCTCGAATTCCTCGTGGGAAAGCCCGCAGGCGCGCAACCTGCTTCGCGCAACTCACCGACGATGTATCAGCGGTGCCGGCGTGGTTGGCGAGAGTACGGCAGGTCTGCGTCCAGGAACACCAGGTGTCCCATCACGCCGACGGGTCGACCGGACCGCTTGGTCGCTGACGGTTGCATCCGGCTGCCGTGTCGGTCCAACCAGCCGCCAATGCGGTCCGCGAAGGAGGGTTTGGTGCGGCGCATATCGAGGGTCCTTACGTGCGGGTTCAGGATTGGAGCGCCGTTGCCCGACAGTCGGTTCCCCGGAAGGGGGCCGATACCGTCCGTCAGGAGGACGCCTCATGTTGCAGGCAGTTCCACGGAGCGGTCAACAGTCTTGTTCCGGAGACGGCAGCCTTCTGGCTCAATCAGATATTGCTGAACGACTTATCCGGCTGCCTTGCAGTGGCGGGTCTTGGACCGAGTCGAACTGGTCGAGGGGCCTGGGTTCATTGGGGCCTGTCCGTACTATTCGGACGCCGGTAGAGGTTGAACGGGTGTTCTGCTAGTTGCTCGGTTCCGGCGCGGAACCCCTGTTGCGCGGCCCTGAGCACGGCCCGCGGATCGGCCTTAGATTGAGGTCGCGTGACCCGGCGACGGGTCTGTTCCTCAACATCCAGTTCGGCGAGCACACGCTCCACCGCTTCCAGGAGGGCATCGTTCAGCTCCCAGGTCGCCAGGTCCTCTTGGTGCTCCACCAGTCTCAGCTCGATGACTCGAGCACGGGCCTCTCTGAGCGCGTCGAGTGCCATGGCGGCCGCGCTCTCGGCTGGCGCGGTGCTGTCGGCGACCTCGGCCCGGACCAGGTCGCCGTAGGAGCGCACCGCATCGGCGAGTTCGCCCAGCAGCGTAGCGAATGCCTGTCGCACCGCGTCCGCGATGTCGCCGTCGGACTGGGGGTGCTCGCGGACGCCGTCGGCGACGGAACGGAACATGCTGCGCACCGCGACTGAGGTGTGTTCCAGAGACTCGAGGCCGCCTCTGAGTACGGCGGTGGTGTCACGTTGAGCCAGGGCACGAGGGTTGAGCCGACGGCTCTGTTCGGCTTGTGCGAGGGCCCGATCGATTCGGGGTACGTGCCGGCTGAGCCGGCGTCCCTCCTCCAACCAGTGGTCGGCCTCTTCCGGGGTGATCCCGTCGAGCAGCTCATCGGCGGCGTTCTGTAGCAGGGAGGCGATCTCGTCTGCGAAGTTGCCGACCGCCCGGGCAGCGGTATCGGCTCGGATCCGAGGCGGGAAGATAATGTTCACCGCGACGCCGACCGCAGCTCCGATGAGCGTTTCGATGATCCTGTCGCTGGCGACGGTTTCCTCGCCGCCGACCGCGAGGACGAGCATTGCGCTGATCGGTACTTCGACCAGATGCGGACCCAGCCGGAGCAGTTGGCCGACGAGGATGGACACCGCGATCAGGAGGCCAAGACTCCACCAGCTGATCCCGACCAGTGAGGAGAATCCCACGGCTAGCAGAACGCCGACGACAACGCTAACGACTCGTTGAACGCCGCTGGTGACGATGTCGAAGAGCGTCACCTCGACGACCAGCAACGCCGTCAGGGCGGCGATCACCGGGACCGTGTCTTGCAGGAACAGTCCAGCCACAATATAGGCGGCGACCGCCGCGCCAGTCAGCCGGAACGCGCGCAGCAGAGCGTTCGATCCCCGTTGCTGCACTCGCGAGACCGTTCGCCGATATAGCCGCGTCATCCACCGCATGACAGACCGGAAATGCTTCATACCAAGGATGTTCGCATGTCTAGCGGGATTGCGGCCGAATTCTGTGGTCGGTTGGGGACGGCGCCAGATTGGCACGGGCGCATGTCCGATTCTGGCTCGGTGGTGATTGTGTGCACCGACGCAACGTGGTCCGCCCGTCGGAGAATCGTCAGCGCGGCGGGGGGCCGGTTGTGCCGCGGACGATGAGTTGTGGTGGGACCACGACGTCGACGTGGTGGGTTCGACCGTTGTCGAGTCGGTCGATGAGTGCGGTCATGGCGTGCTCGGTGAGTTCGCGGGTGTTCTGGCTGACGGTCGTTAGGTTGACGTGGGCTAGTCGGGCGATCGGGCTGTCGTCGTACCCGACGACGGACAGTTCCCCGGGGATGTCGACGCGGGCGCGGACCAAAGTCTCGATGAGGCCCATGGCGCAGCGATCATTGAAGGTGAGGACCGCGGTCGGCCGGTTCTGTTCCTGCATGACGGTCGGCGCCGCGCTGGCGCCGGAGCTTTCGGTTTCACCGCCCCGGATGACGTTGATCTGGTCGTCTAAGTGATGGTGGTGCATGGCGCTCTGATAGCCGCGTCGCCGTACGGCTGAGACGATGCCTTTGCCGCCGTCGATGTAGGCGATGTGGCGATGCCCGAGGCGGGTGAGGTACCCGACGGCTTGTTCGAGCCCATCGTGGTCGTCGGTTCGAACGACGTCCACACGGGCGGCGGACGGCAGGGGACGGCCGACGACCACGATGGGTAGTTGCCGGGCCAGTGCAGCGACTCGCCGTGTCGGAACTTGCGTACCGAGCAGGATCAGGGCCTCCGAGTGGGAGTCCAGCAGCGTTTCGATGGCGCGCGTTTCATCGTGGCTGCGTGTGATGGTACTGAGCAGAATGTTGTATCCGTGCCGGTCGGCGGCCTCGTAGAGGTCCTCGACGAGTTCGGCATGGAAGGGGTTACGGATGTCCATGACCATGCCGATGAGTCGACTGCGGCGACTGGCCAGCGCACTGGCCGCCCGATCCGGGCGATAACCCAGGCGGGCGGCGGTGGCGGCGACGCGTTGACGGGTCGCCGCGCTCGGCCCGGCGACGCCGCGCAGGACTAGTGAGACCGTCGCCGTCGAGACACCGGCGGCGGCCGCGACGTCATCCAGCCGGGGACGCGGCGTTGACTCTGCCGACCGCAAAATAGTCACCCACTTTGTCTTGACATACCTCAAGCAATGCTCCACACTGGAGATAGCTTAAAGCGCTTGAAGATGTGGGTCAACTTAAAGCGCTCGAAGGATGCGGTTGTGAGACGAGCGGCTTGCCGCGGCTGCGTGGGCGGCCAAGACCGCCCACCGGCCTGGCCGCGGGCAGCGGTAGGCGACCGGGGATCACGCACTGAGCACCGAGCGGACAAAACCGGTCGCTCGATCACCAACGGACCGCCCTGGATGGCCCATTGAGGTGGAACGGCCGCGTCCATGTTCTGAGTTGTTGCACCGACGGTGCCCCGAATCCGGGTTAACCAATTGACCGATTCTTGCGAGGAGAGTGCTGAATGCCTGCGACACGGCCCGGTGCGACGCTTCTCACCGGGCATCCGGTGGTTGCAGCGGAGTACGCCGTGGGTGCCGGATGGTGAGGGCCACGGTGTTCCAGTCTGGTGATCCATTGTCGGATTCAGGCGGCGGCGGCGCGGGGGACGTCCGACGGGTTCCGGAACTGATACGGCATCTAACCGTGGCACTCTCGGGTCATGTCCGTCGGATGCACCATGAGGGGTTGGCGGTACCCCGCGAGGTCGAGGAATTGACGTCGTTCCTGATAAACACCGCCAGGATCCGTCAGGACGCGACACCTATTGCAGACGGACGCGACACCGGCCACTATGCCCCAATGCCTGATCGGTTGCTGATCACAAAAGGTGAAGTGGCTGAGCGGCTGAGCGTCTCGGTGAGAACCATCGAACGTCTCGTCTCGACCGGCCGGTTGCCGCAGGTATATGTCGAGCACTCGGCCCGTTTCCGGGTCACGGATCTGGAGGCCTATGTGAACAGTCTGACTGAGGCGCAATCGGGCCCCGTCGACGACGACTGCCGCAACGGCGGGCCCTAAGCCTCGCCTAGTGTCTCGCCGTTCTGGCATTGGTGACCACAGTCCTATGATCCGCACCCAGCGAGGTCGGCTGTGGAGTTGCAACGTGCTGAAGCACACCACCATTCGATGCACAACGCGTGATACAAGTCGACAGACCACCGCTACTCGCGAGGCAGCAGAACGTGTCGTCGGACCCGCCCAGGTGCCCCTGATTGACGCCCAGACAACTGGTGCTGAGGCCGTGCCGAAGGCCGTTCCGCCCTGCCGTTGCTGACGGCACCAAGTACCCATGACATGAAGGAGAAACCCAATGGCGGGTTCAGCTGGCCCGGGTCCGAGCACCACGTCGACCGGTAAGCACAACCGGTTCCTCTGATCAAGCTGACGGTGATCTCCACGTTGGGGGGGCTGCTGTTCGGTTACGACACCGGGGTCATCTCCGGCGCCCTGCTGTACATGCGCACCGATTTGGATCTGAGCACCACCCAAGAGGCCTCGGTGGTCACCGTCCTGCTGTTCCCGGGCGCCGCCATCGGTGCACTCCTGGGGGGCAAGCTCGCGGATGCGTTAGGCCGCAAAGGAAGTCTGCTGGTCTGTTCCGGGCTCTTCCTGATCGGGGCATTGGGTTGCGCCTTGGCGCCCAGCTATGGCGTGATGCTCGTCGCCCGCATCATTCTCGGTCTCGGCGTCGGTGCCGCGGCGGCGACCTGCCCGCTGTTCCTCGCGGAGATGGCACCAGCCGATCGGCGCGGCCGAATGGTCACCATCAACGAGCTGATGATCGTCACCGGCCAAATGCTCGCCTTCATCATGAACGCCGTGCTCGACGCGCTGATCAAGGACCCGCACGTCTGGCGCTACATGCTCGGGATCGCCGCCGTGCCGGCCATCGCACTGCTCATCGGAATGTTGTTCCTGCCGGATTCACCGCGCTGGTATGCGGTGAAGGACCGACTCGATGACACCAAGCGGGTGTTGGCGCTCAGCCGCAGCGAGGCCGAGGCAGCCGAGGAATACAACATCATCGCCGAGCACGCCAAGCGGGACATGGGCGAGGACAAGGGCGCCGCATTGCGGGACTTGCGAGCATTCCCGTGGATGCGCCGAACCCTGTGGATCGGCATCGGATTGGCCACCGTGCAACAGGCCACCGGCATCAACACCGTCAACTACTACGCACCAACCATTCTGGAATCCACCGGTTTGGGCACCAGCGCCGCCCTGACCGCAACGATCGCTGTGGGTGTCACCTCGGTCGTGATGACGATCATCGGGATCATCCTGCTCGGTCACTTCAACCGAAGACCGCTGCTGCTCATCGGGTTCACCGGTGTGGCCTGTTCACAATTGGTGCTCGCGCTGTCCTTCCTGCTGCCGGAATCAACGTTCCGCAGTTACCTGATCCTGGGCGCCATGCTGCTGTTCGTGGCCTTCGTGCAGGGCTTCATCGGCACCCTGGTCTGGCTGCTGTTGTCGGAGATCTTCCCGATGGCGATCCGCGGCTTCGCGATGGGCATCGCGGTCTTCGTACTGTGGTGCGTCAACGCGTTGATCTCGTTCGTCTTCCCGATCCTGGTGGAGGCGGCGGGCGCGACCGTCACCTTCGGTTTATTCGTCATCATCAACCTGGTGTCCATCTTCTTCGTCTTCAAGTTCGTCCCGGAGACCCGCGGACGCACCCTGGAGGAACTCGAGGACGACTTCCGTACCCACGATGCGGCGCACCTAGTGCACAGCGCTCCCGCCAACGTGCACGGCTCGTAACAAGTCGCGGGCCCCACGGTCTCGGCAAAAGGCAGTTGGCCGGGCCCCCTGCGGGCCGTGGCGGGACATCAGCGGAGGCCCTAACCGGTCAGGGGCGCTCTGCCCCGATACCTGAATAGTTTCCGCACAATGAGATGAGGGGCACCGTGGCCCGGAAGCAACCTGAGGAACTGAGAAGTCACCGCTGGTATGGCCCGGAGGACATGCGTTCGTTCGGTCACCGCTCGCGTACCGCTCAAATGGGCTACGACGCTGACGACTACAAGGGCAAGCCGGTCATCGGCATCATCAACACCTGGAGCGATATCAATCCCTGCCACACGCATTTCAAGCAGCGGGTGGAAGAGGTCAAGCGCGGGGTGTGGTCGTCCGGCGGATTCCCGTTGGAGATGCCGGCGATGTCGTTGTCGGAGCCCTTCCAGAAGCCGACGACGATGCTCTACCGGAATTTGCTGGCGATGGAGACCGAGGAGTTGCTGCGGTCGTACCCGATCGACGGTGCAGTGCTGATGGGCGGGTGCGACAAGACCGTCCCCGGGTTGCTGATGGGCGCGGAGTCGATGGACCTGCCGGCGCTGTTCATGCCGGCGGGCCCGATGCTGCGCGGCAACTTCGCGGGGAAGGTGCTGGGCTCAGGGTCGGACACCTGGAAGTACTGGGCGGACCTGCGGGCCGGGTTGATCACCCAGCAGGAATGGAAGGGCGTCGAGGGCGGTATCGCCCGGTCGGCGGGGCACTGCATGACCATGGGCACCGCATCGACCATGACCAGCGCCGTGGAGGCGCTGGGCGTCACCCTGCCGGGAGCGTCCTCGATCCCGGCTGCGGACTCACGGCATTCGGTGATGGCGGCGCAGACGGGGCGGCGGATCGTCGAAATGGTCTGGGACGACGTCAAGCTGTCCGACATCCTCACCCGCACGGCGTTTCTCAACTCGATCACCACGGTGTTGGCGATCGGGGGGTCGACCAACGCGATCGTGCACCTGATCGCCATGGCCCGCCGGATCGGGGTCAAGCTCGGTCTGGAGGACTTCGAGGAGCTCAGTCGCCGCACGCCGTTCCTGGCGAACATCCGCCCGTCCGGTGCCTATTTGATGGAGGACTTCTACTACGCGGGCGGGTTGCCTGCCCTACTGGTGAGTCTGGGTGATCTCTTGGACACCGATGCGGTGACCGCCAACGGCAAGACGCTGGGCGAGAACATCGCGGGTGCGAAGGTGTTCAACGATGACGTGATCCGGACCCGGGACAACCCGATCATCGCCTCCGACACGCTGGCCGTGCTGTACGGCAACCTGGCACCGGACGGCGCGGTGATCAAGCCGCCGGCCGCGGACCCGAAGCTGCTTCAGCACTCCGGACCGGCCGTCGTGTTCGAGAATTACAACGACATGGCCGCCCGCATTGACGATCCCGACCTGGTGGTGGACGAGAACTCGGTCCTGGTGTTGCAGAACGCCGGCCCGCAGGGCGCTCCCGGCCTGCCGGAATGGGGTCAGCTGCCCATCCCGAAGAAGGTGTTGCAAAAGGGGGTGCGCGACATGGTGCGCATCTCCGACGCCCGGATGAGCGGCACCAGCTACGGAGCTTGTGTCCTGCACGTGGCGCCCGAGTCCTTCATCGGCGGGCCCCTCGCCCTGGTCGAATCCGGGGACATCATTGAACTCGACGTGCCCGGGCGCCGACTGAACCTGACGGTCAGCGACGAGGTCCTGGCAAAGCGTCGGGCGAACTGGCAGGCACCGCCGGCGAAGTTCGGCCGCGGGTACGGCGCGCTGTACCTCAAGCACATCAACCAGGCCAACGACGGCTGCGACTTCGATTTCCTGGAGGCCGGTCCGGCGACGCCCGAGCCGGAAATCCACTGACCGCAAAGGTCAGCCCCCGTTGGCGGCGCTGACCCGGCCTTTGCCTGCGGCACATCGACAAGAGGAGATCGTTGCAGTGAGCACTGTTCGATTGACCGTTGCCCAGGCGCTGGTCCGTTTCCTGGCCAACCAGTACAGCGAGCGGGACGGTACGCAGCAGCGGCTGATCCCGGGCTGCTTCGGCATTTTCGGGCACGGGAACGTCGCTGGGGTCGGGCAGGCGCTGCTGGAGGCGCATGTCACCAAAACGGCTGACCTGCCGTACTACTTGGCCCGCAACGAGCAGGGCATGGTTCACGCGTCCGTGGGGTACGCGAAGACCCGGAACCGGCTGCAGGCCCTGGCCTGCACGGCCTCGATCGGGCCGGGGTCGGCGAACATGCTCACCGGTGCGGCCTTGGCCACCACCAACCGGTTGCCGGTGCTGCTGCTGGCCAGCGACATCTTCGCCACCCGGGCCAGCAGCCCCGTGCTGCAAGAGCTGGAACTGCCTAGTGGGTACGACATCTCGGTGAACGACGCGTTCCGGCCGCTGTCCCGGTTCTTCGACCGGGTGTGGCGGCCCGAACAGCTGCCGCAGGCCATGCTGGGTGCGATGCGGGTCCTCACCGACCCGGCCGAGACCGGTGCGGTCACGCTGGCCCTGCCGCAGGATGTGCAGGCCGAGGGCCATGACTGGCCCGAGGAGTTGTTCACCGCACGGGTGTGGCACGTGCCGCGGCCGGTGCCGGAACCGGCGGGGCTGGCCCGGGCGGTCGCCGCGATCCGATCGGCCCGGCGGCCATTGCTGATCTCCGGCGGGGGAGTGATCTACAGCGAGGCCACCGAGGCGCTGCGCCGGTTCGCCGAAGCCACCGGCATCCCGGTGGGGGACACCCAGGCCGGCAAGGGCGGCATCCGGTGGGATCACCCGCAGGCGGTCGGCGGGGTCGGCTCCACCGGCTCCCCGGTGGCCAACGCGCTGGCCCGGGACGCCGACCTGGTGATCGGCGTCGGCACCCGGTACAGCGACTTCACCACGGCGTCGCGGACCGCGTTCCAGAACCCGGAGGTGCGGTTCGTCAACCTGAATGTCACACCGCTGGACGCGGCCAAACATTCCGGCGTCATGCTGGTCGCCGACGCCCGGGAGGGCCTGGAGGCCCTCACCGAAGCACTCGCCGGGTACCGGGTCGACGCCGCCTACACCACGGAGCACCGCCAGCACCTGGATCGGTGGAACAAGGTCGTCGATAAGGCTTACCACCTGGGTCACGGGCCGCTGCCGGCGCAGACCGAGGTGCTGGGCGCATTGAACGAGACCGTCGGCCCGGACGCGACCATCGTGCAGGCGGCCGGGTCGATGCCGGGTGATCTGCAGATGCTGTGGCGCGCCGAGGATCCCAAGCAGTATCACGTGGAGTACGCGTTCTCCTGCATGGGATATGAGATCGCCGGGGCTTTGGGGATCAAGATGGCGGCGCCGGAGCGGGAGGTGTATTCCCTCGTCGGTGACGGCTCGTATCTGATGATGGCGCAGGAGATCGCCACCGCGGTCTCGGAGAACATCAAACTGATCGTGGTGATCATCCAGAACCACGGGTATTCGTCGATCGGGTCGTTGTCCGAGTCGCTGGGGTCGCAACGGTTCGGCACTTGGTATCGGTTCCGCAACGACGACAGCGGGTTGCTGGACGGTGACAAGCTGCCCGTCGACCTGGCCAGCAACGCTGAATCACTGGGCGCCGACGTCATCCGGGTCAACGGCATCGAGGAATTCCGGAAAGGGTTGGACCAGGCCAGGGCGGCCACGCGGACCACCGTGGTGCACATCGAGACCGATCCGCTGGCCCCGGTGCCGTCCTCGGAATCCTGGTGGGACGTACCGGTTTCCGATGTCTCCCAATTGGACAGCACCCAGCAGGCCTACAAGGTCTACGAATCGCACAAGGCGACCCAACATCCGTTCCTCACCCCCGTTCCCGAGGAGACCCACCGATGAGCACCCCCACCCGTGACCTGTCCCGTTTGACCCTCGGTACGGCCCCGGACTCGTGGGGGGTCTGGTTCGCCAAGGACGACAAGCAGGTGGGCTGGAAGCAGTATCTCGACGAGGTAGCCAACGCCGGTTACGTGTGGACCGAACTGGGACCGCAGGGATTCCTCCCGCAGGACCCGCAGCAACTGCGCGACGAACTCGACCAGCGGGGCCTGAAGGTGTGCGGTGGAACCGTCTTCGCCGGATTGCACAAGGGCAAGGAGGCACTGAAGAAGGCGATCGCCGAGTTCAGCCAGGAGGCGATGCTACTCCGCGAGGTGGGGGCGAAGTACCTCATCCAGCTCCCGGAGCAGTACACCGACATGCATACCGGTGCGGTGCTCGAGTCAGCCGACATGGACCCGGAACAGTGGTCGAACCTGATCTCGGGCACCAACGAGCTGGGGCGGGTGCTGTATGAGGAGTTCGGCGTCGAGTTGGTGTTTCATCCGCACGCCGACACTCATGTCGACACCCAGGACCGGATCGAGGAGTTCCTCAAGGACACCGACCCGCAGTTCGTCAACCTCTGCCTGGACACCGGGCACATCGCCTACTGCGGTGGTGACAACCTGCAGATCATCGAACGCGCCCCGGAGCGGATCACCTATGTGCACGTGAAGTTGGTGGACCCGCAGGTCCGGGAACGGGTGCAGCGGGAGAAGCTGTCGTTGGCCGAGGCGGTGCCGCTGGGCATCATGGTCGAACCGCCCTACGGCGAACCCAAGGTGCCCGCACTGTTGGACGCGTTAGCCGGGCTGGACCGCGACCTGTTCGTCGTCATCGAGCAGGACCTGTATCCGATCGCGCCCCACCTGCCGCTGGCCATCCAGGCCAGAGCGGCCGGGTACTTCACCGCCCTCGGCCTCGGTCCGATCCGCCGTTGGCCGTACTGACCGCTGCGTCGCTCGGCGTGGCTCACAACCCCTTATCAGGAAGGCTTTTCACGTGACTGTGAACGTCGGCGTCATTGGCGTCGGGATGATCGGGCAGGACCACATCCGGCGCCTCACCCAGGTTTTGTCGGGGGCCAGGGTCAGCGGGGTCACCGATGTGGACCTCGTTCGGGCCCAGGACGTGGTGGGCAAAATCCCCGGCGCCAAGCTCTACCAGTCGGGACAGGAACTGATCAACTCCCCGGACGTCGATGCCGTCGTCATCGCCTCCTGGGGTGGAACCCACGAGGAGTACGTGCTGGCGGGCATCGCCGCCGGCAAGCAGGTGTTCTGCGAGAAGCCCCTCGCGACCACCAAGGAGGCCTGTGAACGGATCCTGGACGCCGAGGTGGCCGCCGGCCGGCGGCTGGTCATGGTCGGCTTCATGCGCCGCTACGACGACGGCTACCGGGCCATGAAAGAAACCCTGGACCGCGGCGATGTCGGCGCGCCGCTGGTGTTCCACTCGGCGCACCGCAACCCCGCGGTCCCGGACAGCGTGACCACCGAGGGCGTCATCGTCGACACCTGCGTGCATGACATCGACACCTCCCGCTGGCTTCTCGGCTCCGAAGTCGTCGCGACCCAACTGCACAACCCGCGCCGCAGCAGCCTGGCGGCCAAACAATTGCAGGACCCGTTGATCCTGGTGTTGGAGATGGCCAACGGCGCACTGGTGGACATCGAGGCGGCCGTGAACATCGCCTACGGGTACGACATCCGCGGCGAGATCCTTGGTGAGACCGGCACCATCGAACTCGCCGAGAGCAGCCGGATCATCGTCAAGCGGGAGGGCCAGTACGCCGGCCGGGTACCGGCGGACTGGCGCGAGCGGTTCATCCGCGCCTACGACATCGAGTTCCAAGAATGGCTGAACGCGGTCGCCGAAGGACACTCGACCGGTCCGAGCTCCTGGGACGGCTATGCCGCGACGGTGGTCACCGACGCCGGGATCGAGGCACTCCGCACCGGAACCAGGGCGACCGTGTCGATGCGCGAGCAGCCGGAGCTGTACCGGACCGACCCAGCCGCACTGGTCAACGGCAAGGTCTGAGCGGCAGGAGGCACGATGACAAAAATCGCGCTCGACCCGGCCATGTACCACGCCGACCTCTCCGTCGCCGACGAGGTCCGAAAGGCCGCAGACCTCGGTTACGAATACCTCGAATTGTCGCCGCGGGCCGACTTCTTCTTCTGGCACCGGTACCCGAAAGCCGATGCCG
>Ga0207687_10000576_pt1 | contig 24834 bp, 24 predicted proteins | sample KBSM54metaG_FD_184399 | JGI IMG/M metagenome (GOLD analysis project Ga0207687, IMG submission 184399) | Miscanthus rhizosphere microbial communities from Kellogg Biological Station, Michigan, USA - KBS M5-4 metaG (SPAdes) (version 2) | ecosystem: Host-associated > Plants > Roots > Rhizosphere >...
ATGATACTTTTGAGTTGGCGACAGGGACTGTCGTGCACTCAAGGGAGAGGAGATTGAACTAAATTATGAAGAACATGCTTCTGCAGCTCAAAGTTTGGAAGGATCAGCGCGGCCAGGACCTCATCGAATACGCTCTGATGGCCGGCTTTGTGGCCGTTGCGGCCGGTGCGATTATGCCGGGCGTTGCGACCAGCATCAGCCAGATCTTTTCGAAGGTTGCCTCGGTTCTCAGTTCCGCCAACGGCAGCTAACTTACAACCCATTTGCCCTGCGGGGAGCGGGCGGGCTTTGCCTGTTCGCTCTCCGAAGGTTTTTCCCCGCCTGATTTGTCCTCGTCTATCTACTTCAAGTCCCGCTTTAGCTCCAGGTATTTAGGAAACACCAAGGATTGCAGCAAAGGATCGCTGTCTGCCCCCGGCAACGGCCACAACGCAAGCAATTTCCTAGCCTCGTCCTTCTGGCCGGCCTGCGCCAAAGCTGCAGCGTAAAGAACGCGCGAAAGGCTGTCCCCGGTGGGCGGCGTCCGCTCATAGGCCTGCTTGAGCGCTGCCCGATCCTGGAAAAGCTTGGATGGATCTTTCCACAAGGCCAGTTGCGCACGCGCGACATTTTCTATCGCTCCCGTCACATTCGAGAGACGAGCGATGGCGGCGTCGGCTCGGCCCGTGGAATACTCCCAAACAGCCTGGCGCCACGGGACGAGTGCGTCTTTCTGCTGGCTGCGGAAGGTCAAATATTGCAAGAAAAGTTTATCGGCTCCCGGAAGGTCGCCTTGCAGCCAGCGGGAGTAGGCGGCTTTGAGCAGATCCGCACCGCCCAGCAACGCACTGCTCTTGGCATGCGCGTCCAGGAAGCTCTTCTCCGCCTCCGCGAACTTTCCGCTCAGGAAGAACCCTTCGCCCAGCGAATCCAGAGAGTTCGCGTTGTGAGCCGGATCGCGTCCATAGCGCTCGAACGATTTTTGCGCGGACTCCAAATCGCCGGCGTAAACCTGGGCATATCCCAACTGGTTCCAGATCTCGATATCGTCCGGCGCTTCCTGGACGATTGCCTGGTAGTACCGCACTGCTTCGGGAAAATGGCGGGTATTCATTTCCCGCGTCGCGAGCTGGCTCAGCAGCGCCAAATCATGGGGCATGAGCTGCGCCAATGCCGTGAGCGCCCGCTCTTGCGCGGGTCCGTCCTGCCGCAAGGTGGCGGAGTCGAATTCCAGCTGCGCACGGTCGACCGGCGACCGCAAGGACGATTGCCCCAACGCCCGCACGGCTATATCGGAAGCCTGCTGCTTATCTCCCGCCGCGACGCGCGCCTGCACCCAGCCCGACCACGCGGCGCCGAAACCCGGGTCGAGCGCGACCGCTTTTTCATTATCGCCGCTGGCCCACGCGGCCACCGCCTGCGGATTGGTGGAAGAAAAGGCATGCGCCTCCGGGTCGATTTGCTTGGCCAGCCGGTCCAAAACCGGCAGTGGATCGCCGTCGCTCGCCAGCGTCTGAAGCGCCTTATGAGTTTTGGCATCCTCCATCAAGAATTCGAAGTGAAACCCTTGACCCCGTTTTTCGACATATCCATGCACCAGTTGCGTGGCGCCGAAGGCGTAGGCATCACGCATAGCGCCGACGTGCGCGGGGACGGTGCGGGCCGCTCCTCCCAACAGTTCGTCGTTTACGATCCTCGGTCCGGCGGAAGAGATCCAGTCCAGGCTCGTATCGCCACTTAGGTTTTGGAACGGCAGGAAGGCCACGCGCGGCACGCTGGGGCTGGCGGATCGGGAACAGGCGGCGCAGGCAGCGGCCACCAGCACCAGGGACAGGCTTCCCTTGTTAACAAGTAGCTGCTTCAGAGGACCTTGTACTCCGCGGCGAGAATCTCTTGGAATTCCAGGTTGTCTTGCAGTGCGGAGAACTCCGGCTCGGCCTTGAACTTATCGCGATCTTTGAAGCCGCTTTCCAGGGCTTTGCGAATGTACTGCAAGGTGCGGTCGGTCAGGCCTGCTTTGGCGGAGCTTTTCGCCAGCAGGAAATAATACGAGGCTCGCTCCTCGATGCTGCGTTCCTGAACCAGCACGCCCTGGTTGCTGTGCTGCTCGAAGATCTCGGGGTCGATGGCCAGGGCCTGCTCATACGCTTTCATCGCTTCATCGCTCTGTTTGCGCGCCAGATAGGCGGTTCCGAGATTGCTGAGGATCGATGCGGAATTGGGCGTTAGGCGTAACGCGCTCCGGTACTGATTCACCGCGCGCCGGTAGGATTTTTTCGCGTAGTACACGGTTCCCAAATTGTTGATGGCTTCCGAATACTTCTTGTTCAGCTTGATCGCGCGGCGGTAATACTTCTCCGCATTGTTGAGATCTTGAAGCTGGTGATAGGCGATGCCGGTCTTGTTGGCCAGGATCGCGCTGGTTTCAGCCCCAGGCTTATAGAAGTCGATGGCCTCCCGGAACATTTTGCGGGCCATCATGATGTCGCCCCGCAGCTCGGGTGTCAGGGCGGGGTTAGCCGGTTGGTTTTGATTGGGTGAGGACGTGCGAAATCCGTCCGAGGTTTGCCTTGTGGGCGGAGTTTGAAACGCCAAGCCGGTACCCAACACCAGCAAGGAGACAAAAAACATAGCGGCAGCCTCCTTCGTCAGTTATCTTTACTGTATCATCGGCGGTGTTTCGCCGCGACTGGAGGTCTTACTGTTTAAACTGCGGGGGCGTAGGTCCGGAAACCGCGCCCGTAAGGATCTGTTCCAGCGACACAGCCTGGTATCCCGCGGGAACCTCGAAAATCGCGCCGTCCACCGGATCGGCCGAAAGTTCCACCACTTCCTGGCTGATCGTGAGGAGCGGAGCGTTCGGATCCAGGCCGGCAGGCAAGGCTTGGCCCGCCTGTTTTGGCATCTGTTGGCTCAAGAGCGCCAGCAGCGGCATGACAACTTCGCAATGGGTGCGCAGTGAGACCGCGCTGTTCGCGGTCATATCTTCGACTATCGTGCGGATGTTGTCGCCCATCCCCGGCACCGCGGTGAAGACTTGCTTAAGAGTGTCGGCGACGTTCATGGCGGAACCAGCGGATGTGCGGTATTTCTTAAATTCCTGCAAGGCCGGTACGCGCTCGGTCTCTTCGGGCTTGGCGATCCACACCTGCATCACCATTTTGATGAATGGCGCGGGCGTGGGCGGGCCGCCGGGCACCGCCATGTCCACGGTCAGGACGAATTCTCGCTCTTCCGTTTGGATTCCCTGAATCGTGGCGGTCCGGCCGGTGCTGCGCGAATCCAGGTTGGTCTTCATGGAAGCGAGCATGGCGCGCGCCTGCTCGGGCATTGTCGAAAGCGCGGCTTGGATCTGTTCGCCGTATTGAGTCGATGAGACCTTGGCGAAACGCTTGTGCGCCGGATCCACGAAGATCGATTCCTGGCTTGTCAAATCTACAATCGAGGTGAGATTGCCGACTGTGGAATACGCCCGATTTCCTTTGATCCGGATGTCCATATCCCGCATGCCGCCGAGTACTGGCTCGAGTGCTGCCGCGGGGATGATGGCGCTGGTCTGAATGTCGGTGTGGTAGCGCAGAGTCGCGTCGCCCCACATGGACGGCGTGAAGAGGAGCAGGAAACCGGCGGAGCGGCGCAGCGTCACTTGAAAATGTCCCTGAGCCGTCCGAAGAATCCTTTTTTCGGCTCCGGTTCCGGCTGTTGCGGCGCTTGCGGAGTCACCGGAATACTTCTGGGAGTCGCGCGTGGGCGGACCGGCTGGACCGGTTGCGTACCCTGGACGGCTGCCACTTCCGCACTGCTTTCCGGCGCCGGACCCGCGGCGGGCGAGTTCTGCTGCTGCACCGGATCCCAGCTCGAAACCAGAGTCCGGCCATTGCCGTGAATGTGGCAGATCTGCAGCGGCTGGCTCCCGGCGATGAACACCTCGCTCCGAACCTTGGGGCAATTGGGCGTGGCCAACTCGCCCGTCTCTTCGTCGATATCGGCTGTGACGATTCCGTCCGGCGGCTGGAAGGAATGTACGTTCTTGTATTCCGAGTGCTGATGGGCCCGCTTCATGAACTCCGTCCAGATCGGCAGAGCGCTTTTCGCACCTTCCAGTTTGAAGTCGCGGTTGTCGTCGAATCCCACCCACACCACGCAGATGATCTTGGAGGTGAATCCCGCGAACCAGCCATCGCGCGAGGTTCCGGTCTTTCCCGCGGCCGGAAGCAGGAAGCCCATGTTGCGGGCGCGTGCGCCGGTACCGCTGCCGCGCAGAACATCTTCCATCATGCTCTCCACCAGGTACGCGACACGCGGATCGATGGCCGACTTCCGCTCGGGCTTGGCTTCGAAGGCGCTAGCGCCGTTTCCATCCCGGATGGCCTTGATGAACCCGCTCTTTAGAAGGTCGCCGCCATTGGGAAACACGGTGTAAGCGCTGGCGATCTCAAGCGGCGTCACCTCATAGGCGCCCAGAGCCACCGCCGGGGTCGGTTGGATGTCGCGATTCAGTCCTACGGCTCGCGCCACATCGACTACCTTGTCGTATCCCACCATCTCGGCAACTTTCACCGCGGGAATGTTCTTTGAATGCGCTAGCGCATACCGCAGGGGCATCAACCCTTCAAACTTGTCGCCAAAATTGCTGGGAGTATACGAGCGCGTGTCGTGCTCGTACCAGAATGTGGTCTCTTCATCCATCACCATGGATGCCGGCGTCAACACCGTGCGACTGGAAGGATCGAGCGCGGTCATCATCGCCGCGGTATACACGAACGGTTTGAAGGATGATCCCGGCTGGCGCAGCGCGCTGGCGTGATTTAACTGGCTGACACCGTAACTGCGCCCGCCGACCACTGCCAGGGGCTCGCCGGTTTCAGCCGACAATGCCACCAGGGCTACTTGGGCGGAGGGAAACTCGCTGGTGCCATATTTCTTATTGCGACGCTTCCATTGCGCGTCAGTTTCGGCGATGCCCACCCGAACGGCTTCCACCGCATCATGCTGCAGTTCCAGATCGAGCGTCGTATATACGCGGCTCGAGCTGTTGTAGAAATCGCGATTCTGGAAGCGGGTTTGCAGCTCATCGTTGACCAGGTCCACGAAATACGGCGCGTCGCTGGACTCCACTTCGCCATGATTCACCTGAAGCGGACTCGCCACCGCCTCCTGATATTGCTTCTCGGTGATGAAATCGTTCTCGCGCATTTGTTTGAGAACGATGTTGCGCCGGGCCGTAGCCCGCTCGGGATGGCTGAAAGGATTGCGCGCCCCGGGGCTCTGGATCAGGCCAGCCAGCATGGCCGCTTCGGGCAAAGTGATCTTGCTCAGATCCTTGCCCAGGTAGACCTGCGAGCCCTCGCCGAAGCCATGGATGCTGAAGCTGCCCTGATTGCCCAGGTAAATCGAATTCGCGTAGTAGTAGAAGATCTGCTGCTTGGTGAGCTTCTGCTCCAGCTGCATCGTCATCATGGTCTCGGGGATCTTGCGCCGCCAGCCGCGCTCGGTGCCGAGCCACAACGTTCGCGCCAGTTGCTGGCTGATCGTCGAAGCGCCCTCCAGGCGTTTGTCATCCTTCAAGTCGCGCCAGGCCGCGCGCATGATCCCGATGGGATCGAAACCGGCATGCTGGAAAAAGTGCTTGTCCTCGGCTGCCAGCAGCGCGTTCACCATGACTTTCGGAATATCGTCGAAGGTCACGATGCGGCGCTTCTCGCGCTTCTTGTCGTAGAGATTGCTGATCAGCTCGGGTTCCAGCAGATACTGCGTGCGCTCAGTGTGATCGCGCAGCGAAATGATCTGCGTCACCTTACCGCCCGCGATTTTGATCACCGCGCCTTCCCGATCGAACGCGTCCGCTCCGGGGTTGACCTCCACCGCGTCGGGACGAACCAGATACCAGCCCATCCGGTTGGTGTTCTGTGACGAATAGCCGCAGCGTTTCAGATAGGCCGCGATGTCGTCGCGCGTGATCGCCTCACCGACGGTCACCGGCCGGGGAGCCGCATACAGCAGCGTCGCGTTCGAGAACACCCCGGCACGCAACTCCGCGTCGATCATCCGCGAGTAGTAAAAATAGTAGTACGAGAAGACGCCGGTGGCCGTCAGCCCCAGCAACAGGAATGCGATCACGAAGGTCCGGCCCCACGCGCTTTTCAGGATCCGGAACGCCGCGGAATTTCTGGATATGCGCAGTTTTACCGCCATTTTGTCTCGCTATGACTCCGACTTCACTTTTTCGTATCGTCCAGCGACACGAGTTCTTTCCACATGTCCTCGTGCGGCTGCCAATCCGGGGCCTGATGGCCGGTGATCTGCACTTCGTCGACTTTGAGAGTGCCGTGGCCGAAGGGACAGATATATTCGGTGCGCGGCCGGCCCAGCAGAATATGCGTCCAATCGCCAGTGAGGATGGGCATCCGCAATTTTCGCAAACACGTTCGGCAGCGGAGGCGCTGATCCCAGATCACTACCCACATCACTCCTGCAATCAATAGCGCGTAGCCCATCATGAGGACGGTGTAGGTTAGATCGTATCCGATCGGCTCTGTATGGAACCGCATTTTGGGAGGAGGAAGCAGATAGGGAAGGCTGTGGCCCACACGATATAGGAACAGCCCAGCCAGCGCTAGCTTGGCACCCAGGTAAGCCCAATACTTCATATACGCTTGGACACCCGCCCTCGCCTTTAGTCTCCCACATTTCGCAACATTACATGAAGTATTCTCTGTCCCAAACGTTTCGCTCGACGTGCCGACGGATTGATTACAACTGCTTCATTCCCAGCAGGTTGGTGGTTTTCAGCCATGTGGAAAACGTCGGATGCGCGTCGAAGTTCCATTAGTTCAATCGCTTAGGCTTTGGCCCGCCAGTTGCCATTAAGAGTGCGAGGCCATGGCCATGACGCAAACGATGACGCAATCCATGACGCGAACCATCCTAGCGGTATTGCTCGCTGGCACGGCCGTTGTGCGGGCGCAGCAGCCCCCGCAGCAGCAGGACGACGACGGTTATGCTCCCGACCACGGCGTGGCTCGCATCAGCCTGGTCAACGGTGACGTCTCAGTGCGGCGCGGCGATTCGGGCGAGCTAAGCGCAGCCGTGATGAACGGACCTCTGGTGGTCAACGACATGTTGTCCACGGGGCCGAACGGGCGCGCCGAAATTCAGTTCGACTTCGGCAATATGATTCGCGTGGGCCCCGGCAGCGAAGTTCGCTTGGGCGAGCTCGAGGACCGGCGTTATCTGGTCCAGGTGGCCACCGGCACCACAACCTTCCGTGTCCTGCGCGATAGCGGCGCGGATGTCGAAATCAGTACGCCCACGGTTTCCGTCCGGCCCGCCGAGCAGGGAAGTTATCGCGTCACCGTCTTCCCCGACGGGACCACCGAAATTACCGTGCGTGTTGGCCGCGCCGAAATCTTTTCGCCTCGCGGAACGGAAACGCTCACCGTCGGCCGCACCATGGAAGCGCGCGGCACGCCCTCCGATCCCGAGTACATGATTAACGGGGCGATTCCCCAGGACGAATGGGACCGCTGGAATGTCGACCGCGACCGCATCCTCGATCGCACCTCCAGTTATCGCTATGTGAGTCCCGACATCACGGGCGCGGAAGATCTGGATGCGTACGGGCAATGGAACAATGACCCGCAGTATGGCAACGTCTGGGTTCCCAACGTGGATCCAGGCTGGGCGCCGTATCGCGTGGGCCGCTGGGTGGATGAACCCTACTATGGATGGACCTGGGTCAGCGGCGATCCCTGGGGTTGGGCGCCGTATCATTACGGCAACTGGTACATGAGCAGCTTCGGCTGGGCCTGGTACCCGGGGCCGTTCGGCGGCCGCCACTACTGGAGGCCGGCACTGGTCGGTTTCATTGGCTGGGGCGGCGGCGTGGGCCTGGGATTCGGCTTCGGCAATGTGGGCTGGGTTCCGCTGGCGCCGTACGAGCGTTACCGTCCGTGGTACGGTCGCGGCTTCAACAACACGACCATCGTCAACAACGTCCGGGTTGAAAATAACTTCCGCAACGCGCGATTTGTGAATGGCCGCAACGGCGTGACCAGCCTCGCCGCCAACGATTTCGGCCGGGGCCGTTCTGTGAATACGAATAACTTCGTGCGCGCTTCGAATAATGACCTGTCGCGGGCGGGCTCGGTGCAGGGCAGACTGCCCTTTAACGCGTCGGCCGATTCGCGGCGTATGTCGGATGCTCGAGTAAACACGCAATCGATACCGCGGGTGAACGACAACACGCGCTTCGCCCAGCGTCCGACGAACCAAGCACGTCCGGCGCAGACATTCGGACCATCAGCCGGCCAAGCTGCGGCACCGCGCATGAGCAACGCCGCACCGGCGATGGGCCAGCGCAACGGAGCCGTGAATAACAATTCGAATAACGGGGGATGGCGGACGTTCGAAGGCGGGCGGCCCAACTCGCCCAACGGCGTCGTCGGCGGTGGAGGACGAAACAACCCGGCGGCGCAGGAGCGCAATTTTCCGCAGCAAAACCAGCGTCAGCAGCCGGCCGTCCGTGAAAATATTCCGCGTGAAAATGCTCCGCGAGAAAACTATCGGCAGAGCGCGCCCCAGCAGCAGCCTGTCCGCATCAGCCCGCCCATCGTTCGCGAGCGCGCGCCGGCCCCGCAGGTGAGCCGTCCGCAACCTCCCGGCGGCGGATACAGCGCACCTCGTCCACAAGGCGGAGGCGGTGGCTTCCCCAGTGGCGGAGGTGGCGGTGGCAACCGCGGCGGCGGTGGGGGCGGTAACCGTGGAGGTGGTGGTGGTGGAGGCGGCGGCAACCACGGCGGCGGCCACAACAGGTAGTCCCGGATTATTTAGATTTTTCTTCCCTCAAGAAGGCCCGGTGGTGAATTACATCAAACCACCGGGCCCATTTTTTTTCAGGACTCTGTAACAGATCTGTAAGACACCAAGCTGATAATGGATTGTGGGTCCGTTGGGACTTACTTGTTCTGGAAGTGTTCGCGCCCGAGTCGTATTAAAAAAGCGGACCGGAGACCTCCGGTGTGCATAAAAAACATCGATATTCAACGGAGGAAAGTTGTGCGCTTGAAATCGCTTCTTTGGGGAATGATGGCTCTGACCGGCACGGCGTTATACGCAATGCCGCCGACCACCGGAGCGCAGTATTGGTCCACCGATCCTAATCTGGATTGCTCGGCGTTTCATGCCCTGATCGCTGAGGTCCCGCTGGCGTCTGGAGGAATGGGCTTTTCCTGCTTTGTAAGCGGCACGTTTGTATGGATGGCGGCTGGAGGATCGTGGAATACCTCGCTCCGCGTACAGGCGCCCGCATCCGGCGCCATTGGAGTCGACTATAACTTCTACCAGGATGGCCAGCGTATTTCGATGGACACCACTTCGGGCAGCGGCGTTTCCCCGAAGTCCGGCAATTTGCTCGAATTTGCATTAAATGCCAACCAGCCTTCGGAAATCCACCTGCTTGGCGCCACCGGCAGCGGCCCGCAGTACGCCACTACGCAGACCGGCTTTGTCTACGCGTTATTCTTTTGTGCCGACGCAGCCACGTGCGCAAGCGTGCTTCCGCAGCTAATGTTTTCGTTTGCGCCGATCAAGCCGTGGTCCTTAAGCGTACCGATCTCGTGGGACTCCTCCTTTTCGGCTTTCCAACCCAAAGGCATTGGACCCAGGTGGTCCGCGGCGGGCATCAGTGACGCAACGCATCTCATATCCTTCGTGGTATGCAACCAGTCCAGGGTTGCCAGCACATTCACCGTCCGAGTGTTCGACGCCAACGGATCCCTGGTAGGGGAATCCACGACACCATCGATTGTCGTAGCCGGTTCGCAGGGTTTCCTTCTGACGGATGTGATACGAACACCCTTGCCGGCGGGCATCCTGAAGGTGACCATCGACGGCGGACCCAATATTTCCTCGGTCGCGTTTCTGCAGTTCGAAGGGGACTCCGCGACCAATCTGCAGGTGGCCTACGACAGCCCGCCGCAGGCGTAGAATAAATGCCTAAGGAGAATCGAAGCAATGATCAAGAAATTGCTCGGCGCAACGCTTGCGCTGGGGTCATCCTTGGGATTGCTGTCGGCCGCGGACGCGTTCACCGGGAGTTGGAAACTGGAAGTCGCGAAATCCACTTTCGCGAGCGGCAACCCGGCACCAAAGGAACTCACGCTGACGTTCACGGAGCAGGGCACCAACCGTACCCAGACTCTTAAGGGCATTGCCGCGGACGGAAGCGCAACCTCTACCGCGTGGACCGCGCCGATGACGGGTGGGGTTGCGAGCTTCCCCCCGGGTCAGGGGCCGAACGGAGGCGCCTCCGTGAAGGTTGTCGATGACAAAACCCTGGTGATGACCCAGACCCTCCGCAACGCCCAGCCGGGCGCAAGCCGCACATACCAGGTGAGCGCTGACGGAAAGACGCTAACGCTGACTCAAAAACACGAAGATGGGCAGGAGCGGGCTAAGATGGCGTTCAGCCGCCAATAAGTGAAAGTTCAGAATGGCCCACCATGACCCTCTGCCGCAGTGCTCCTTCTGTCACAAGAGCGAATCTGAAGTCGCCAAGCTGATATCAAATCCTCCTGGCAGCACACCTCGTGTCTATATTTGCGATGAATGTATCGCGGTGTGCCACTTGATCCTGGAAGAGGGATCCTCAGCGCCGCGCCATCCCGCTGCATCCTGAGCCATCCACGATCCGTTGTGCAGCAGTCAGCGGGTGCCTAGCAGCGGAACCTTTTGTCCTAGGCTTGCGTTATCTAAACTATGAAACTGGATGAACAACAGCGATTGCAAATCTTCTGCTCGGCTCTTCAGGGAGTGGCCGCCAACCTGACACATATGGCTAAGCCTGATAAGGTAGTCGAGAAAGCCGTAGAAATCGCAGAAGAAGCAATTGCCGCCGCGATGTCTGGGGAGCACTTCTAAGCCACCTGCGGGCACCAGCTTAGAAGATAATTCGGCTCACCGGCGAGGAGAATCTAGATGGGAGCGAGACTACCAATCGGAATGGTGACAGGAGCGGCCTTGGGCATGGTGGTGGCCGTGCTGTTTGGATTCAACGTATGGATGGGTCTGATTTATGGGGCGGGAACAGGCATCGTCGCGAGCCTTCTAATTCCTGACCGCAAGCAACGTTCAAACTGAACCACTACCAGCGTTGGGTAGTGGTTCAGTTTCGTAAGAATCTTATCGTACGGGCGAGTGGCGGCCCATTCCAGAGCGGCGTAACGGGGACGGCGATATGATTGGGACATGGGACGATCCCCACGCGGCCCGCTCCTAGCCCTGGTTCTAGCCTGCAGTGTCGCTCCGCTGAAATCAACCGAGGCGCATTGGATTGCGAAAAATGCCGACGCTGTGGCCGTGGGGCGATTTTCTGATTTTCAAATCACTCCTCTTCGATCCAATGTCTATGCTCAATTGGAGCCTGGTTGGCGTCTAACCGGCACGTTGCTGGTGGACGAATCATTGTTTGGGCCAATATCTAACGGGGCAAGGCTGCCTTATGAATGGGACTGTAGACGCTGTCCAACCCCTTCGCATTCGGCCAGGGATATGCTCAAACGCAATGGTCTTTGGTTCATCCGGCGACTTAACGGAAGGTGGGCTTCAGCAGGATCAGAAATCGGAGATCCAGGCTACCGTCTGATTAGCGAACGGGAATTCTTTGCAACATATCTCCGAGAGAGATCTAAGACTTCCGAAAGTTCAAAGTGACCCACCTGCCATTTGGTCAAATGGATGGCATGAACTGGTACACCCCAAAAGTGACTAACAAGCTAACGGGAGTTGCGCTCTTGACGGGTATTGCGGCGGCCGTTTTTTGGTTCGGATCAGCACCGATACCGATACCAGGGATATCGCCACAGTTTGACGCGGACTACAGTCCCTTAACAAATGCCCTTAGAAGGCAGTCCAACCTAAGTGGAATTGCAGCCGTGCTGACTGGCTTATCGGTCGTTTTTCAAGCGCTCGCCCAGCGCTATTCAAAAGAAGTTAGATGAGGTATCCATGGGCGATATCGAGGATCGAATTAAAGCGTGGTTAGAGATCGGAGACCCTGTTTATTTGGACGGTAAGCCTTACCGGATTAGCGGCATTCCGGAGGGTGCGCAAACTAGGTTCATACTGGCTCCTGACGGGGATTTCGTTCCTTCTAATTCTCGGTTTGCGGCTTCGTTTTCAGAATTGGAGATCGAACAACTGGGGATAACCTTCGACCGACTGAGGAGACAAGGCAAGATCATGTGAGCAAGGCAAGATCAGGTGAGCCAAGTAAATTGTTTCCCCATAAGGGGTAGTGGGTCTATTTGAAATGGCCCCCTCTTTACGGAATGGCCATTCGTGTGCCTGCCCGACCGGTTTCGCATATGGGAAGATAGCGGCATGCCATCCGCTAGATCCGCGAAACTTGGGACTGTCTTTAGCGCCAAGACTATACCTGCATGGGCAACTCTTCTCTGGCAAGCGGCCTCATGGAGTGGCAACGCCGTGCGCCTAGAGAATTACGGCAAAGGAGTTTGGGCCTACCTCAGCACTCCGTCAGGTGTGCTCATTGCCATTGGCCTCTCGGTCCTATGGATCACCTTCCTAGTCCTTCAAGAAGACATTTTGAAGTGGACTAAGGAACATTGGGACTGGCCAGCGCCTAAACCGAAACCCACAATAGATCGTCTGGACGCAATAGAGTTAGCACTGAAGGATAATGCTACGAAGCAGGATGTCAACGTAGTAATTGACCTTTGCACTCAAACTTCTGAGTTGCATAACAAGCTGCATGATCTGAATTCTAAGGCTATCGGCAAGTTGGAAGATGATCGCACCAAAGCGATAGGCGAGCGCTCCGATCTCGGTATTCGCTTAACCAAGATTGAGAATTTTGTAGCCACCGAACTGGCTCCCCTGCCCAAGCTCGTTGAAGCGACAAGTGAGCGCGTGGAGGCCGCAACAAGCCTACTCCTGGATCATGGGGGGAGACTCGAAGAGCATCGCCCCTGGATATCCGACTTACAACGAACTTTAGCTCTGCTAACCAAGCGTCGTGGTGAAGTAATCGGACAGATTCCAGGCTTCAGCATCTTTATGCTCGGCGTCGCACGACTGATCTCAGAGGCGGAGATGCTGCTCGATTATCTTCACCAAATTAGGGAAAGCTTCCCGGAGCACCAAGCGGCAAAGACCCCCTTCTCGCAGGCTTGGTGGCGGCGGGACGGACCTGTCAGTTCACCAGATCTCATAATTGAATGGTCCTTATTTGTAAATTGGCACATAAGGCACTGCGAGTCGTTCGCGGTGGAGTCCCGCTTCGCCCAATCTATCGCCATCGACCAAGGACTGCGCCTACTGGCATCCACCTGGAACAACGATGCTTCCTTTAACGATAGTTTTGGACGTCTGGGAAGCCACCGAGCGAAGCTTATTGAGCTTCGAGATAATCATGCTGCCAACTTTTCAACGGAGGCGGTCAAACTAACGATCTCCTGAATCGACCACACATGAGCACTCAAGCCAGCTTCCATCGCCGGGGTAACACGGAGCGTCTGATGCACGCGGGCGAAGTTGTACCACATGTAGAACAGGTTCACGGAGTGAATGTGGTTGGTCAGACTCTTGGAAAAGGCGTTCGTCAGGCGAGTGTAGCGCCGCATCTGCATCCGCATGGTGAGATTCTGCCGTTCGATGTACGAAGTGTTGATGTGCTTCGGATCCGGGTTGCCGATCTTGACTTTGGTTTCGGTTCCAAGACAGCGAGCGGGGCTGTACCGCACATTTGCCCCGCTCTCCTCCACCGTGGCTCCATAGATCTTCGTCAGAGTCGCGTAGTCCACTTCATCGTCAAAGTACTCCGCAATCGCATGGAAGTAGTGTTTCAGGCCGTCCGTGGTCAACTGGACGCGGTTCGCAAGACGGCTCTTGAGATCCCTAACGAACACCCGCGCCGTGTGAGCATCCCGGCTACCCACAACCCACGTGCAGGCCAGCTTAGTATCCGAATCCATGGCTACCCAGGTCCAAACGTCACCAGCCATCGGCTCACGCGCCTGAACCGCGCTGGTAACGTTCTTCTGTTTGGCCGCAACGAACGACCAGATTTCATCGCACTGAATCCGCGTAGCCGGAAGGTTGCGGAGCGCTTGGTCCTGGAACTCGGCGCAGGCCGTGCCAACACTTTCGAGCAACCGAAGGATCGCGCCCTTAGATACCCCAGTCATGCGGACGGTTGCGCGAACAGAGCAACCCTCGACCAGGGCAGAGATGACCGCTACCCGCTTGTCCATGCTGATGAAGTTGCTCATGGACCAATTATACGGGAGCGCTTTCGCATACGCAAGCAAAAAGCGACAGAACGGCGATATTTATTAGGCTTTCTTGGCCTTGGACCAGCGTGCTTTAGCCGCTTTTTTGGCGCTCTTGCTACGCTGTTCGGGGGTCATGGTTTCGAGACGGCGCTTACCGCCGATCTTGCCGCCTTTGGCTCCCATAGTCCGCATAACCTGCTGTTCGAGCGTAAGCGTAACCTCTTCAGTTTCAATCGATTCAAGGACGACTCTTCGAGCGTTTTGTACGGGGTCAAGTTTCTCGGTTTTGCGAGTCCGCTTTGGCATAACTGCCTTAAGCGTGGCACGGATCGGAGAAGGAGTCAACCGGCCATGATTTCAAATAGACCCACTACCCCATAAGGCGACATAATATGTGTTATCGGAAGTACAGTAAGGGGGCTGGCTTCCGGATATTCCGATGCTTTCTAGAACAGTAAGCGTGCGAGAATTAATGCGTGGGGCGTCCGATGCCCCTTTCGTGAACACGGAAGAATCTTCATGCCCAACCAAGACGAACGGCCCGCCACCAAGCACGACCTTGACCAGCTTGAAACGCGCCTCGTCGAAGCCACCCGCGACATGCAGACCGAAGTCCTCCGAGCCTTCCACAACTGGGCAAGGCCCGCGGAAGTCAAGCTGCGCTCCCACGAGGAACGGCTCACGCTGCTGGAAGAACGAATCAGCGAAATCGAACGCGGCAAGGGTCTAGCCTAGTCCTAACCGCTCCCGAACTTCCCTTCCAACATTCTCCACCGCGCTCACCCGCAGCACCTCGAACCCCGCTGCGCGCCCCGATGCGACCCCTGCGTCCGAGTCCTCGATCACCAGCGGATGCCTCACTCCCAGGCGCTTCGCAGCCAGCAGATACGGCTCCGGCGAAGGCTTAAAGTTCTGGACGTCTTCTCCCGTGATAAGCATCTGGAAATACTGGCGTAACCCAGCGCGAATCAAAGGCGGCTCCACTTCCGATTTATAACTTGAGGAAACCACCGCTAATCTATACATTTGACTTAGTTCTTCAAGCAATTGCCCAGTGTCCGCCCGAAACGGTTGCGATTCCTCCAGCCCTTTGCGAAACAGGGCCTGCTTCCGGGCCACCAGACCATCCCGATCGTCGAGCTTGAGCCTCTCCCTTAGAGCCACTTCGTCGGCAACTCCCACGAAGTTCTTTTGATAAGCCTCCCAATCGAGTTGAATCCCCAGAGGTTCCAGGGTTTGGTTCCAGGCACGATGATGGACCCGCTCGGTGTCGGCCAGCACGCCATCGAAATCGAACAGCAGTGCGTCATGCTTCACGTTATTTGTAGAGGTGATCAGGCTATAATCATCTCATGATCAAAGCCACGGAGAAGATCTGGCACAACGGCAAATTCATCGGCTGGGATGACGCCAAGATCCACGTCCTGGCGCACGTGACCAGCTACGGAAGCTCGGTTTTCGAGGGGATTCGCTGCTATGCCACCGCGGCCGGCCCGGCCATCTTCCGGGGTCCCGAGCACATGCGCCGCCTACACGATTCCGCCAAGATCTACCGGATCACCATCCCCTTCTCGGTCAACGAGTTGGTGGGTGCGATGCACGAAGTTGTTCGCCTCAACAAGCTGGAATCCTGCTATGTGCGGCCTCTGGTCTTCCGCGGCTATGGCGACCTCGGCGTTCTGCCCACCAAGGACACCCCCATCGAGACCTACGTGGCCTGCTGGGAATGGGGCAAGTATTTGGGCGCCGAAGCCATGGAACAGGGCGTGGACGTGTGCGTTTCCAGTTGGACGCGCCTGGCTCCGAATACCCTGCCTACGCTGAGCAAGGCCGGCGCGAACTACATGAACTCGCAACTGATCCGGATGGAGGCGAATGCCAACGGCTACTCGGAAGGCATCGCGCTGGATGCTTCGGGATACGTGTGCGAAGGTTCCGGCGAAAACGTGTTCGTGGTGCGCGACGGAAAGATCCTGACGCCTCCCATCGGGTCGAGCGTGCTGCCTGGCATCACCCGCGATACCGTGATTACGCTGGCTCGCGACCTGGGGATTTCCGTTACCGAAACGCTGATCCCGCGCGAGATGCTGTATATCGCCGACGAGGTGTTCTTCTCCGGTACCGCGGCTGAGATTTCGCCCATCCGCTCGGTGGACCGGATCCCGGTGGGCGCTGGTAAGCGCGGGCCGATCACGGAGCAGCTACAGCGCGCATTTTTCTCGCTGGTTGAAGGCAAGTCCGAGGATCGGTATGGATGGCTCGCGCCGGTGGCACAGCCTGTGGGAACTCGCTGAAAACCGCCTGAACCTGGGAGGGAGCAAGATTCCGCGGGAACCGAACCTGTGGCCACCTCCCCCGAGATTGACTCACTTGCCCGATTCCGCGCGAAATGTTGTTCCTCTTTCTTACCAGGAGAGCGACGCCCGTGAATAGGACAATCTGCTGTTTTCCACCGGATGTTTCAGCATTGCTTTGTTCGAGTTACTGGATAGCCTCTGTGGAGATGCTGTGCAAAAAGCAGGACCTCGATGAAATGTAGAGGAGTGGAGACCTCCACAAACGATTTCATCGAGATCAAGGGTGATACTGTAATCTCCCACATAGATCCGGTGCTGGAAGCCGCTGATAACGCGGCCTACATCGCGCCCGGGTTTGTGGACCTCCAAGTCAACGGATTCGCCGGGGTCGACTACAATTCTCCAGTCGCTCCATTGGAAGAAATTGCACGCTCCATCCGCGCGATGTTCTCAACGGGCGTTACGCGGTTTTTCCCAACCGTGATTACCGGAGCCCCGGAAGACATGCTGGGCGCGCTCAGGAACCTGGCTCGGGCGCGTGAGACGCTCGCGGCAGGACCCGCGATGGAGGCATTCCATGTCGAAGGTCCGCACATTTCCGTGTACGACGGCCCGCGCGGAGCGCATCCGGCGCGCTGGGTTCGCCCGCCGGACATCGAAGAGTTCCGCCGCTGGCAGGATGCCGCCCAGGGCAACGTGCGCTTAGTCACGCTGTCTCCCGAATGGCCGGAGTCGACCCGGTACATCGAACAGCTCACGCAGGAAGGCGTCGTGACCAGCATTGGCCACACCCGGGCCACACGCGAGCAGATCGATGACGCGGTTCGCGCCGGAGCGACCCTCTCGACCCACCTGGGTAACGGCGCCGACGCGGTACTTCCCCGCCAGAACTACATCTGGGAACAGTTGGCCGAGGACAAGCTGGCCGCGAGCTTCATCGTGGATGGCCATCATTTGTCGGAGTCGTTCCTGCGCGTCGCTTTGCGAGCCAAGGGTGTCGAACGGAGCGTTCTGGTTACCGACGCCGTCATGCCCGCCCTGTGCGCGCCGGGGGACTATCGACTAGGTGAGGTCGACGTGGAATTGAAGGACGACCAGCGAGTGGTTCTGAAGGCCGGCACGCGGCTGGCCGGATCGAGCTTGCGGATGGACGTGGCGATCTCGAACGTAATGCGCATCGCCGGACTTAGCCTGACCGAGGCCGTCGCCATGGCGACCGTGAATCCTGCGCGGGTGGGTCGCATTGGGGGGCGTGTGCGTGGATTGCGTGCGGGCGACCGCTCGGATGTGGTGCGATTCCGCATAGAAGATGGCCGGCTCCGCGTGATCGAAACATACCTGAGCGGCGAGAGGGTCTTCTCGGATCGCATCGTATAGTGGTTTCATGAGTCGGTTCTTCGCACTGATAGCCGTAATGCTCCTGGCGGGCTGTAATCGCCCGAATCCTGCCGTGCAGTTCGACAAACTGACCGAAGATTTCCTGTACGGGAGCCTGGCCTTATCCCCGGTGAGCGCCACCGGCGTCGGCTATCACGTGCACAACGGCGTTCCCCTGGATGAACTGGTCGACGACTACAGCGCGGGGGGCATGGACCAGCAGCGCAACTTCTATAACGACTTCCATCTCCGCGCGGCCGGTCTGGACACCAGCCAACTGGATAAGGAGCAGCGCGTGGATCTGGACATTATGAAGACCAATGTCGAGGCGGCGCTTCTCGAGCTCACCACCCTGCAAAGCTACCGGCATAATCCCACTGTGTACGTCGAGCTGGTTGGCAATGCCCTCTACACTCCCTACATGCTCAACTATGCGCCTGTCGAAAAGCGCTTCGGACATATCATCAAGCGACTGGAACGGATTCCCGCGCTATTCGATCAGGCGAAAGCGAATCTCGTGGATGCGCCGGAAGTCTGGAATCGCGTGGCGGTCGAAGAGAATGACGGAAACGTCGAGCTGATCGATAAGACCCTGCGCAAGGCTGCTCCCGAGTCGTTAAAAGGGGCGTACGGTGTCGCCGCGGATAAGGCGCTGGCTTCGGTGCGGGATTTCAATACCTTCCTCAAAGATAAGCTGTCCGCCAACACCTCAGACTGGCGCCTGGGAAAAGACAAGTACGCACGAAAGTTCGCGCTCGTCCTGGCATCCGGCCGCACCCCCGAAGATTTGCTAGCCGCCGCCGAGGCCGATCTGAAGACCGTACGGGCCCAGATGGCCAAGCTCGCCGCGCCTAAGACGATCGAGCAGGCGCTGGACGATGTCGCGCGCCAGCATGCCACGCCCGATACCTACATCGCCAAGGCCAAGGAGACACTGGCCCAGGCGACGGCGTTCGTCAAGCAGAAGGATCTTCTGACGCTGCCGGCGCGATCCAATCTGGATGTGATCGAGACGCCGGAGTTCATGCGCGGCATCTATGGCGTGGGCGGTTTCAACCCGGCGCCGCCGCTTGAGCCGCAGCTCGGCGCGTTCTACTGGATCACGCCGATCCCCAAGGGCTGGCCGCCGGCACGCGTCGAATCGAAACTCCGCGAATACAACAACTACGGGCTTCAGGAGCTGACCATCCACGAGGCCATGCCCGGCCACTACGTGCAATTGGAGTACGCCAACGACGTGCAGCCGGTCTCGCGCCGCCTGCTGCGTACCATCCTGGCGAACACTCCGTATGTGGAAGGATGGGCCGTCTACACGCAGCAGATGATGTCGGATGCCGGGTACCTGGATGGCAACAAGGCCCTGTGGCTAACCTTCGACAAACAGATCCTGCGCGTGCTGGCGAACACCATTCTGGATATACGGCTTCAGACTATGGGCATGACCGACCAGGAAGCGCTCGACTTGATGATGAAAGACACCTTCCAGGAGAAGGAAGAAGCTACGGCCAAGCTTCAGCGTGCGCAACTCTCCGCCTGCCAGCTGCCGACGTATTTCGTCGGTTGGAAGGGCTGGCTGGATGTCCGCGAGCATTACAAGCAGCGCAAAGGCAGCTCGTATTCGCTCAAGGAGTTCAACGAGCGAGCGTTGAAAGAAAGCGGCGTGCCACTGCCCGACCTGGACGCGTTACTGCAGTAAAAATCTCCCCTCGCCAGCCCTCTTGGTTTGGCTATACTTTCTAAACCGGTTAGAAATCCAGAAAGAGGCCTTTCGCTCGCATGAAGACGCACCTCCTGTTGGCTACGGCTATCGCCATGATTGCAGTGCCCGCGCTCAGCTATGCGCAGACCGACGAGATTCAGGTATATGATGGCGCGATTGCCGAGGTGGGCGTGTTCAATCTCACCTGGCACAACAACTTTACGCCCAAGGGCCCGAAAAGTCCGGCCTTCCCCGGCGGTCTGATCAATAACAGAAATCTCAATGGCGTCACGGAATGGGCGTATGGCGTTACCGATTGGTTCGAGGCGGGCTTGTATCTACCCTTATACAGTGTCTCCGCCGACCGTGGCCCGACCATCAACGGCGGTAAGATCCGGCTGCTGTTTGCCGTGCCGCACGCGGACGATCGCAAATTCTTTTATGCAGCGAACTTCGAATTTAGCTATAACTCCAAGCATTGGGATGAGAGACGTTACACGTCGGAGATCCGGCCGATCATCGGGTGGCACCTGCATCCGGTGGACATCATTCTGAATCCGATTCTCGACAATTCCTTTACCGGCGGCTTCAAGAGCCTCGATTTCGCCCCCGCGACACGAGTGGCCTACAATTTCAATCCCAAGTGGGCCGTGGCCGTGGAGGAGTACGCCGATTTCGGGCCGTTGCGCAATTTCTATTCGGCCAGCGAACAGTCCCATCAAATCTTCGGCGTCTTCGATCACGGCACCGCCCGGTTCGGGGATTTCGAAGCCGGTGTAGGCATCGGAGTGACCGGAGCGTCAGACCGGTTGACGCTGAAATTACTGTGGTCCAAGGATCTCAATTCCCCAGCGAAACACTAGAACGCGGCGTTTTGTACCGTTAGCCAGAATAATCTGGGTATATCCAGTGAATTGACTTGTATTTCTTTGGTAGACTCTTCCCAATTGGAGGAACACATGGCTACCAAGAAAGGCAACAAGCCGAAGACCGTCAAGCAGGCCAGCAAGAAGACTCTCGCGATAAAGGCGTACCGGGGTGATAACAAGACGCTCCTGGCCTTCAACTTCACGGATTCGAAAAGCGCCGGCAACCTGGCCGGCTTCACAATCGCGTGCCAGCCTCCGGGCTTTCCGAGCTACTATCTCTTCAACGAGCTCCAGTTCGAGAAACCTGGCGATCATGCCCAGGTCGCCAGCGAGCCGCCCAACTCGACCGTCAACGCCCCCATCCACAAATTCCGCTGGGTCCACTTCCCCGGATCCATGCATCAGGGCACGCATCCCGCAACCGGCTCCTACACCTACACGGTCACCCCGCGTTACTTCAACGACAAGCAGTCCATGCTGCCCATGGACCTTTCGCTAAGCGCTTCGGTCACCATTGACGTCGGACCCTTCCAGAAGAACGGCCTGACGATTGGGTTCACGCGCGGGTACATGCAATCGGAAGCTTTTACTCACCACTTTGGGCGTGACGCCAGCATTAAACCCAAGAACGGCCCCCTGCTCTTCGACACAACCCAGATCGCCGGAACCGACGCGCAAGGCAAGACGCACACCTTCGCCGAGGAATACCAGTGGATGGGGTCGACGGCCCGGGTAATAATCTTCGATCTGTTGAATGAGGTCGTGAACGATCCGACGCTCCAGATCGATGTGTTCGCCTACGATCTCAATGAGCCGGATCTCATGCAGATCCTGTTGACACTGGCCAAGCAGGGACGCATCCGTATCATTCTGGATAACGCCTCTCTGCATACTGGCGGCGCGCCTGAAGATCAATTCACGACGCTTTTCCAGAAAGCAGCTCCTAAGAATGGCGACGATGCGAGAGTCGGTATCGTCCGCGGCAAATTCAGCCGCTTTTCGCACGACAAAGTATTCATCGTCTCGAAAAACAGGAAGACGAAAAAGACCCCGATGAAGGTCCTCACCGGCTCGACCAACTTTTCCGTGACCGGCCTATACGTCAATGCGAACCACGTGCTGGTGTTCGACGATCCGGACGTCGCGGCGAAGTACGCCGAGGTCTTCGAACTGAGCTGGAGCACGAAAACGTCCACCACGAAGTTTATACAGTCTCCTCTGTCATCCGCCACGCCATTCGTCTTCAAGTCGAAGACAACTCCGGAAACTCACGTCACCTTTTCGCCGCATAGCGAGGCCGACGAGACAACCATCCTTGGTGAGCTTACAAAGCGAATCGATGAGGAAGCCACCAAGAAATCCAATGGCAGCGTTCTCTTTGCCGTGATGCAGCTTACCGGCAGCGACAGTCCTGTCTATCAAACGCTCAAGGACATCCATAAAGAGCAGAACACGTTCACTTACGGCATCTCGGACAGCCCCGGCGGCGTCACGCTGTACTCCGCCGGCAAGAAGACCGGGGTCCTGGTGACGGGAAAGGTAGGCAAGACGATGCTCCCGCCTCCTTTCGATCAGGTACCCGTGCCTCCGGGGCATGAGATCCATGACAAGTTTGTCGTGTGCGGCTTCAACGGTGACGATCCCGTAGTTTACTGCGGCTCCTCGAACCTGGCTTCGGGCGGAGAGAAGGAAAACGGCGACAACCTTCTCGCCGTTCACGACGGCGATGTGGCCACGGCGTTCGCAATCGAGGCGCTGCTTTTGGTTGACCACTACAGCTTCCTCAATCGCTATACGGTTCCCAAGTCGGGCACGGCAAAAGCTGCGGGAGCGAAGCCGAAAAAGGCGCCGCGCGTTAAGAAGCAGCCTCAATCCAAACAGCAGGCCGCCGTCCAGGCTGGGATGTTTCTGTCGACTACCGACGCGTGGACAAAATCGTATTTCGACGCTGGCGATCTGCACAACATGGAACGCCAGATTTTCGCCTAAAAGAGAGAGAATCCTTAGCTGGAAAACAGCGATTTGAAGAATCGCCGGAATTGCCAGTGCCGGCCGGGACAGCGGTCCCAATCCGAGGGCGCGAAGCTGATCAAGTTGTCGTCGCGTCTCACGACTAGCACCAGCGGATCGGCGTTGGGATAGGAAATATTGAAGACCACGCTTTCGCCGCAGTAATCCACGTTATCTACCTTGGCGGCGCTCCCGTGGGAATAAGGCGTTGCGGGTCCAAAATCCTTCTCGAACATCTCGAACGGATTGTACTTGCAGACACTAGCCGTGGGGCACCACATCTTGTAAGCCCCCTGAAAATCCTTGCTGTCGAGGGCGGCGAAGAAGCGCTTCAGCGCCTGCTCCTGGGGCCACGTCCGAAAGTACAGGTACGAGCACGTGCCAATGATACCGACGGCCAGGACGCTGAAAATGACTCGCTTGATCCAGCGCCCACGGCGCTCCTCGCCGGCTCCGTAGGTGTCTAGATAACCCGCCATCTGCTTAGGTTGAATTACTTCGCGGGATAGGCTTTATCGTACGCCGCGACCACCTGGTCGGTGATCTCGATTCCGGATTTTACGAAAGGCGCGGCGGCCGAGTCGACAATCAGGTCCAGGCCCTTCTCTTCGGCGACCTTCTTGAGCAGCTCCTGCATACGAGTGCTGGCTTTGCGGACAGCGTCGTCACGGTCGGCTTCGAAATCGGCTGTCAAATCGTCGTTGAGGCGCTGGAGCTGGGTTTGCTTGCGCTGGCCGCGAGCCTGGAGATCGGCTTCACCGGCTTGGCTCAACTTGCCCTGGCTGGCTTGGAGTTGGGTCTGAATATCAGACAGTTCCTGCTGGCCCTTCTGTAGCGCGTCCTGCCGCGGCTTGTATTTGAGCTGGATGTCCTTGAGCACCTTTTGGATTTCGGCGGTGCTGAGCACGGCATTCTGGAAATTAATGACGGCGACTTTGGTTTGGGTAGATCCAGCCGGGGCCTGCGCCCTTGCCGGGGAAACAGAAATCATGCCGGCGCACAAAGCGAGGCACACAGCCGCGCGAGAAAGCACAAAAGAACGCATGAGCGAGTAAAACTCCTTTAGATCCATTCTACAACCCACCGGTTACTTCAGCATCTCCGTAAGCACCCGGCCCATGTTGCCGCTGGGGGTTTCGACGGCCAGCAGAGTGGCGAGTGTGGGGGCAATATCCTCGACGCCGACGGTCCCCGCATAGCTGCCGGCACGGATCCGCGAGGAGCCCAAGAAGATGACCGGCACGTGAGTATCGTATCCGTAAGGCGAGCCGTGCGTGGTTCCGCTGGCGATAAACATGTAATATGGCTCGGTCACGGTGAAGACGTCGGGGCTGCGCGCCGGGTTGAATCCGTTGCGGACCCGGGTATCCACCGGATCCCGCCCCAGGGCGCCCTGTTCGAGCTGCGACCGGGTGTAAGCGCGCGCAATGTGAGGCTGCACGCGAATCGTATCCGCAGCCACTTTCTGGACTTCAGCCATATCGAGCTTCTTGCCCGGAATCGGATCGGGGCTGAAGTATATGACACCGTCGGCGCTGAAAGAGATCCATTGTCCGGTGCCGAATTTGTCATTGAGAGCCTTCTCGACCGCGGCGCGGTAGGTGTTCCAGGCCAGGCGGCCCCCGGGCATCTTTCGTTTTTGGTTTACTTCGGGAACCGGAGTCGAGCCGTGGTCGGCCGTAAAGGCCACCAGTACTCTTCCCCGCCCCGCACGCGCCTCCGCAGCGTCGATCAGCGCGCCGATCAATTTGTCGACGCGCTTGACCATGTCATGTATCTCGGGCGAATCGGGTCCGTCCTGGTGGCCCACGTAATCTACCGACGAGTAACTCACCGCTAGCAGATCGGTCTTCGGTCCCGTGCCCAGGTTTTCGGCGGACATCGCGCGTATCGCCAGAGCCTGCAAGAGTTCATCTCCGAAGGGTGAAGCATCCACGGCGTTGTAGAGTTGTGGCCCGACGGCAGGCATCTTGTGGCCCATCCAGTCCAGCCCCGCGTATTTGTCGGCGGGACGCCCGGCGTTATAGTCCCGCACCCATCCGGGAAGTTCGGCGAAGTAATAGGTGCTGGAAACAAACGCGCCCGACTGCCCGTCGAACCAGTAGGCGCCGTCGGCCATATGGCCGGCCGGAAGTATCGCACTGCGGTCCTTAAGAGAAATGCCGATGACTTTGCCGCCCTTGCCGGAAATCTTGAGTTCGTCGCCGACGGTGGATACCAGCAGGCGCTCCGGAGAGGAGCCTGATACGTTTCCATTGCCACCCAGGAGCTTGGTTTTATCGTCTGAGACGCTGGTCACCGATTTGGCT
>Ga0207687_10000577_pt1 | contig 24805 bp, 18 predicted proteins | sample KBSM54metaG_FD_184399 | JGI IMG/M metagenome (GOLD analysis project Ga0207687, IMG submission 184399) | Miscanthus rhizosphere microbial communities from Kellogg Biological Station, Michigan, USA - KBS M5-4 metaG (SPAdes) (version 2) | ecosystem: Host-associated > Plants > Roots > Rhizosphere >...
AGCTTCGGGGTGTATTTGAGCGCCTTGCAGCCGTCGACCTGAAAGCGCGCCTTCGGGTGGGCGACCGTGCCCAGGGTGGAGGTGACCTCGGAGGTGACCGCCATTTCGCGGCAGTCGGTCGGGTTCAAGTCGAATTCGGGCCGGTCGACCACCACGTGGATGTGGCGGTAGGCGATGCCGATGCCTTCGAAGAACTGGGGCAGGGGATCGGCTTTGACCGTGACCTCGGCGCTTTCGGGGTCTACCTGAAGGGCCGAGCGCACCGCGAGGACGCCGAGGTCGAAGGGGCCGGCCTGGGCGGGGACCTCGGTGACGATCGAATACGGGGCTCCCTGGTAGGGGCCGGCGAAGTAGACGGCGGGCTGGGCCTTGCCGGGCTGGGGGACCTGCAGGGGTTCTGGGCCCGGGCCGGTGGTCGCCTGCACGGTGCCGATCCGCGAGTCGGCGGGGCAGGTTCCGGCGGCAGCGGCGGCGTCGGGGCAGAGCGGGACGCCCTTTGGCTTTGCGATCTCGCCTTCTGGCAGGTGCAGCTCCAGGCCGCGCAGGGCCTGCTGGCCGTCTTCGCGGTTTAGGTCGAAGACGAAGGGGCTGTAGGCGCCGGCGGTGGGGTTTTCCACGCCGGCGTGCAGGGTGGGGGAGAAGCCCTGATCGCAGCCTTCGGTGATCTGCATCTGGCTCTGGGCGCTCACCGCCGGGTCTTCGGAGTGGGGGGCGAAGGTGTAGTCGGTGGCGAAGGTGCCGCAGTGATCGGGGTTTTGCAGTGGAGCCCGCGGGCCGCCCCAGACGTTTAGGTCGATCTCCTCGACCGGGACTTGGGGGAGGTCGGAGAAGACCGCGCTGAGGCGGCCCGTGTTGGGGTCGGGCTCCAGCTCACCGGGCAGCTTAATGTGTAGGCCTAGGGCATCGGAGACTAGCCAGAGGCCAAGCTGGTGACCGGGACGGGGGGTGCGCTGGTAGATCGCGCCTTCGATCGGCGCTGCCAGCGCCGGGGAGGTGAAGGTGGCGCTACCCAGCTTGGAGTTATCGGGGCAGGCGGCGTCGACTTCTTCGTGGAAGCCGACCTGCTGCTCAGAGCAGGTGCCGATCCAGTTGGCGGCTCCTGCCGCCACCTGCATCCCGGCGGGGAGGGTGACGCGGGCTTCGCGCATGGTTGCGGTGGAGCGTTCTTCTTCGCCCAGGTGCTGGGGGATCTTCAGGGTGGTCCGAAGACCGGTGGGGGCGCCAGCGACGTGGCTGGTCGGTTCGGCTTCGAAGGTCGGGGCGAAGGGGAGGCCGGTGCAGTCGACGATCGAGGGCAGGGGGGCGGAGGCGGTGAAGATCTGGCCGGGGAGCTGGTAAGCCCTCACTTCGAGTCCGACATCATTTTCCTGGCATCCCGACGGGTTGCTGAGGAACGCCTTGCGATCGGCGGGGGGAATGCCGCTTTCGCGTTTTCCACCGGCCGGTTTGCAGGTAGGGATACTCGTGCAGTGGCGGGCCTCTTCCGCCGTCAACCGCTGTTCGTCGTGGCTGGAGTCTGCGGGGTTTCCCCAGATCGTCGTTTTCGCATTGATGATCGCGCCGAGGCCGGGAGGCTCATGGGCGGTTACGGTAACTCCGTAGTCGCTAGCGGTCCGCACCGCGACGTCGAGGAAGACGGGGTAACTGGCCGCCATGAAGCCAAAACGCGCGATTTCGCTGGCCGGGTGAGGGGGAACGAGACTGAAGACCGGCTCGAGCGTGGTGAGAAACAACGGGCTCCCCAGTCTCACCCGGGTGATACCCACCTGAGAGTCGATCGGACATGCTCCGTCGGCAATGAAAGTTCCGGTGTCGCAGCGGGGCGTCGCTTGCGGGTTGCCAAGCAGCCCAGGCGGCAGCGAAACCGCTAGTTCTTCTACGGTCGCGCTGGGCGTGTCGTGACCTTCTTTGTCAATGAAGTGCGTGAATTCGATAAGGGTGGTGAAGTCCGGGTGTTTCGCCGCGCTTGCGGTGGACTCTTCGGCTTCGAACCTGGTGATGTCGAATTCTTCGACTTCGGATCCGAGTGAGGTAACAGGGGTAGTCGTCGCCGGAGCGGGCGTAGGGGGCGAAGAGCCTACGTCGCTAGCGGGAGGCTGGGGTTGGGCCACCTGTGCCTGCGCGTTCCCCACCCTCGAGCGACTAGCCACGGAAGACGACCTCGCCCCGCGGTGCTTTCCACACCGGCGATGTTTCCGGCGTTTTGATGCCTTGCGGGGATGTCGGCAGGGCTTCATTACCGATTTGACGTTTCCGCTGCCGCGGAGCGTTTCTGACTGCGCCGGCGCAAAGGAAGGGCTTGATCCGGACGCCGGCGGTCGGCAGCCTTCTTCCAGGCAGATAGCAGGGCGGACCGGCGTGGGGAAGCCACCATCGACCCGCGCGTCGTAGATCCCCTCGGCTCCCCCTTCTCCGGCGCCTTCCACCAGCGCCTGCTCGGCCATGAAGAAGACGTTGTCGCCGTTTGGGGTTATAGACAGCAGAACGTTGGCACGCGGTACGACGAGAAATTCTTCGCTGCCTGGGGGCAGGGGAAACTCTGGGGAGGTACCAGTTGAGATCAGGTGAACACCGGCAGAGCCTTCATCTTCCTGTTGCCACTCATAGACGTCGTTGACTTCGTTCGTGTCGCCTTCGACCAGACCTTCCTCGGTTTCGAAGAAGATCCGGCGGCCGTCGCCGGAGACGTTGTGCACCACAATCGGGCTTGGGACGATGCTCAGGTTCTGGAGCTTCGCGTCCGCGCTCGCCGGAACGCCGGAGGGGTTACAAGACGCGCAGGTGAGACTGTTATCGGAATCGTCATACCGATAGATCTCGGTGTGACCTTCGTTGTCGTAGGAGGTGAGTTGTGCCCGCGACTCGAAGACCAGAACCGTGCCATCTGGAGTGGTGCGTGAGGAATCTGCACCCGGGCCCGGTTCGACCCCGGTTTTATTGAAGACCCAATCGGTCCAGTTGGTCAATGCGGGTATTTCCGGCTCGAGGCCCGAGGTGACGACGAGATCGCTGGGCGCAACCGTGGCGATGTATTTGGGAGCCCCACCGCTCCATACGTACATGTTCGGCTGCCCGACGACGCCTTTACTGCCATCAAGCTGCTGTTTGGAGATGAAGTAGACATGCGACCCGTCAGCTGAGACGTTGACGACTTCGCCTTCACCAGTCGGGTTTACTTCGCCGTCTTCTTCGGTGGTCGTGTCGAAGCGGTGAATGGTGGCCCCAGCGACGTAGAAGAGGTAATGGCCGTCGTCGGAGAGACCGGCGAAGGTGGGGTTGCCAGTGGCTACTTCCTCGGTTTCTTGGTTGTCGACGCGGGCGTAGAGGACGCCGTTGACGGTGAATGCAACGACCTCGCCATCCCTTGAGACACCCTTATATAAGGCGCTTTCTCCCGCAGCCGCCGGAATGTTGCCGGGGAGAAGCGACACGACCCGCGTCGGGCCAGCGGCGCTCCGGTCATAGATGGCACCGGTACCAGTTGGGGCCGCGGTCGGCTCCAGCTGCCTGACAGGACAACCGAAGCACCAAGCACTCTGGGCTTCGCCTATGCCGGTGCTGAAGATTACGTGGCCACCGCCTTCGCTGATGTAGCGCCCCTGAGCACTCGGTTCGCTGCCGAGAGAGCCAATACCGGCCAGCTCGAAGGACCCGCCGGGACTTCTCAGGTACGTGCTGTTGGCGTTCCTCTGAAAGGAATACTTATGGTCTGCCGAAACGCCGCCTGGTAGCGGCCAGGGGACTTCCGTTGGGGGGTGACTGAGGATTTCGGTAGTTTCCCAAGCGTTTGGAGTACGAATTGCCTTGTAAGTGTCGAAGACGCCGCTACCGCCTTTGGGCGTTGGCAGGGCGCCTAGGAAATTCATGTAGAGAAAGCTTTCGTTGACCGGGGATGCAAGTTCCACCGGGAAAAGATCATTGGCTACACCCACAGTGAACGCCGAGATGGCCTCGAGCAAACGCCCATTGGTACCGGGGGGAGTTACCAACTCGTATGCCCGACAATCAGGGAGTGCTGCCGAAGGTCCCGTGCGTACCGCTTCATTCGGGCATGGAGCGGCGCTCGCCGTCCCAGCCGACCAGCAGGCGATTAGAAGGGTACAGAGCAAGGCGGCTCCCCATAACACGCGTTTCCTAACTGCCATATTCCCCGCTCCTTTTCCCGGCGCTCTTTCCGTCAGAGGATCTGCGCGCTGCGCAGATCCTCTTCCCGACGCGAACGTAGAGACACCCAACTGAATTTGTCAAGGTCCTCGCGCGGCTACAGCTGCATTTCCGGGTGACGCTTGTCACCCCGGGATGCTGCTGTAACGCGGGGCGTGAAAAGGGCCACCCCCGGAAGAGGGTGGCCCTTTCGCGCTCAATTCAGACGAGCTAAACCAACCCGACCTAGACGTTCTCGATATAGAGTGTCGTGAAAGTAGGTTCGTTATCTGTCGTCATTGTGAAACTCATGTCCAGCGTGCCGGTTTCCGGGCAGAGGACGCCGCTGCCCGCCTCCTTGGTGAATTTGGTTTTGGTGATTCCTTCTTCACCAGTGCCGGATACGGTGAGGACCGCGTCCTCGGATGAACTCGTGTGTGTTGTGAGGGTACCTTCGACCGCCGTGCTGCGGGTGTAGCGGCAGGTGCCGATATTACTCGTATGAAGCACGAATGTGATCGCACGCGACGCTTCGCTGCAGGCGCCACCGCGGACCGTGAACGTGTCGGCTGCACCCGAGGCTTTGACGCACCACGGCAGGCCGTTCCAAGCAGCTTCTCCTTCAGACGGTTTGGTTGTGACGGTGGTGTCGCCTGCGAGCGCCGAGGTGCATTTACCTCCCGCTCCAGTGCCCGTGAAGGTGGCTTTTTCAATCGTCCCTTCGACTGCGGTGGCGTCGTTTCTGGTCAGCGTGCCTGTCATTGTCGCAGCGGTGCAGGTAACCAAGGTTGCTCCGCCGTTTGTCATTAGGGTGTTTCCGACGTTGTGGGCATGGATTTTTACACCCGTCGCGAGTGTGTGCCCCACGCAAGTGTTTTCGATTGTCTCGCAAAGCCGCGGCGAGGCCGAGGCGGTGGCCGGCAGGGCGAAGGCCGCGAAGGCGACCAAAGCCATACAGGCCAGGGTGAGCTTCTTGCTCATGAGATACTTCCTTTCCTTGATGCCCGGCTGAGCCGGGCGTTGGTTGAGCTCTCGGGGCGCTTGCCTGCAAGACGTGCGCCTCGGGGGCTCTTTCCTTTCCACCCGCAGGTGCGGGCTTCGGTCGGAGCTTCTACCCGCCGGGGTGCAATCGGTCAAGGGTTTGCGAGCGGTTATGTGGGCGGATCTTGCTCGATCGCCTGCCGGGGTCTTTTGCTGTCTCTCCCTTTCTGCCTGCAAAAGTGGGAGATCGGCCAGGGGAGCGGGAGTGCCAAAAGTCGCTGATCGGTCGGTGGCAGCGTGGTTCGAGTGACTGAGCCTCGTGGCCGGTTTTGTCACCCGTGCACCCCTGGTGCCCGGGGTTTCCTCAAAGTACTGTGAGGGGTATCGGTAAGTACCGATCGCATACGACGGGGGAGGCGAGAAGCATCGAGTCGAAGGGGATTGAAGCCGCTGCAGATTGCTCTTCGGTGGCCGAGCTGCTGAAGCTGACGGGAGCGGGCGCCACCGGGCAGATCCTGTTCGCGCTCGATCCGCGGGCGCTGCGGACGAAGAAGCTGACCGAACGCATCCCCACCTACGCGCCCCGCACCATCTACAGGCATGCGCGCCGGCTCACCGAGCTCGAGCTGGTCGACCGGGAGGAGATCCCAGGGGTCCCCTCGACAGTCATCCACAGCTTGAGCGATCCGGCCGGGAAGGACCTCGTCCAGCTGATCGACGCCTACGCCAAGGTCACGCTGCCTCCACATGCAGATCCCCGCACCGACCACAGCTTCTGGGGATCGCTCGACCTGATCGGGGAGATGTGGGGATACGGCTGGATCGAGGTGCTCAGCTTCGGCGGCCACTCGGTGACGGACATGACCGAGCTGACGAAAGGGATGACCTTCCACCAGGTCACCCGCCGGCTCCATCAGCTGGTCTCCTGGGGCCTCGTCTACGAGAGCACGACGCGGGGCCAGCGAAAGCGCTACCAGCTGAGCGACAGGACGAGGAAGGCGACGGCGTTGATCACCGGCCTCGGGCGCTGGCGACAGCAGCATGTGCTCGGCGGGCGCGAAGGGGGCCTCAACGTCAACGAGATGGCGACCGTCCTGCGGACCTCCCTGCCGCTGCTCGAGCTGCCCGGACATCGGGACACAAACATCCAGCTCGGCATCGTCGGCACAGCCGGCAGCAACGGCGATCGGGCCTCCGAAACTCTGATGGCCCGGGTCAGCCCCAGCGGCAGCGTGCGCTGCGTCAAGGGAAAGCCGACCTCGGACGCCTGGGCCCTGGGCTCGGTCGACACCTGGCTCGCCGCGCTCCTCGACGGCGACCGGGGGCGGTTGCGCGTCGGCGGCGACCTCGACTTCGTCGACCACTGCCTCAAGCAGTTGTACGAGACACTCTGGGCTCCTGCTCCGGTCGAGGCGGTGGCGGCTCGCTAGGCTCAATCGAGCCGATGAGCGAGACCGCCGAGCGCATCCACGTCACCCGCTCCCGCGCCAAGCCGGGCGGGAGCGCCGCCGAAGCCGAGGGGACCGTCCCCTTCCGCCGCGCCCGCAAGCCGCCATGGCTGAAGGTGCCGGCGCCGGGCGGGCCGAACTACCGGCGGCTGAAGGAGAAGATCGGCGCCGACAACCTCCACACCGTCTGCGAGGAGGCCAACTGTCCGAACGTCGGCGAGTGCTGGGAGCGCGGCACCGCGACCTTCATGATCTTGGGCGACGTGTGCACCCGGCGGTGCGGCTTCTGCAACGTGCAGACCGGCAAGCCGACCTGGAACGATCCGCTGGAGCCGCTGCGCGTCGCCAACCAGGTGAAGGCGATGGGGCTGCGCCATGCCGTCGTCACCTCGGTCGACCGCGACGACCTGCCCGACTACGGCGCAAGCGCTTTCGTCGGCGTCGTCCGCTCGATCCGGATGATGGCGCCCGAGTGCAAGGTCGAGATCCTCACCCCCGACTTCCGCGGCCAGGAGATGCCGCTGGCGAAGGTCGTCCACGAGCGCCCCGACGTCTTCAACCACAACGTAGAGACGGTGCCGCGCCTCTACCCGGTCGCCCGCCGCGGCTCCCAGTTCCTCCGTTCCGCCCGCGTCCTGCGGATGGCGAAGGAGATGGGCGGCGAGGAGGTCGTCACCAAGTCCGGCCTGATGGTCGGCCTCGGCGAGTCCTTCGAGGAGATGGTCGAGACCTTCGGCCTCCTCCGCGAGCACAAGGTGCAGGTCCTCACCGTCGGCCAGTACCTGCGCCCGACCGAGAACCACCTCCCGGTCGTCCGCTACTGGCACCCCGACGAGTTCGCCGCGCTCGAGCGGGCCGCCTACGACCTCGGCTTCGAGTCGGTCGCCGCCGGCCCCCTGGTCCGCTCCAGCTACCACGCCGACCAGAACCTGCCCGAGGGCAAGCGGGCCGAGAGCCTGCTCGCCGGCTGAACCCCGGCGAGGGCCTATTCGCGCTGGCCGACTTCGACGTCGCGGCCGGGGCCGCCGTTGAGCTGGTTCGGCCCGGGACCGCCGTAGAGCTTGTCGTCGCCCGGGCCGCCGGAGAGGAAGTCGCTGTTGTAGTAGGGGTTGGGACCGCCGCGGAGCACGTCGTCGCCGGCACCGCCGTAGAGGCTGTCGCCGCCTCTGCTGCCGATCAGCAGGTCGTTGCCGGCTTCGCCCTTGGCGGTGCCGAGCTCCCGTCCGAGGGTGATCTTGTCGTTGCCGGGGCCGCCGAGGACGAGGTCCGAGCCGCCGGTTTCGCCGTTGTCGCCGGCGTCGACGACATCTGCGCCGGCGCCGGCGCAGATGATGTCGCCGTCGGAATAGGTCTTGATGCGGTCGGCGCCGCCGAGCGCGAGGACGACGTCCTTGCGCTTCGTCCCCTTGAGCAGGTCGGCGCCGCCGGTGCCGACCAGCGTCGCGGCCCGACCGTGGCATTCCGGCAGCCGCGGCTCCGTGGCGTAGACCGGCCGGCGCAGGAAGACGTCGGAGAGGCGATCCTCGTCGGCGGCGCTGAAGTTGGTGGCGCGAGAGTCGAAGGCGACCACCGACCCGTCGGGCGTGATCGCGGGATCGAACGAAGGGCCGTCGCCCGGCAGCCCGAGGTTGCCGGAGGAGCGGGAGACGGTGACGGTCAGCCCCTTCTGCATGTCGCGGACGAAGACGTCGACCCGGCCCTCGGCATCGACCGGGCTGAGCTTGTCGCCGCCGCTCTGGAAGGCGACGTAGCGGCCGTCGCCGGAGACGGCCGGGCGGCGGCGGAAGGACCCCTCGGCGCGGTCTTCGCCGACCGAGACCAGCTTGGTCGTGCTGGCGGCGACGTCGCGGACGAAGACGTTGGGGTCGAGGCTGCGTTTGCCCGTGAGCGGCGCGTCGGAGGAGAAGGCGACGTGGTCGCCGTCGGCGGAGATCGAGGGTTCGGAGGACTCGACTTCGCCCGGTTTGCCGGTGGCGCCGCTCGCCCGCGAGACGAGGGTGGTCGTCTGCGCCGCGCGGTCGCGGACGAAGACGTCTTCGGGGAAGTGTTCGAGGTCGACGTCGTCGGTCCCGAGCGGCGAGCGTGAGGAGAAGGCGACGTAGCGGCCGTCGGCCGAGATCGACGGTTCGGTCGAGAATTCTCCGGGCGCGCCTTCGGGGCCGCTGGCGCGGGAGACGAGCTCGGTGGCGCCGCTGTCGAGGTCGCGGACGAAGACGTTCTGGCTCGTGGCCGGCAGGCCGGCGGCGAGGTTGTGGGCGGAGGAGGCGAAAGCGACCTTGCGGCCGTCGGCGGAGATCGAGGGTTCCGTCGACCAGCCGTCGGCGGGGGCTCCGCTCGGCCCAGGGGCGCGGGAGACCAGGGTCGTGGTGTTCGTGTCCAGGTCCCGAACGTAGACCTGCGATTCGCCGTTGGCGTCGGGGCTCAGGCTCTTGTCGGAGGAGGCGAAGGCGACCTCGCGACCGTCGGCGGAGATCGAGGGGTCGTAGGCTTCCGAAACGTAGACTTCCCCGATCGGACCGGTCGGCACCGAGGCCAGCGTCACAGCGCCCGTCTGACGGTCCTTGACGTAGATCGCGCGCTTGCCCGTTTTGACCCCGGGCACCAGGTTCTTCGCCCGCGAGGCAAAGGCGACGTAGCGCCCGTCGGCGGAGATCGACGGTTCGATCGAGTTGCCGTCCCCGCCCTTGCCCTTCAGCCCGGCGCGGGAGACGAGGACGGTGTCGGGCCCACCGCCGCCCGGCGACGCCCCCTGGACGGATGCAGCCGCCACGAGCAACGTCGCCAGCGTCGCCGCAACCAAAGCTTTCGACCTCCCGCTCACGCGACCATCCTAGGGCGGACTTTGGACGCCAGCGGCCCTACAATCAGAGGGACGGGGCCATAGCTCAGTTGGCAGAGCGCCTCCCTTGCACGGAGGAGGCCGCCGGTTCGAATCCGGCTGGCTCCACTGCTCAGTCGTCGAAGTCGAAGTCCTTCGGGGGCTTCTGCTCGAACCAGAGCTCGTCGTCCTCCGGGGCGTTCTCGAGGAAGTCGGGGGTGTCCTCGAGCACGTCCTCGTGGCCGGTGTCCGGGTCGTAGTCCGGGCGGGGAGCGTCGTCCTCTTCGCCCTCCGGATCCTCCGCCGCGTCGTAGAGAGGGGCGGCAGATTCGGCGGCGGGGGCCGGCGCCTCGTGCTCGTCGGTCACCGGCGGAAGCTCATGGTCGTCCGTCACCGGCGACTCGAGCGCCTGGTCGAGCTCCTCGGAGAGGCGCTGGTCGCTCCAGAACTCCTCGTCCTCTTCGTCCTCCTCCTCGGCTGGCTCCGCGGGAGCCTCGGCGCGGGAGGCGTGGATTTCGGTCGGCGGTTCGGCGGGCGCCAGTTTCGGCTCGCTCAGCTCGGCGGCGACGATCTCCTCGTCGGAGGGGCTGGGCGCCTCGGCGGGCGGCGCGTCTTCGCTGCCCATCTCCGCCTCGACGTCGAAGAGTTCGGTCGGCTGTTCGGCGATCGCGTGCCGCTCGCCCTCCGGCGGCTCGCTGACGATCTCGTGCTCCATCGCCGACGGCTCCTCGGCGGGCGGCGCGGCCTGCGCCGGGTCCTCGGCGGGCGCCGCAGGCGACGCGTCGGCCTCCGGCTCGACAGCGGCGACGCTCTCCACCTGGGCCTCCTCGCCCTGCTCGGCCGACTTCGGCGGGGGCGGCTCCTGCAGGTCGGCGACGTTGATCCGTCGTCCGCCGGCCTCCTCCGCGGCCTCGGCGCCCTCGGTCGCCATGAACTGCGTCGGCGCCTCGGCGAAGGGATCGGGCTCCTCCGGTCGCCCAGGCGGCCCGAAGGCCTCGTCCTCGAGCTTTTTCAGCTCGGCCTCATCCGCGCCGTGCGCGCGCTTCAGCTCCAGATGCTCTCGGATTGCGTCGTCGAGGATGCTCATGCGGCCAGTCCCTAAAGGAGGCTCCCAAACTCTATGGGGTTATCCTGTCGCTTGCGCGGAAATGGGAGCAACTTCCCATCTCCCGCAGCCCCGGGGCTATAGCTCAGCTGGCAGAGCGCCTGGATCGCACCCAGGAGGTCGGCGGTTCGAATCCGCCTAGCTCCATCGCCCAAAGCCCCTGCACGTCGCAAGATCGGGTTCCGGCAAGCGTTTAAACCCAGACCCAAATCCCGCCCCCGATCAGGCAGAAAACTGCCTGATCGGGGCCAGATATGCGGGGATTGCCCGCGATTGCCCTTGAATCCGCTTGCTGTGGGCGGCGACCAGAGCTACCGCTACCAGTAGATCGCCACAATCTCACTGTCAAGAAAGCGGCGTTCTGCGGAAACCGCTGTGGTCCGCCCTGGGGTTGGTTGGGCTATGGGCGCGGTGCTCTCGGCGTGCGTGATGGCTTTACCTCGGAAGTCAGCGGCTTCATCAGAGTCAAGCTCGATCGAGTGGTTCTCCTTGAGGAACTTGTTGACGCGCTCGAAAGCCTCCCTCCGATCCTCTATCGGTTCGTAGGCGCTGAGTTGAGCATCATCCAGCAACCCGGCCGCTATGAGATCTGCCTCACTGCACGTCTTGCCGTGCTTCTCGGCAATGCTGCCCCCATAGAAGGTCAATGCAGTTCGCATGATCTCCTCCGGTTTGGACTCGACCTGTTCCGTCCCTGCGCCTTTGAGCATCGTCATCAAGTCGCCCTCTGCGTCTCCGAGCGTCTCCGCTAATTCTGGGACGACGTCCCTCAAAACGTCAACGAGCTTCACGGGAGTCCAACTATCTGGCAGCCCATTGCGACCTAGACGGCACATCACCTGATACCGCGCTCCGGAGAAGAGCACCCGGCGGATGTCCTTCCAGAAGAGATCTGCCTCGGCGACGCCTGCTACATAGACAGGCTTAGAGGGCGGGCGATCCCCGATGGGGATCTCATCGAGCAAGTCATCCTTGACGAGCCAGTCTTCATCGTCGTGTTCAATCGCGCCATAACCAACGGCCCGCCCGCGCAAAGGGATCAGTCCCACAAGCAGCTTGTCCAGCACACGGCTTGCCAAGATCGCTTCGGCTATTTGGCCCCGATTGCCGTCCCCGAGCAACTGAGGGTTCTCTTTGAAGAGATCGATGAACGTCGTCAGGATCGCCGCAAATCGATAGATGGGCTCCGCTTCGAGCTCAACTTCCACCTCGAGCAACTCCCCACGGGCCAGCTTCTTTGGCGAGATGAGCCAGCCGGCTATTCCTCCCTGCTTCGCTAGCTCCTCGAGCTCATCACCAGAGCGGATCACCGGCTTCGCGTTCGCGGTTCGGGTGCTCGTGACCAAGTGGTCTCGCTCAAGCTCGGAGAGTTCTTTGAAACGGGACTGGATGATTGCTTTACGAACGACTTGAGACCCCTGGGTCTCAGTCGCTTGCATCTTCGATCCGACCTGAACTTTGCCGACTCCGACTGGGGCCGACAACGACGCTCCAGTTGATGCGAGCAGCGAAGTAGTCGCCGTATCCGTGAACTCGGCAGCAACTGCACCCAGACGCGACGACAGCAAGCTATTGACGCTCACCTCGTCCAGATATACGAACTCTCGTAGCGGGATACCACTTAGTTCCTCGGCCGCCTTGCGGCGCCGTCTCTCCCAGCGCCACACCCGATAGCGAATTCGCTGCCGTCGCCAGAATCCCCTTGGACGGTTTAGATTCACGGCTCGACCTCCTCGGCCTTTTCCTCAATCTCAGTGCGCAGCCTCTGCTCTGCCACGCGAGCAAATCCGCCGAGGTAATCCTCCTCGAGTATGCGTGAGCGATCGTCAGCAACCGCAAGGAGGGCCGCCTCGCTCCAGATAGCAGTGAGCTCCGCAGCAGACCATCCTTCGGATTTAGTTGCGACTTGGCCATGAGGAAGGTCATCGGCGGTCTTAAGCTCCCTCGCCGAGACCTGGAGAATCGCTTCACGATCTCGCAGATCGGGGAGCCGGAAATCGATCTCCCAGTCGAAGCGTCCTGGGCGCCTGAGGGCCACGTCTATGTCTTGAGGGCGATTAGTCGTAGCCACCACCACCACGTTGTCTGGAGTGAATCCATCCATCAGGGTGAGCAACTGAGCGACGACCCGTCTAGATGCCTCATGGGAATCCTCGTCCCTATGCCCAGCGACGCTATCGATCTCGTCAAAAAAAATGATTGCTCGCTGTTGCTGCGCTGCGTCCTCGAAGATCTTCCTCAAGATCTCCTCACTTTCGCCATACCACTTGGTGAAAATCTGCGGGCCGCTGATCTCGTAGAAGGCTGCGTCGGACTGGCTGGCGATGATCTTGGCGAGCATCGTCTTGCCAGTTCCCGGCGGACCCGTGAAAAGGACGCCCTTGATCGGGCGCGCCCCGATCTCCGACAGCTGCTCGTGGTGCTCTAGCGGGACCTCTATTAGCTCCCTGGCACGATCGACAACATCGCCAAGACCTCCAAAGTCATCGAACCCGAGAGATCCCTTGTCTACCTGCTTTCGGAAGTTCTGCACTTCGTCAGCAGGGTCTCCCGTCTCTAGCAGTCGGAGGGGCTTCTCATGGAGAACGCGCACAACGCCAACCGAGTCTCGAGCTTCCACGGTATTACCGACGCGGTACTCAGCGTCGCTGGTATCTACCAGACGTAGAGTGCCGCTCTGGCTCAAGACGGTTACGTCGTCAAGCTTCAAGCGGACCACGCCGACCCACGGCTGCTCACCGGGCCACATCTCCTCCGGGATTTGTTGGATGTGGCCAGTCTTCGGGTCTAACTCGACGGTATCGCCCACCTCTAAGCCGAACGGAAATTCATCGTTCGAGGCCGTGCTCGTTTGCCCATCCGGATAGGCCAGATGGATCTGGTGCCCATCGTCCGTTACCAGCTTGACTCGAGCAATGTGGCTCTTGGGCCCAGAATTAACTGACATCGCAAGCATCCAACCTTAAGCACCCATCAAAGCCGAAACCGAGCCACTTCAGGGCGAGGAAGATCAAGACGAGAATCGCGGTGTATGCACATTTAACCTGGGTGTCGCTCGAAGATGGCGCCGATCTCGGTCGCATCCGGCCAGCCGAGCGCGATGCTGGCGAGATAAAGGCCGAAACCGAAGATGAGCGTTGCCATCCCGTAGGGGCCAGTTCCTTCGTAGCGGGCCTCTAGCCAAACCTGCTGCCGACCGGGGGTGACTTCAGCCGCCACGGCGTTTAAACCGCGATAGGTGGGGTGTGCGAAGCCGCTGCTGTTTCGGTAGATGAGGGCGTAGAAGCCACGGAACGATTTGACCTCCCCGTGGAGCCCCATGCCGGGGAGCGCACCCTCCCATCGCTTGTCGGCCTCCACAGCGAGATTGGTTAGCGGTACCAGGCCGTTTCCGTGCAGGCCGGATACCTGCTCTTCCAAAGCGGATCTCTCCTGATCCGAGAGGACTGGTTCCCCTCCTTCTCGCATATCCGCATCCGCCTTGAGTCGAGATTCGAGGTCATCTTTCTTCCATTCCTGTATCCGCTCGGTTGAAGGATCAGCGGCCAGCCAGCCAAGATGCACGGTGTGCTCGTAGAGCGAGCGAAGGAGGGTGGCTGCGTCGGCTTCCCGGCCTTCTCCTTGTAGGGCGAGGATCGACCTGAGCGTCCCCGTCGTGCGGCTGATCAATGCCGTTCCGATCAGAGGAAAGGCGTCGGCGTCGCCGGTAACGCCGAACTCCTGGGGAAAGTGGCGTGCAGCCAGCTCGACGAGCTCTCTTCCCCGCGTCTGGATGGTTTGGTCTCGCCCGCTCATCGCGGCTGTGCTTCAGCCGTCTAGACGGCTGAACTCTCGATGGCCCGAGCAGCGGCGGCGGCCGACACAGCGAAAGTGACCACATTGTCGAGGACTTCATGGGCGAAGCGCTCGATCTCCTCCGGCGAAGTCGCTTTCTCGTTCAATCCGTACAGCTCCGCGGCGGCGAGGACGTAGTTGCGGTGGGCCGTCGCCATCAACTCCTCCTCGGAGTCGCCCGGAACGGAATCCTCGGCGATGCCGGACCGGAGCCGCCAGCTCGTCGCGGCGCGAGCATCTGCCCCCGGTGTATCGCTGAGCCGTAGTGCGATCTCTGCGGTTTCAGCGCCCGCGGTCACGATTGTGACGGCTTTGCGATGGAGGTCGGTCGCGACCTTCTCCCTGAGTGCGACTGCCTCTGCGGTATCGGCCTGAACGGACTCGAGCCCGCGGGCGAAGGTGCCCATCGTGGCCTCAGCGAGCCCGTTGCCCAGTCCGAGGAAGGCGACGTTGAGAGCGTTCCAGGTCGGTACATGGGTAGCCTTCAGCGCTTCGATCCCGGCCTCGACGACCTCATTGGCGACCTGCTGCGACTTCGCGTTCATCACCGCCACCGTAGCGAAGGCATCGCCGTCCTCAGGTGGGCGACGGTCACTTTCGTTCGCAATTCGCGACGACAGCGAAACCTTTCCGGCGGCACCCCCCAGGTCGGAGTTCCTCGACATACCGCCGGGTTAGGAACCGTGGCACTTCTTGTACTTCCTGCCGCTACCGCACCAGCATGGGTCGTTGCGGCCGATGTCGTGATCCGCCGCCTCATCCCTGACCGCGAATGCGTATCGATTGTTCTGCACGCAGTTTCCTAGTTCGGCAAGTGCATCGGGGCCAAGGTCGAACTCCTCAGCGAGCAGGCGGAGCAGGTTCTGCTGGATGAAAAAGAGGCCAAGGAATGCGGCGTCGAGTTCATCTGATCCTGGGCCAACCCGAAGTGACATGCCGGGGCGGCCATCCTGTCGGGCAAGTGGGTTGCTGACTGAGGCAAATAGGGCGCTGGCCGAAGGATGCAGCTCCTTGTTGTTGCGCTCGTGCTCGTATCTCAGATAGAGATTGAGGGCCTTTCGCTCAGCATCCTCCCAACGGTCTTCGATGTCCTTCACCAACGCCCACAGACCTTTGTGTCCCGTCCAGAGACGCTGGTTATTTTTGCCGAAAAGCCGCTCACCTTCCTGGACGCGCTCTGGATCGAGCTTGCCTGCATCGGATATCTCCGCATCGGACTGAGAGGCCAGAACCTTCTCCCTCAGGAGATGGATCTCGAATTCGTTGGCTTTGTCGAATCGATCCACTGCCTCTTGTCGATTCGCGGCGACCCAATATGCAACTGCCATGCCCTCAAAGGTCGAGCGGTTCAGCATCATGGCTTGGCGACCGAATCCAGATTCGACAAGGCGGAGAGTTGCCTGAAAGCTCGTCGTCTCTCGGGCGGCAGAAAAGGCGATGATGCTGTCCGCTTTGTCACGCGTTCCCCGGCCGATGGACATTGCCTTCAGGAAGCGCTCCGATAGAGCGTTCAGCTCACGTACCGCGTCAAGCTCGAGCTTGAACTGACGAGCGACTCTTTTTTGAATTTGATCGTCTGCTTCCATATCGCCTCTAAAGAGATAGCGACCGTTGATGGTCGAGTGGACGCCGGCCCTAGTGGTAGCTCCGCGTCTCCACCCAGCCCACGATGTCGCTGCCGTCGCTCAAAATCGCGACCATGAATGAGTCGAGAAGTCTGCGGGTCGCGGCGCGCGGGTCTTTCTCAAGTTCGAGGGACTCGAATAGATCTCCGGATCTATAGAGATTCTCGGTCACCCTGGGAGCGCCAGAGTCGAAGACCAGGCCTCCAGATGCCTGCCAGGAAACTGCATCCAGTAGACCGCCCAACTCCAAGTCGACCCGCAGGAGTCCTGCCTCAGGCAATGGCGCAAAGAAGTGACCGGCGATGCTGAGCAGCGCCATCGTCTCAATTGCCCAGTGGTGCTCATGAGCGCAACGTGCATCTGCCGGGGCATCTGGTTCAAGTCCCGCCGCTAAGTCGATCGTTACCGTGAACGATAACCCGGCCCCATAGCTGTACATGCTGCCCACCATCACCGACAGCGGAGAACCTTGAAGGAAGGTGCCCGCGCGCCAACCGAGAGTGCCGGCAGGTTCCCAGCTTCTCAGCAAGTCGAATGACTTCGGGTGGAAATCCTTATGGATGAATCTCTGCGTCGTCGAAGCGGCCCCCTCAACTGCCACATGTAATGGCTCTCGGAGGTGAGGCTCCTGAGGCAAATGCAGCGACCCAGGCGGTCGCACATGGAGTCGCATCAATCCAATCGCAGCGTCGCCTAGGTCAAGCCGGACTCCAGGTGGCATTCGGTGGCCCTCTATTCCGACCTGTGCTTCATTCTGCTGGCGTAGTTCCCAGCGCCTCAGATAGAGCGCCTCAATCTCGCGCTCATTCAGGTAGCGAGTGGTCGCGCCTGAGCGAGCGGGAAACCGGCCGTCGTATTCGTGCGGGGCAGACCACGAGGCAGGAACCGCGATCACGAGGGCGCCTTTGGCGTCGCCCTTGCTCTCCCGGAGCGGCGTGATCTCGACTGGAAGGGATGGGGTGACATTTGCGTCAAGCACCTGTTGCACGCGCTCCATCGCTCCTCCCAGCTCAATCGGGGAGATGCTGCTGGCGACGCCATCGGTCTCGTCAATGCCGATCACAAGGACCCCGCCGCCGACGCTCATCGCTGCTGCATCCTTGGCGAGATCCCGAATCTTCTTGTTTGGGGGTAGCGCCGACTTGAAATCGAGGCGTTCGCTCTCGATCTGCACGCCAATGGCACGCTCCAGGTCAGCCCACGTCCGGGGAATCCACATGGAACGAGGGTAATTGGCTTGAAATGTGGTTTGAACCCAGGGGTATCCCGATCAGGCAGAAATCCGCGTTTCTGCCTGAACACCCCGACAATCGCCGCATATCCGCGCATATCGGGCTCGGTCGGCGGCGAATCGCGAGCGGCGCAAAGCCCCTTGTCATGCGGGATTCAAGCGAAGGTCGAGTAACCAGCGTCGTAAATCGCACCCAGGAGGTCGGCGGTTCGAATCCACCCAACTCCATCGCTCGATGCCCCTGCGCATTGGCATCTTCGCTTTCTAAGGCCTTTTCCAAACAGCCGCTGAAATTGCGTCGATGCTGGAGATCGGCGACGATTCCGCCTCAGGGGGGCGGAGCTGCGTTCGCCCCCGGCGACACGCGCGCTGAGCGTCAAGAGCCGAACCGCGCCGCCTCCTCGGACCCCGCCGTCGCGTTCCCCGCCGAGTAGGAGTGGGCCCCGGCCCCAGCCAGACGACCGGCGTCGACGATCAGGTATTCCTCGCGCTGGGGGGTGCCGGCGAAGTAATTCTCGAGGATCTCCCTGGTCCCAGCGGCATAGCGGGCCTGGGCTGAGAGCGTGGAGCCGGAGACATGCGGAGTCATCCCGTGATGGGGCATCGTCCGCCAAGGGTGATCGGCGGGGGCGGGTTGGGGGAACCAGACGTCTCCCGCGTAACCGGCCAACTGCCCCGACTCACAGGCCGCGGCAACCGCCTCGCGATCGCAGATCTTGCCCCGGGCGGTGTTGATCAGGTAGGCGCCGCGCTTCATCCTGGCGATCATCTGCGCGTCGAAGAGGTGCTCGGTCTCCGGATGCAGCGGGCAGTTGATCGTCACCACGTCACAGACCTCGACCAGGCTCTCCACCGACTCGTGGCGAGTGGCGCCGAGCTGTGCCTCCACCTCGGCGGGCAAGGGGTGGCGATCCACGTAATGCAGGCCGACGTCAAAGGGCGCAAGGCGCTTGAGGACGGCGGTCCCGATCCGCCCCGCCGCAACCGTGCCGACCTGCATCCCCTCCAGGTCATAGGCGCGGGAGACGGCGTCGGCGATGTCCCAACCACCGTCGAGGACGATCTGGTGGGAGGGGATGTAGTTGCGGACCAGTCCCAGGATCATCATCACCACGTGCTCGGCGACGGAGATCGAGTTGCAGTAGGTGACCTCGGCGACGGTTATTCCCGAGTCCATCGCCGCCTGCAGGTCGACGTGGTCGGAGCCGATCCCGGCGGTGATCGCCAGCTTCAGGTTGGGAGCCTTGGCGATCCGCTCGGCGGTCAGATACGCCGGCCAGAAGGGCTGGGAGATGACGATCTCGGCGTCGACCAGATGCCGGTCGAACTCCGAGTTCTCCCCGTCCTTGTCCGAGGTGACGACCAGCTCGTGGCCCTGGCTCTCCAGGTAGGTCCTCAGGCCGAGCTCACCGGAGACGCAGCCCAAGAGCTCCCCGGGGGTGAAGTCGATACCTCCAGGGCTTGGAGCGCTCTGGCCGTCGGGGTAAGAGTCAATCGCCGGGATCTCCTCGCGAGCGTAGGTCGGCGGATACCCGCTCACCGGGTCGTCGTAGAGCACGCATAGGACCTTTGCCATCTCTGCCTCCAATCGGGATCGCCAATGACCGGCTCAACTAAAGGTAAGCGGCCGAACGAGCAGCGTCCACTGTCTCGCTGCTCATCTGCGCCGGCCCCTGAGCCTCACCGGCAAACGCGATAGCGGAGGTGGGTGACGCCGGAGCCCTCCAGGACCCGGACCGGCTCGAGCTCGATGTGGTCGGTGCCGAGGTGCTCGAAGAGGGGGCGGCCTTCGCCGAGGAGGACGGGGATCAGGTGGATCTGGATCTCGTCGAGGACTCCGGCCGCGAGGGCGAGCTGGGCGACGGTGGCGCCGTGGACGAGGACGTCCTTGTCGCCGGCCGCCTCCTTTGCCCGGGCCATCGCGGTCTCGACGTCGGGCACGTAGGTGACCAGCGGCCAGCGTGGGTCGACGCCGGGGCCCTGGCGGCTGAGGATGAAGATCGGCACGCCGTCGTGATGGTCGCCGCCCCAGCCTTTCGCGGGCTCGAAGGTGCCGCGGCCGGCGACCACCGCGCCAGTGGCCATCGCCTCGTCCATCACCTCGCCGTTGACGCCCTGCGGGCGGCCGGGCACTCCCCCGTGCTCGGTGGGGGTGCCGGCGAAGATCCACTCGTGCAGCCGCTCCCCGCCGTCGCCGAGGCCGTTGTCCACGCTCTCGTTCGGGCCGGCGACGAAGCCGTCGAGGGACATGGACATGTAGAGGACGGTCGAGGACATCAGCTCTCTCCTTCGGTCTTGGCGGCGAGGACGTGGGTGACGGCCCCGTCGGGATAGGCGGTGGTGTAGACGGGGGTGAAGCGCTGCGGCTCCGGCAGGCCGTGCCAGAGCGGCAGGCCCTCGCCGAGGGCGACGGGATGGACCGTCAGCCGGTACTCGTCGATCAGCCGGTGGCGGGCGAGCGAATGGGCGAAGCGGGCGCCGCCGAAGCAGACGATGTCGCCGGTGGCGGCGCGCTTGCGCTCCGGGATCTCCTCCTCCACCGGTCGGGTCGAAAGGCCGGCGTTCTCCCACTCGAACTCCGGCGCGCTGCTGGAGAAGACCAGCTTCGGCAGTGCGTTGATCCTCCGCGCCATCGGGCTGTCGGAGCCGCTCCACGCTTCGGCCATCTCGTCATAGGCGCCGCGCCCGAGCACGATCTCCCCGACCTGGCCGAGCAGCTCCAGGTTGCCGGCGTGGCGGGTGGCGCCGGCCGCGTCGGCGACCTCACCCGACTCGGCCAACCAGTCGAGGTTCCCCACCCCGCGGGCGAGGAAGCCGTCCAGCGAGGCGGACATCAAGAGGATCAGTCGGGATGGGGCGGTGGCGGACATCTGGCCTTCTCTCTTGCTCGTGGCGGGCACCGTTTGCCCTGCCTCTACCCAGATGACGAACGAGCACAGCCGAAATCGACATTCCGCCTCAGGGCAAGCCCCGGGTTAGCATGCCCGCATGCCCCGGCCGGGTCGGATTGCTCTCGTCGTCCCCCTCTGCGCAGGGCTGCTGGTCGTGCTCGGAGGGGGACAGGCCGCGGCCGCCGGAGAAGCTGAGATGGATCAGTACTGGCTTGGACCGTACTTCGCCGGAATGCGGCTGACCTATACGAGCCCGTTCGAAGACAAGACGTTTGCTTACGGTGACTGTGAATTTCCTCCGGGTGAGGGGGGATGCTCGGTGCCGGCCCAGGTCCAGAACTCGAGCAGCTGCGAGCGCAATCCGGTCGCCATCGACCGCCTTCCGTACCGGGTGTTCCTCGTCCGCGGGGGAGGGCTGGCGGCCGAATACGAACGGACGGGAATAGACGTCGGGACCGGCGGCCATACGGTGACCCTGTACACCGAATTCGAGCTGATGGGGGCGGCCCTGCGCGATTTCAAGCTCCAGTCGGATCCTGCTCCACAGCCGCTGGCGCCGCCCGTGTACCCGATGCCCGTCCTCCGCGAGCTGAAGCGGGTGACGGTGGCGAAAGAACGGTTCGGCGGAATCGGGGCGATCGCCAGGGCCATCGACCTGCCGCCCGGTGAGGTGCAGGTTCGCCTGGAGATCGCCGAACTGCTGCCGCCGGACACGCTCGCCAAAGTCCCTCCCCCGACGATGTCGACGGCCACGGTCGAGCGGCTGCGGCAGTTGGCCTTCCGGACGCAGTTCAACCTGGCCAAGGGGGCCCGCAAGCGAGGGATCTCAGAGGCAGCGCTGCGGAAGAAGATCAACCGCGTCCGCGGTCTCACCGGCTACTGCCCGCCCGCCGCGGGGGGTCAGCCGGCCTAGTCGAACTGGTATTCGGGGTAGAGGGCGGCCCCGAAACCGGCCCCGGTGCGGAGAGGATCGGCCCCGAGCAGAGGTACCCGGATCGTGCTCCGCCAGAGGTCGCGGCCGGGACGGCGTTCGACAGTCGCGCGGCCGCTGAGAGGACGCGGCGGGCGCAGGGTCGCGGTCCCTGCCTTGTGGTCGAAGACGAAGGCACCGACGCCGCCGTGGGCGTCGGTCTCGCGCTCGATTTCCATTCCTTCGCGGCGTTCGACCGTATATCCGTAAAAGATGCTCCCTCTTTCTTTGCCATGGCGACGGACACCGGCGGCAAAGAAGCAGTCGCAATGGGCACCGGCGGCGAACAGCGACGCCGATTCGCTTTCCTTCGCCGCCCCCCGGGAACGCAGTGCCAAGACCCGCGGAGGGCCTGCGAAGGGCGCCAAGTCTTCGCCTTCGGGGCATTCCCACTGTGAGATCACGCTCATCGACCCTTCGGCCTGGGGACCTTCAATCCGCACGTATTCGCGCTCACCCGTGAATTCGATCGTCCCGGCGAAGATGCCTTCGCGCAAGGTCCGAGGCTCCCCCGTGCATTCTTCCGACGGTGCGGTCGAGTTCAGCGTCGTGGTGGGGGTGAAGGTGACGTCGATCAGCCCCAGTTGCCCGAAGCGGACCCTCAATCCTTCCTGGGTGACTCTTGCCCTGGTCGAGTAGATGACCACCTGGTTCTCACGGCTGACCGTCAGGGTCGCCACCCTTTTTTCAGAGGTTTCGAGATGCGCCTTCAGGCCGTTGCTCGCTGCGAAGTCGAGTTCGACCCGGACGATCGTCCCTTTTTCCGGACTCGCGGCCGAGGCAATAGCGGCCGGGTCGGCTGCCAGCAAGGCGATGATCGTCATTGCCAAAAGGAGAAGGGGCCGGCGAGACATGGCGTGAGAATACGGTGATGTAGGCTCTCGCGAGATTCTTCAAGTAGTCAAAGAACACAGAGGAGAGTGCATGTCGAGGTCGCGTGAGGTGAGCTCTGGTTTTCGAGTCGTCGGTCTGCTGGCGGCGATCGCCGTCCTATTGGCGGGACTGGGCGGCACGGCGCAGGCCGAACCGCCTGCCTGCACGGGTGAACCGACCGCGATCCACACCCTCAACATCACCGTCGGCGGCGTTCCCACCTACGGCTACTACGCCCTGCCCTCGACGACTCCGAAGGGCGTCGTCGTGCTCGGCCACGGCTACCCGACCACGGCCCACTCGATGACGCCGCTGATGCCGGGCATCGCCGAACGCGACGGCGTGATCGTGGTGGCGATGGACTACCACGGCACCGTCGACCTCGAAGGGTCGACCGGCAACACCTCGCGCGGCTGGAAAGTGAGCGAGGGGGCGGCCGACTCGATCGCCGCGACCCAGCTCTTCACCAGCACCTGCCAGAGCCTCAACCCGACCCGCTTCGTCAACACCGCCTTCGGCGTCAGCATGGGCGGCAACATGACCGGGCTCGCGGTCTCCGAAAGCGCTAAACGCGGTGACGGCAGCACCCTGTTCGACTACTGGTACGACGTCGCCGGCGTTACCGACGTGCCGGAGATCTACACCGACGCGACCGCGATCTCCCTGGTCCCGCTCGGCGGCATCCAGACGATCGGCGCCAACGCGAAAGCCGACATCGAAGCCGAGATGGGCTCGCCGATCCTCAACCTCACCACCTACCTCAACCGCAGCCCGGCGCTGCGCACCAGCCAGATGAAAGCCTCCGGCCTCAAAGGCGTGGTCGTCTCCCACGGTGTGCTCGACGGCGAGGTCACCTCCGACCAGAGCGACCAGATGGTCGCCGCCCTGGCCCTGACCGGCATCCCCACCGACTACACCACGTCGATCTTCAAAGCCCCCGAATCGTCGTCCGGACTGACGCTCGACGGCGACGTCCTCGGCCTGATCCCTGGCTACGCCTCACCCTTCGCCGGCCACGTCAACGAAATCGTCATCGGCGCGGCCCTCGACCGCCTCGACGCGCTCTACCAGGAAGGCAAGGCACCGTCAGGACTGAAACTGACGCTGGAAGACGGCAGCCTGGGCACGTTCCCGCTGCTCCCGTAGCAGCGGAACAAGGAGAAAACACATGAAGTAGCCGAAGATGTTCGGTCTTGCTGCTGTGGCGATCGCGGCCTTGATCGCGTTCGTCGTTGCGTCTTCGCCATTGGCACCCGTCAATTTCTTGACAGGACTAAATGGGTCCCCTAGCGTCTCGGTCCCGCGGGAGGAAATTGTTCAGTTGTCGTAGTCGGTCCGGCCCACCCCGCAAACCCCTCGAAAACTCGCCTACGGCTCGTTTCCGCGCGTCCCGGTTGGAAGGGACTGAGCATAGGTTCGCCTCAGGCGCCCTGTTGTATCGGGCCTCCTCCCGAGCGGCCGGAGAGGTTGCGCGTCCTACTTCCGTCTTACATCCGAAACAAAGTGTTGTGTTTATTTCAACTTCCCCCCTTCCCCCCTTGTCCAGGGAGAAAAGGGGGAAAGAGTGAAAGTTGAAATAAACACAACCAACAACAGTTTTTACTTCGAGCTCGACCTCGAGCTTGTAAACAAACTGGTTGCGGCGATCCTGATCCTGACGGCGTCCCTGTAAGACGGAAGTAGGACGCGCACCGTCGAGGACGCCGTTGTCGGAGGCCGTTTACCGAGGGCACCTTCCTCACGGGTTCGTCTCGTCCCTTCCAACCGGGACGCCCCATGAAAAACAAAGATCCGGTCGCCCGTCTCCAGCCCAGCACGCAGTAGCGGCTGCAGGCGATCTTGCAGCCGCCGGGGAGCGTCCGGCGGGCGCGCAACCATCGGGACATGTGGCAAGTGACTGTCGTCTGTTCAAGCTGCGCCGAGGAGTCCGAGATCCTGGTCGAGGACCTCGACGCCGTCGAGCGCGAGGTCTGCGAGTGCGACTACAGCTTCGTGGTGCTCTCGGTGGCCGAGTTCGAGCCGGTCGAGGTCCGTGGCGGGCAGCTGATCGAGCTGCGCCGGCGCGACGACCTCGACCTCGCGGCGTAGAGCTCCGCCGGCTCAGGCGGAGACGGACTTAACGCTGCTCTTCGGGTCGATCAGGATCTTCGCGTGGTGCTCGGCGTCGCCGAGAGCCTCGAACGCGTCGGCCACCCCGTCGAGGCCGACGGTGGCGGTGACGAGGGGCGCGGGGTCGACCTTGCCGTCGGCGAGCATGTGGAGGGTGTCGCGGTACTCGAGCGGGGTGTAGGCGAAGGCGAAGCGGAGGTCGATCTCCTTGTTGATCGCCATCGCCGGGCGGATGCGGTCGTCCTCCATGCAGACGCCGACCACGACGACGCGGGTGGCCATCGGCACCGAGGCGACGATCTGGTCGATCACGCCGGGGACGCCGACGCACTCGAAGACGACCGGCCCGCTCGGCTCCGCTCCCAGCGCGGCGGCGGCGCGGTAGATCGGCTCCCACGGCAGCGGCAGCCGCCGCAGTTTCTCCATGCCCCCGAGCGCCATTCCCAGCGTGTCGGGGACGCTGGTCAGGTAACCGCGCCGGTCCAGGTCCTTATAAGGGGAGTCGACGGCCGGGTCGACGACCACGTCGGCGCCGCAGCGCAGCGCCAGCTCCCGGCGCGCCGCCGAGAAGTCGCTGGCGACGACGCGGCGGACCCCGCGCGCCTTCAGCATGCAGATCACCGCCAGCCCGATCGGGCCGCAGCCGACGACGATCGCCACCGTCCGCTTGCCGACTTCGCCGCGGCGGACGGCGTGCCAGCCGACGGCCATCGGCTCGGTCAGCGCCGCCAGCTCGGGCGGCAGCCCGTTGGGCACCGGGAAGGCGAGCGACTGCTC